>Ga0310694_10000260_pt1 | contig 76576 bp, 67 predicted proteins | sample 174DNAGHGhighgp2_FD_203884 | JGI IMG/M metagenome (GOLD analysis project Ga0310694, IMG submission 203884) | Sheep rumen microbial communities from Palmerston North, Manawatu-Wanganui, New Zealand - 1742 DNA GHGhigh gp2 (v2) (version 2) | ecosystem: Host-associated > Mammals > Digestive system...
CGATTGCGGCGCTGTTCATACCGGAGACAGCACGGATGGTACCCTCCAGGATTTCAATGTTGCCACAGTTTATTTGCTCATAATTCGCACCGCCTATTCCGGCCCCCCGTCCGCTACTGCCTGCTTCGAGTTTGCCGTTCCCTTTAATGCGGAGCGTCTTGCCTTCGGGCACAAAGATGCCGGGATAATTCTCATGGAAGCCCCTGACAATATTGGATGCCTCCAATACGATGGTCGCGTCCCCTGTCGCCGTAATGCCGGCCCACTTGTAAGCCTCGCTGTTTTCTCCGTAAATCACTGCGTTTTTCAGCGTGACAACGGCCCCGTCGGCTATGGTAATTTTATAGTTGCCTCCGAGGATTCCCGAAAGCGTTTCGCCGTCTTTTGCCTCATAATCGGCCGTAAGTTTGGCAAGGTCCACCACCTTGACGGCGCTTTCCTTGTTGCAAGACAGCGCCGGAAGCATGGCGAAAACGATGGCGGCAAAAGGATAGAGTAACTTTTTCATGGTTTAACGACCTTAACCGTTCACTTTCTTGCCGCCGAAATACACATCGTTCGGCAGGTTGTGGCTGAAGCCCTCGTGTTCTGCCGTCAGGAGGTCCTTGTCAAACACCAGGAAGTCGGCGTCCTTGCCCACTTCGATGGAGCCCTTCTTATCCTCGATGCCCAGCTGCTTGGCGCCGTTGATGGTGTAACCGAGAAGCATTTCCTCCATAGTCATTTTCTCCTCATACGGCGGGTTGGTCTTGGGGCTGATGCAGTAGGACGGGACATTGGTCTTCTCCGAGATGGTGCGGGTCATACCGATTTCCATCCCCAGATAAGGGCTCCAGGTGGTGAAGTCTCCGTAGGCCACGTTGTCGCTGGACCAGGCCACCAGGGCGCCGGTGTTCCAGACCGTCTTGCAGCGGTACATATGCGTGGCACGCTTCTCGCCCAGCATCGGGGTCAGGATGCCCGGGCCGCCGCCGTTATGCCACCAGGGGGTATAATTCGCGAATACTCCCAGCTTGGCAAAGCGCGCGAGGTCTTCGTCGGCCTGCACCTCCAGGTGGGCGCAGGTTACCTTGACACGGTACTTGTCTCCCAGTTCCTTCCGGGCCAGCTCCACGCCGTCCAGGATCACGCGGGACGCAGCAGCGCCGACGGTGTGGACGTGAAGGTCGAGGCCGGCTTCGTTGAGGGCCTTGAGGATCTCGGCCACCTGGGCGGGCTTGAAGGCCGTGCAGCCGGTAACACCGGTGTCTACATAAGGCTCTACCTGGGCGGCGGTTTCAATCTTAAGGGTGCCGTCCATGAAGATCTTCAGGGTGTGTACCTTCAGGTGCTCCGAGTTATATTTCTTGTTGAAACGCTTCACCTCCTCGATGGCCTCGTGCATCTTGCTGGGACGGGTGAGCACGTAGCAGCCGTCAATGTAGGTGGAAAGCTTGCCTTCCTTGTCCATCTTGCACAGAACGTCATACATCCTCTCGTGGACGGGATTGTGCTCCGGGAAGCCGGCGTCGAAGACCGCGCTGACACCCACCTGTTTGGAATACTCGACCCAGCGTTCGAGAGACACCCGCATCTGCTCTTCCGTCAAATCGTTGACACCGTCAAAGAGGATAGGCCAGCTGGCGGTTTCGAACGAATTGCCGGTCACGTGGCCGTCCTTGCGCACGTAGTAGGCCAGCCCAGGAACGGGGTCCGGGGTGTCATCGTGGATACCCATCCTTTCCAGAACCTTGGAGTTCACCCAGTTGCTATGGCATTCGCCTTCCAGAAGGATGAGTTCGGTGTCGGGGCAGATGGCGTCCAGGTCTTCCTTGGTGATCTCCTCCCCGTTCAGGTAGTGGCGCTCCACCAGGAAGCGGTAGCATTTCTGGCCGGGATGCTCCTTGACATAACCCGCCATAAATTCCATAGCGCCCTTCTTTCCGTTGGGTTCGAAACGAACGCCCAGGTCGGCGTATTCAAATGCGACCGGAACGGTCACGTGCACGTGGCTGTCGATGATACCGGGCATAATGAACTTGCCCCCGAGGTCCGTGACTTCGCCTTCAAAATCCTTCAGGCCGGCTTCGTCGCCTACATATACAAACTTTCCGTCCTTTACCGCCAGTGCAGTGGCCTGGGGATTCTTGGAATCAGAAGTGTATATCTTTGCGTTTTTGATAATCTTATCTGCTTTCATAACTATTAGTGTTTTATTATTATATTATAGTATTTTACTCTTGCGTTTCTTTTACAAAACAGGCCACCAGACCGTAGGTGATGGTGGGACGGATCCAGATTTCCACCATCAAATAGGTGCTGGTAGGGTCGGCGGGCTCCAGCATAATATCTATGTTATAGAGCGTTGCGATGAGGACATCCACGATGCATATCATCCACAGGTTACGCTTGGAGTATGTTTTCCAGTCCTTGCGGGCATAAAAGTAAACCAGCATCATAAGCAGCAGCGCCGAAAGGGTGAGGCACGCGATACGGAGGGAAAAATAGGGCAGCTTGGGTGCGAAAAGGATATCCCGCAGCAGTACCGTTATGCCCACACAGACGGTACACCAATAATTGAACTGCTTTGTGGTAATGCCGAAGTTGAAGAAATACATCCATATCATCACCACACAGGCAATGTAGAACAGGTTGAGGACCAGTTCCGGCCAGGTATTCTCCAGGCCGAAATGCCATACTCCGTAGAGCATTATGCCCACGGAGACTACAGCGGCGATGGCGGTAATCAATACATTGAAGACGTCCGATTTGTTCTTAAATCTTATTCCCATATTGTTATGTGTTAGGTTATTAGTTTTATTTTACGTTCAGGCACATCATGGTGAGGTCGTCGCTGGGTTCGGCGCCGTTTCTGTGCGCCTCAACTTCCGCCGTGATGGTTTCTATCACCTGACGGGTACTCTCGAAGCTGCAGTTCCTCAGGAAGGCAAGCAGGCGGTCGTCGCCGAACTGCTCGTGGGCGGGATTCTCGGCCTCGTTAAGACCGTCGGTATAGACGAACAGCGGACGGCCCTTGATGCTCTCGATTTCCTCTCCCTGGAATTCCAGTCCGGGCAATACGCCGATGGGAGCGTTGGGGAGCATGTCGATAAAGTCGCCGCCGTTTTCGCCGCCGCCCAGGATGGGAGGGTTGTGACCGGCGTTGCAGAACGACAGGTGACCCGTCTCCAGGTCCAGCAGGCCCAGGAACATGGTGACGAACATATTACCCTCGTTGTCTTCTCCCGAAAGGGCGTCGTTGATGCGCGTGCAGATTTCGGCCGGGGTCATCCCCTGTTTGGCCAGTGTCTGGAACAGGCGGGTGGCCTGGGCCATGAACAGTGATGCGGGCACGCCCTTGCCGCTCACGTCGCCCACGGCGAAATAGAGCATGTGACCGGCCAGCAGATAACCGTACAGGTCTCCGCCCACTTCCCTGGCGGGCGCCATGGAAGCACACATATCCAGACCTGGATAGGTGGGGAACAGGCACGGCACCATGGACATCTGGATGTCGCGGGCGATGCGCAGCTCGCTTTCCATCCGCTCCTTGATGGTGGTTGTTTCCTCCAGCTGGTCGTAGGCTTCCTGCAGCGCCTCGTGGGCCTTGTGCAGTTTTTGCTCGGCCCGGCGGCGGTAGACGCTGTAGATGGAGAAGGCAATGATCAGGATAATTACCACCAGGCCGGTATAGATCTGCCGCTGGCGGGCCGACTTGGCCTCGGCCTCCACAATCTCCATATCCCGCACGTGGATGGAATGCAGTTCGCTGGCATCCAGGCGACGGTTGTTCAGGATGGCGGAATCCAGCACCTCGCAGATTTGCCGGGCCGTCAGGTTGATGGAATCCGGCTTGTTCAGCATCTGGTAGGCACGGTACTTCTTCAGCAGATAGCGCTGGATGTTGTCCAAGGAATAGACGTTGAGTTCCTTCTGGAGGTATTCCATGATGGAACGATAACTGGCAACAGCCTCGTCCCAGCGCTGAGCGACGTTCAGGAAGTCACTGGCATTGGTAAGCCCTTCCAGGGTTTGGGAGAACGGGGTCTCCAGGTATTCGTTGTACTCACTCTCGGCTTCGGCGTGACGACCCATGCCTTCCAGGGCAATGGCGTGGAAGATCTTGTAACGGGCCCACTGCTTGCTTGTATAGCTGTTGTCGTCGGGGAAGTGCTGTCTGTATTCCTGGACCAGATTGCCCAGACGGTCGGTCCAGAACAGTCCCTTCTCATATCCCTTTACATTCAGCCAGATGTAGGCGACGTTGATGATACCGGCCACGGCGTCCCGGTAGGAAGTCTTCGACTCCTTGCGCCGGATATTGTCGATATGCATCTGATAGGCCCGTTCCAGCATATCGTTGGCCAGGGAATCCTCCTTGTCGAAATACGTCTTGCTGCATCCGGCAAACAGGAGCAGGTTGGTATAGTCGCTGGTGGTATCGCACTGCATCCTTTCCAGGCGCGTGATGACGGGCAGCGCCGTGTGCAGGGCCGATGCGTACTCTGCGTATCGGCAAAGCTGGCTGGTCAGGTAGCTGGCCGATTTGGCATAGTAGTGCAGGTCGTTGGGGTCGGTGGATTTTTCCGTGAGGCGGATGGCTTCCTGCCAATAGTACTCGGCCAGTTCGCGCTGGCCCAGCTGGTAGTGGGCATAGCCCTGCCAGTAATTGCTCTCGCCTTTGGAAAGCTTTCCGGCCTTCCCCAGGCTATCGGCCAGGGTCTCTATCCTTTCGTAGTCCTTGGCCTCCGAGGCGGCGTTGATCAGGGCAACGGCTTCGGCCGAGGAAGACTTGGCTACGTTACGACAACCGCTAAAGGGCAGCGCCGTGAACAATAACACGGTCGCCGCCATTGCAAGGGCAGAAAATCTATGGTGTATCATAGGAATCAGTCGTTGTCCTTAATATGTACATCGCGCTGCGGGAACGGGATGGTGATACCGTTCTCGGCCAGGATCTTGTAGATGAGCTCCTTGCACTGATACCGGTATTCAATTTGCTCCGATACCAGCACGTACTGTCTCACGGCTACATTCACGGAGCTGTCTCCGAAGTCGTCAAAACGGATATAATGCCCGTATGTAGGCTCCACGATATCCCGGCCGTACTTGTCCTTGGTCTTGAGCACTTCCAGTCCCTTCTCCAGCGCTTCCCTTACCTTCTGGAAATCTGTTCCGTAGGCAACTCCCACCTTGATGATGGTGAGCTCGTAGGCGTTGTTTCGGGTGAGGTTGGTGAAGTTCTTGCCGAACAGGGAAGAGTTCAGGAAGGCCACCTGGGTGCCGAAGAGTGTCTCTACCAGGGTGGTCTGGTAGTTGATGTCCACCACTTTACCCCGGATGCCGTCGCACTCGATCCAGTCTCCAACCCGCAGGCGGCCGCCCATGAGCTGGATGCCGTAGATGAAGTTGTTGATGATATCCTTGAGGGCCAGACCGATACCGGCCGACAGACCGCCGGCGATGAGTCCCAGCGAACCGGTAGGGATGTGCAGCGTAACGATGAAGATGTCCACATACACGAACCAGATAAACACGCTGATGAGGCTGTTGCCCAGAGCCAGGTTAATCTCGTTGTTGCGCACGGTGGTCCGGTTGTACTTGCGCAGGAAACGGCGGTATCTGAAAACCTGCCACAGGGTGTGGATGGCCTTGCTCGCGTAACGGAATGTGACGAACAGGGACGTCAGGAACAGGAGGTCATAGACGGATACCCGGAATTCGCCCTGGCGGATGAAAGGCTCTTCGAAGATGGCGCGATACAGGTCGTTGAATTCGAAGATGTTCAGTGCCAGGCGAATGCAGATGGGGAAGGAGCAGAGCACCAGGACTGGAATCAGGACTTCCTTGACCAGGTCGTAGAACCAGGTGGCCCCGAACATCAGCTGGTCCTTGGCGGCGCCCGTCACATAGGTAATCTTCTCTTTGTGGTCCGAAATCCGCTTGTCCAGCCGCTTTTTCTTGTACTGGAGGGTGAGGCTCCAGACCGAGGCGATGGCCAGGATCATGGCCAGCTGGAAATACCACCATACCAGAATGATCAGGCCCAGGAAGATGTAGCCCGACCAACTGATAATCAGGGCGGCGGCCGAAACGGAGAGCGATATCCAGCCTATCACGGTGTCGGTCCTGTCGGCCATTTTGTTCCGGCGCAGATTGGCAAGCAGTTGCCACAGCGTCAGGAGAAGGAGCATCGGCGGGAAGAAGTAGTTCAAAAAGGCGTTGGGCACGAACAGGACCCGCATACTGATCACGAGCAGGGCCGTGAAGATGGTGGGCAGATAAAGGCGCACGCTGTTTTTGAGTTTCCAGGGCTCCAGCCGGATGAGCAGGGCCGTATTGATGGCCATGAGCAGCCAGATGAAGGTGCGCATGATGCTCAATCCCTTTCTGGCGATGTCGTCTTCCACGCTCTCCGAGCCCAGGATGATGAACAGGACGCAGGCCAGCAGCAGGGCTATATAACGCTTCTGCTCCTTGGTAAACCGCTCCCGGAGGGGTTTCACAAAGCGATAGACGGGCAGCAGCAGGAGGGCCGACAATGCCCAGAGGATGAAGAATGCGACGAAGTAGAGGAGGAGCCAGTAGATCTTGGCCAGGCTGGACAGCCGGTTGTCATTGGAAATGGCTTTTTTCAGGCTGCTTTCGCCGGGTTCGTCCAGGATTAGTTGCTGGGCCGAAGAGAGACCGTATTTCTCGTTCAGGGCTCCCCGGGTATCTTTCCAGTATGTCTTGGGATCCTTCAAGATGGTGAACCAGGAGGTCTGGCCTTCCACGAATACTTTGTTCTCCAGGATGCCGTAATACTCCCGGGCATACTCGAACGATTCTTCCATGCGCAGCCGGGCTTCGCGGTAATGGGTGCTGTCGGCCATTACCTGCTCGCGGGTTTCGGCATACAGTTTAAGCAGTTCGGAGGCGTACAGGAGGCAGGAGTCACGGTCGGTCTGGCCGGAATCGCTCAGGATAAAGGCTTCGTCCGAGGCCAGGACGGCCTTTACCTGCTCCTCCAGTTCCTGCTGCAGGAGACTTTCGTTCTGAAGCAGGTGCACGTCCAGGGAATCGTTGTGGTAGGCCAGGCTGTCCGGCACCACTTCCACCTCCCGGAGTTCCGGAGGGAGGCGGCGCAGCGATTCGATCAGGCGCGCGTAGCGGTTGATTTCCACGTCCAGGGTGGCGACGATGCGGTCGTAGGGCGTGCGGTTCTTGTTAAAGTCGTTGTACTCCTGGCATACCTTCTCCAAGGCATAGCTGATGCCAAAGGTATAGTCCTGCTTCTGGGAATACAGCATCAGGGAAAGATCATTGCACTTTTTGACAATGTCCACCATTTTCTGGTGCTGGACGGCGTACTTGCTTTCCATGCGTTCCCGCGACTGGTCTATCTGCAGATAGTCGTGGTATAGCTCCCTTCGAAGGTTGGAAAGTGTTGAATCTAAGCCCATTCCCGTGAAGACGGCCACGGCCGGCAAGGCCATGACAAACAGTGTTACCAGGACGGTTATCAGTTTGTGGTTTTTCATATACTTGCTTTTCAACCCCATAGTTAGCAAATTTTTAGTAAAAATGCAAGAATAATGGGGGTGGGCTTTATTATTTTATCAGGAGTGGAGGGGTATTGTGCCTTAACGAATCTTCGTTTGATGCGCATCTTCTATGAGGAGTGGAAATCGCTTGAACTTAATTCATCAGTCGCGACTGATGAATTATGTGGATTTCCCAATTACGGCTTTTTTGAATATTGGTTTTACACACCATGCCGCTATTCTGACTGGCGTCAAAACTGTTGAGGCACGTAAGTTTTACATTCAGTTGTGCTATGACCAGAAGCTCTCTGTCGATGAACTCCAAAAACGAATTGCCGAAGATGTCTTTCATAACCAGGGGCAGATGCCAAATAACTTTGTCGCCACCATCCCCGAATACAAACAGGCATTCAGGGCCATCCGGATGTTCAAGGATGAATACCTTCTGGATTTTATCAACGTTGAGCAATTAGGGGAGAGAGATGAAGATATTGATGAAAGAGTCATTGAAAATGAGATCGTACACAACATAAAGAATTTCATCATGACCTTCGGGACTCCGACGCCAACAACCTCCGCCGCAGCGACATCAAGGGAGACCATATTGAAATCACTACCGTCAAGACGGCCGACAGCATCTCCGTCGAGCTGAACGATATCACCAAAGCCATTCTGGAAAAGTACAAGGATGTCCCCTTTAAAGACAATAAGGCACTTCCAAATCTGACCAACCAGGCCATGAACCGGGATGTCAAGAAGCTTTGCAAATTGGCCGGTATTGATGAAGAGATCCGGGTGACCACCTATAAAGGGAATGTACGCACGGACACTATCTATCCCAAGTATCAGCTGGTCGGTACCCACACCGGCCGCCGCACCTTCATCGTCAATGCTCTTTCCCTGGGGATACCCCCGGGTGTGGTAATGAAATGGACCGGCCATAGCGACTACAAATCCATGAAACCCTACATTGACATCGTTGATCCCATCAAGGCCCAGTCCATGGCCAAATTCAACGATTTGTTGTAGGAATTGAGGAAGAATGATTAACTTCGCAAAAATGATTGAATTATGACTCGCGAGGAACTTATAGCGAAGATTCAGGACATCGAATGGGATGACTTTGAGGCGAAGGAGGCTTTGAATGAGCTTCCCAAAAATACGTGGGATACGGTGAGCGCATTTTCAAACACATCTGGAGGATGGGTCCTGTGCGGCGTTGCTCAGCGCGGAAAGAAGTTCGAGATTCAAGGAGTAGAGAATGGAGAAAAGATTGAGAATGATTTTCTGACCACTCTTCGTAACAAGGATAAGTTCAATCACGTGCTGCAGTGTCGTCCGGCTAAGATTCATGTAGACGGGAAACTGGTCTTGGGATTCTATATCCCCTCATCCGAGTTTAAGCCCATTTGGTATGGTTCTCCAAAGAACACCTTCATCCGTAGCGGTTCCGGAGACCAACGGGCCACAGATTTGGAGATTGCGGCCATGTACCGGGACCAGGCATTCGGCACACAGTCAGAGAAGACAATTGAAGGAAGGACCATTGCTGATTTGAATGCGGCGTCATATGCCTCATACCGGCGGTATATTCAGACATTCAACCCAGAATTCCGAGCAGGCAAATTCGACGATGCAGAGTTCTGTGAGTATACCGGTATTACCCGTGGCGGCGTGCTGACCTATGCCGGACTGCTGATGTTTGGCAAAAATGAGGTGGTACGTACATATGCGAATAACTTTTGGGTGGATTACATCGAAATCCCTGGGAATTCTTACAGTGATGCGGCGGTACGGTTCTCTTATCGGCTTCCGGAGTTGGACAATATCTGGGATAGCTACGAGGCTATCTTCCAGCGCTTGAGACTTCACGTGGATGCGGCGCCGTTCTCGCCACGGCCGGATGGCTTTGCACCAGATGACGAATCCCAGTTGTACGCCTTGAGAGAAGGACTTGTCAATATGTGTTCCCATGCCGATTACTTCTCTCCGATGCACCCGACAGTAAGGGTATTTGACAATCGTATCAGCTTCCAGAATCCTGGAAAGATTGTTGTAGACATGGCGCATCTGAGGGATCGTTACCAGTCGGCCCCGCGCAATCCTTCCATCCTCAAGCTGTTCCGATACACAAAGATTTCCGACAATGCCGGGTATGGGATGGATAAGATCTATTCCTGGGAGCGGCTGACAGGTGAGAAGGTAGAGATTGTCACTGACGTGATGTATTCTGAAGTAACCTTCTGGAGGCCAAAGATAGGGACTTCCATCAAGAGGAAAGGTGAAGATTTGGGCGCAGTTACCACACCCGTTACTGCACCCAAAACTGCACCCAAAACTGCACCCAAAACTGCACCCAACGGGGGCTTGAAAATGCAGGATAAGGTGTTCCGGATTATCAAGTCCTCACCGACAATCAGCAAGGCCGAGATTGGCCGCTTATGCGGGTTAACTCAACGCGGTGTCCGATACCATGTCGAGAAATTACGAAAAGAGAAAGGTCTCCGCTGGGAAGGTCATAGTCTCAATGGCCGATGGAAATGGGGTAAAGAATGAGTAATTAGACTCCGTGACCATGCGTGTCCACTAAAAGTTGTGGACGATTATTATAAGTTTAACTTTTAAAACAAAGTCGGTTCGCTTGAACCATCCAGTTCATTGACAAGGAGACAAGTAACAGTGCAAGTAGAGGACAAGTAAGCGACTCCGTAATCCGCCTGCTTTTGGCTTTATCGGGAGAAATTTCGATGCGCGAGATGATGGACAAGCTCAGTTTCACGAGCCGACCAATGTTCCAAGACAATTACTCAACCCCGGCGCTTGATTCCCCCCTTGTGGAAAGAACCCAACCTGAATCACCGAAAATATCACCGAAAGTTCAGTGAAAAGTTCAGTGAAAATAGTTCAGGCAATGCGTAAGAATTCTCATATCACCGCTGTAGAATTGGCCGCGTTGATTGGTATCTCTGAACGAGCAATATGGAAGAATATTGCTAAACTGAAAGCTGCTGGTGAAATCCTAAGGGTGGGTTCAGATATTGATGGCGAGTGGAAAGTCCTTAAATAGCCTCAGTCTATGCCTCACAATGACAAAAAATACCTAAAGAAGCTTCGGACCATCAAGTTTGTTGTCTACATAGTGTTGTCCGCAATGGCTGGTTTTTTGTCTTGCTGTGAGGGCTATTTACTGCTCTTCCGCCGATTATGCTCCACGCACAGCAGCTGGCAGTTCTCTGCCACGGTCTTGCCACCTTCTACCCAGGGAGTGATGTGGTCGGCCTCCATCTCGTCAATCTCCCAGTGGGTTTTCTCGCGGTGCTCTGCTACGCAGTGCGGGCAAATGCCGCCCTGGCGCTCATAGACTTCGCGTTTCACCGCATCGTCGAAGGTTCGCAGATTCAGGTACTTCTCGTTGCCGGTGAGCACGTATTGATAGATGCCGGACTTCTTCTGCACTTCTGGATCTTGCATCAGCGCTGCCACTTTGGCTTCCAAAGCAGCAGTGTCCAGAGCTTTTTTGCCGAACTCATTGTAGATTTCGCCCCAAGGTAGGCCCTTCATCTCTTTGCGGTAAGTGGGGAAGATAGTCTTGACCCAGTTGATGACGCTGGTATAGTAGAGCCACAGTTCATTGCAATTGGGATCGTGCTGATGGTCGGCCATATATTGCTCGATGCTTCCGGCCGATATCCATTTGAGGACCAATTCCAGCAGCCCTTGCCGATTCACTTCCACCCGCACATATTTATCACCCAAGCCGATACCGGCACAGTTGCTCTTGGAGAAATGCCGCTTGGCATCCGTCAGCCAGGCGCCGGTGTAAACGGCGTTGCGCAGTTCCTGATCAGAGAGTTTCTCTCCGGCAATATTCACAATCTTGAACCAGTCCAGCTTCTCCGAGTCCGTCCCTTCGCAGAAATACACCATCAGCTTGTAGTCCAGGATCTGCGCCTGCTGGTCATCCGTGAGAGTGTGGAAATACTTCTCGTCGATGGAGAAATCATTGTTCAGGTACTGGCAGATGGAAATGGTCCGCTGCTGGCCGTCCAGCACCTCGAAGTTTCCGTCCTCTTTCTTCACCCAGTACATGATGTTCAGGGGGAAGCCATGCCGAACGGTATTGATAACTTCCTCGCGCTGCTTACCGGTATAGACAAACTCGCGCTGATACTTTGGCCGAACGTCCAGGCGGCCGCCATAGGCCACCACGCCCTCCTCCTGGGAGTCCAGATACCCGTTGAACAGGTCCCGGATGGTGATTTCGTGAAGGGAGATAATCATACTATTGCTTCTTTCGTATTGCTATTCTGGTATAAAGCTCTTTACCATTGAGAATCGGTTTTGCCAAGTCATATTCATTGTCGCAACCGTGATTGAACACGCCGACAATCTCAAACTGTTCAGGACAATACTTATACATGAAGGTAATAGGAACACCCATTACGCCATCATAATCACAAGGGATATCGGTTGTCTTATCCACATTGATTGCATCGAAATTGTCATACTTGGGATAATCTACCGGATTATACTGTTTATACAGGATGATTTGCTCATGCCTGCGAGGAATCTCCAGATTTGTATACCAGGTAACGCTCGGGACTCGTATCATGCCTTCCCGGTGGTCGGCATCAGAAGCAGTATCCTCATACTTGGTGATAAAGTGTGCGCAGTTTCGTTTGAAGCCATAGCCCATCCAAATCTTGTCCTGCATCACAAGAGGGAATATCTCTTTATACTTGATGGCATTCTGGTTCCCGATAATCAAGAACTTCTTCTCATACTTGATAAGCTGCGCAACATATTCCCGGAATAGGCTAAACGGCGGGTTGGTACAAACAATGTCGGCCTGCTTCAATAGTTCGATGCATTCTGCACTACGAAAATCACCGTCACCCTGAAGAGGGAGCACCTCCATCTCGGAAGGATCAGGAATGCGGTTGCCATTCTTATCACCCTCATAGATGATATAGACCGCCTGCTCGCAGATGTTCATCGAGAACAAGTCCGGCTCATTGTTTTTGTAACACGTGGCGATAAGCTTCTTCAGCCCCAGAATCTCGAAATTGAGGGCGAAGTACTTAAAGAAATTGCTGACCCGAGGGTCGTCACAATTGCACAGTACGGTCTTGCCTTTGAAATGAGTGCGGTAATGCCTAAGCTCGTTTTCAATGTCGCAGAGCTGGGTATAAAACTCATCTTCACGGGCTTTCTTGGCCGTCTGCAACTGATTGTTCGAGTTGGCCATAAGCTGCGCTTTCGTATGTTTTCCAACAGCGAAAGCGACTTACGCGGAGGCCCACCAAGACACAAAAAAAGCGTGGATGATCATAATCCACACTCAAGGTCTTGGCAAACCTATCAACGGAAAAGTCACATCCACGCAAAGCGCGGACGTTTACTGACTTATCCGGAGTTGATTTATAAAACTGCCAAGTTTTGAGTGTTCCGAATAAATAGCAAACGCTATTTGGTGTATGTCTACAATGCTCTTCTGGAGATTGCAATAGCAAATATAATAAATCTCGTTGATAGTACGAAAAAAAAAGACCACTATGTTGCTCTCAGGGTCGGTTGGAAGGTCAGAACAAAAGCAGTGGCGCTGATATTATTCGTCAGGGTTGGCGGGAAAACGGATGGCCAGAACCGGAGATATGTGAACATGTTGGAGCTAATACCGATAGGGTAGAATTGTCCTTACGTTTAGGTACTGTTTCCGTACTAAATCCGGAAAGTAAGGAAAGAGGTAAGGAAAAAAACAAAGCTTTGATGTGAGAGGACAAATTCATCACTATAGGGGGATTTGCCTGCCTGCAGCAGTCACATCCCTTCCTCCCCGCAGTGCGGGGCTAAGCCCCTTCCCCGAGGGAAGGGGTTTGGGGATGGGGTAACGTTGACCGGATGTTATTCCTCACTCACAGGGATTTCGCTTCGCTTCGCTCGCGACATTCCTCCCCGCCTGCGGCGGGGCTTTTGCGGTGAGTGAGGGATTCGAACCCCCGTTGCGCTCGCACGCAAACCTGTTTTCGAGGCAGGCTCCTTCAACCACTCGGACAACTCACCGGTTGAGGGTTGCAAAGTTACGAATTATTTTGGACTTTGCAACCGGAATGTTACTTGAACCACTCGGTAAGATGGTCTTTGGCGTAGAAGTAGTACACGGCCAGACCCAGCCAGCTGGTCAGGAGTACCAGGGCGGCGGCGATAACTTTTCCTACTAAGGAGATGGGTTTCTTGAGGATGTCAAGAACGGCCAGGACTGCGAGGACCAGACCTACGAGGTAAATGATTGTTGCCATAGTATTCAGTATTATTAATGGGTTTGTTTAAAGCGGAATAACGCCGATGCCGGGGCGGTCGGGCAGGGAGAGCTTGCCGTCCACCACCTTGACGCCGTCGAAGCGGTCGTTGGCGATGAGCAGGTTGCCGTCCAGATCGGCAAAATCTACGTACGGTGAGAACTGGGCGGCGGCGCTGACGGCGCAGGAGGTCTCGGTCATGCAGCCCACCATCACCTTCATGCCCAGGGCGCGGGCCATATTGGCCATCTTCCAGCCCTCGCGCATGCCGGTGCACTTCATGAGCTTGATGTTGATGCCGTTGTAGGCGCCTACAAGCGACGGGATGTCCTTCATGCGCTGGATGCTTTCATCGGCAAAGATGGGTAGGGGACTGCGCTCGGTGAGCCAGGCGATGTCGTCCAGGCGCTCCTTGGGCATGGGCTGCTCTACCATCACGATGCCGTGCTCCTTGAGCCAGAAAATCTCGTCCAGAGCCTTGGAACGGTCCTTCCAGCCCTGATTGGCATCTACGGCCAGGGGTACGTCGGTTACGGTGCGGATGGTCTCGATCATCTCTACATCGGTGTCCAGGCCTACTTTGACCTTGAGGATGTTGAACTTCCCGGCCGCTTCCAGCGTCTTTTCCTTTACAACCTCGGGGGTATCGATGCCAATAGTGAAGGTGGTGGAAGGTGCCTTGGCGGGGTCCAGGCCCCAAATCTTGTACCAGGGCTGGCCCATGAGCTTGCCCACGAGGTCGTGCAGCGCGATGTCGATGGCGCATTTGGCAGCGCCGTCACCCTCGGAGAGACTGTCTACATAGGAGAGGATGTCCTCCATCTTGAAGGGATCGTTGAACTGGGAAAGGTCTACCTTGTTCAGGAAGTTGGTGACCGTTTCCACGCTCTGGCCCAGGTACGGGGGCATGGAAGCCTCTCCGTAGCCGGTGACGCCTTCCCATTCCAGTTCTACCTGGACGTCGGGTGTGGTTGTGCGGCTATAGCTGGCCACGGTGAAAACGTGAGCCAGTTTGAGTTCGTAGGGGAAGAACTTCATGTGGATCTTTCCGTCCCCTTTGACGATGTTGAAACTTTGGGGGCCGCCTTTGCAACCCACCAGGGCAACGCCTGCCGCGGCCAGGGCCGTGGTTTTTAGGAAATCGCGTCTATTCTGCATAATAAGGATTAGTTAGTGTCGTGTTAAGTCCCTCCTGAGTGTTAATGTAGGGGAGGATGCGGTCTCCAAAAAGATAGCGCCCGGTATTGTAGGCGTCGTACTTTGGATCTTCGGGGTCGAAGCTGCCAATCTGCACCAGACCCATGGAGTGGATGAAGCGGTTGTCTCCCAGGTAAAAGCCCACGTGCGTGGGGCGGGGAGAGCCGTCTTCGCGATATCGGCCGAAGAAAACCAGGTCTCCGGGGACCAGCTGGGAACGGTCGGTGATGCGCTCTCCTTTCAGATAGATCTGGCTGCAGTCGCGGGGGATGATGATGTCGTGCATGAAGAGGGCGGTGCGGACAAAACCGCTGCAGTCCATGCCCTTGGGAGACATGCCGGCCCAGATGTAGGGAAATCCCAGCATGCTCTGGGCTGTGGCCAGGATGGCTTCGGTGCTCTGGTCCAGCTTTTTGCGCCACTGTTCTTCGGTCTGGGCCGTCTTGTTACAGATGTAGCCCGTGCGGCCGTCGGGGAAGCCCACCTTGAGCCAGGCGCCTTTCTTGCCCAGATACTTGAGCCGGTCTCCCGCCACGATGTCGGAAACGACGGGACTTTTTTCGGAGGCGTTTTGATAGACGATTCCGTTGAGGGCGGTGACGATAACCTTGGGTGCGGTGTTCCAGGCGCTGTACTCCTCCTTGCTCATGCGGGTGATGCCGGCATAGTGGACCCAGCCCACGTAATCGTCGGGCGTCTGCACCTGCGGCCAGGGATTGCCGTTGGTGCTGATCTGGAGCACGTGCACCGGCGTACCCAGCAGGGCCTGCGATACCATTTCGGCGTCGAAGTTGGCCGTGCTGCGCAAATTACAGACAGAAATGTTAACTACGCCGTATTCCTGGGAATAAGCTTGGATCCCCACAAGGCACAAAAAAAGGAGTATGAATTTTTTCATACTCCAAATATACTAAAAAGATTCGAGTTTAAAACACGTCGGGCTCGTTGTTCTTGGGCTCTTCGTTATTCTCGAAACGAGGCTTGCGGGGACCATCGTGGCGAGGACCGCGGTCGCCATCACGGCGAGGGCCACGTCCTTCCTTGCGGTCGCCGTCGCGGCGGGGACCACGGTCTCCATCGCGGCGAGGACCACGCTCACGCTTGGGCTCTACATAACCTTCGGGTTTCTCGGTGAGGGCACGCATGCTCAGGCGCATCTTGCCGGTCTTGGCGTCAATCTCCAGGAGCTTGACATCGACCTCGTCACCCACCTTCAGGACATCTTCCACCTTCTCGGTCTTGCCCCAGGCAATCTCGCTCACGTGGAGGAGGCCTTCTTTACCGGGCAGGATCTCGATGAAGGCGCCGAATTCCAGGATGCTCACCACCTTGCCGTGGTAAACAGTGCCGACTTCGGGAACGGCGCAGATACCCTTGATGCGCTCCAGAGTGGCATCCATGGCAGCCTTGTCGGTGCCGAAGATGTCCACGATGCCCTTGGTGGTTCCGTCTCCGTTGTCCACCTCGTCAATGGTGATGGTGGTGCCGAATTCCTTCTGCATACCCTGGATGGTTTCGCCGCCCTTGCCGATAACGGCGCCGATGAACTCGGCCGGGATCTCGATCTGGACCATACGGGGCACGAAGGGCTTGTAGTCCTCGCGGGGTTCGGGGATGGTCTTGAGCATTTCGCCCATGATGTGCAGACGTCCCTGACGGGCTTGCTCCAGGGCTTTCTCCAGAACTTCGTAGGACAGGCCGTCTACCTTGATGTCCATCTGGGTAGCGGTGATACCGTCCTTGGTACCGGTTACCTTGAAGTCCATATCGCCAAGGTGATCTTCGTCACCCAGGATGTCGGTGAGGATGGCGTAACGGTCGTTGGGGTGAGTCTCGTCGGTGATCAGACCCATGGCCACACCGGCCACCGGCTTCTTGATCTTGACGCCGGCGTCCATCAGGGCCAGGCAGCCGCCGCAGACGGAAGCCATGGAGGAGGAACCGTTGGATTCCAGGATATCGGAAACTACGCGTACGGCGTAGGGGAATTCGGGAGCCGTGGGGATCACGGGTTTGAGGGCGCGCATGGCCAGGTTGCCGTGACCGATCTCACGACGGCCGGTGCTGCGCTGGGGCTTGGCTTCGCCGGTGGCGAAAGGAGGGAAGTTGTAGTGCAGGACAAACTGCTGGTCGTCCTGGATGAGAACTTCGTCCATCTCCTTCATATCCATCTTGGTGCCCAGGGTTACGGAAGCCAGGGACTGGGTTTCACCGCGGGTGAAGATGGCGCTGCCGTGGGCGCAGGGCAGGTAGTCTACCTCGCACCAGATGGGACGCACCTCGTTGGTGGCGCGGCCGTCCAGGCGCTTGCCTTCGTCCAGTACCAGGTTGCGCATGGCCTCTTTCTCCACATCGTGGTAGTAGCGGTCGATCATGGCACCCTTCAGCTCCAGGTCTTCCTCGGAGAACTGGGCCTTGAATTCGTCGCGGATGGCGTTGAAGCCGTCTTCGCGCTCGTGCTTGGGCTTGGCGCTCTTGGCCAGCTCGTAGCACTTGTTGTAGCATGCCTCGTGAACGGCGGTCTTCAGGGCCTCGTCCTCTTCGTCGTGCGGGTAGTCGCGCTTGTTCACGTCGGTACCCAGCTCGTGCATGAGTTCCTTCTGCACGCGGCAGTGCTTCTTAATTTCTTCGTGGGCGAACTTGATGGCCTCCAGCATGTCGTGCTCGGAAACCTCGTTCATTTCGCCTTCCACCATCATGATATTTTCCTCGGTAGCGGCTACCATCAGGTCAAGGTCGGCTCGCTTGTTGTCTTCGAAACCGGGGTTGATCACGAACTGACCGTCGATGCGGGCAACGCGGACTTCGCTCACAGGACCGCCGAAGGGGAGGTCGGAGGAGGCGAGGGCGGCCGAAGCGGCCAGGCCGGCGAGGGCGTCAGGCTGGATGTCCTTTTCGGCGCTGATGAGCATCACGTTCACAAAGACCTCCAGGTGGAAGTCGCTGGGCCAGAGCGGACGGATGGGACGGTCTACCAGACGGGCGACGAGAACCTCGTAGTCGCTGGGACGGCTTTCCCTCTTGAGGAAGCCACCCGGGAAACGACCGGCGGCATAGTACTTTTCACGGTAATCCACGGTAAGGGGCATGAAGTCGGTGCCCTCTTTCACCTCCGTGGCGCAGGTGACGGTGGCCAGCAGCATGGTGCCACCCATTTTCACAACGGCAGAACCGGCGGCCTGTTTGGCCAGTTTGCCGGTCTCGATCTCGATTACCCGTCCGTCGGGCAGTTCGATGGTCTTTTTGATAATGTTCATTTCTTCTTTTGTTACGTCTATTTCGTCTGTCCCCCAATGGGACTTTTTTACTAAAAAAGGGGTAGGATGCCTTGCATCCATACCCCCGTTCTTTCCTATCCTGTTGCTTATCGGCGGAGACCCAGCTCCTTCACGATAGCGCGGTATCTCTCAATGTCCACTTTCTGAAGGTAGTTCAGAAGCTGGCGGCGCTTACTGACCAGGCGAAGAAGGCTGCGGCGCGTTACCACGTCTTTCTTGTTCTTCTTCACATGCTCGGTGAGGTGAGCGATACGGTAGGAAAATAAAGCAACCTGACTCTCAGGAGAGCCGGTGTCCTTATTGGACTTTCCGTACTTCGCGAAAATCTCTTGCTTTTTCTCAGGCTGTAAATATTCTGCCATGATGCAATGAGTTTAGTTGTTAAAAAATTTAGCCTGCAAATTTACGGAAATAATTTTGAATCGCAAAATATTATTTAATAATTGATCTGGAGGGCTTCCTCCAGGGCTGTCCAGAAGGCTTCGTCCATGCGGTTGCCGTTGAACAGGCAGATGCCGGTGGCGCCGTTGGCCAGGGAATTGTGAATGGCCATGCTCAGTTCCGAGGGCATCAGGCCACGGCTGGACAGGTTGGCATCCGGATTCACGTTGCGCCAGTTGCGGTGCACGCGCAGGCTGCTTATTACGGGTGCGCCGCCGGCCGACTGTACTTCTTCGGCCACCACATCGTTCAGCCATTCGGGTCCCTGTTTGTAGTAGTTGGGATAGTTCATGGGGAAGAACATGTCGGCCATCCACTGGTTCCACTGCTGGCGCACCATGTGCTCGGCATAGGAAACGGGGCCGGGGAACACGTCCACGCTCACTTTCTTTCCCAACTTATGGACAGCGCTGGTAACTTTGTCTACGAAGAAGGTGAGCTGGTCGCAGCGGTACTGGGCCCACTCGCGGACCTGGGAGGGGTCTTCCACCGCACGGATGTCTATGCCGGTCTGCTCCTTGAAGGTGTTGACGCAGCGGTCACAGTAGCAGTAATCGGCCGGGGCGTATTCCCCATAGATGTTTTCCAGGCCGTAGACCGCGCTCAGAGCGTTGGCCAAAATTACGTCCGGGTAGCGGATGAAGTCCAGGCGCACGTAGTCCACGTCCGGGATGTTTGCCACCGCGGTGTACTGTTCCAGCAGATAGGCCTGCACTTCCGGATTGGCGGGATCCAGGAAACGATAGTTGTCTACATAGGACGGCTTTTCGTCGGCGCTTTCTCCCAGCCGGTTCACGGCGTACCATTCGTGCGGCAGGCCGCTGCGAAGCATGGAGGGAACCCAGGCATGATACTCCAGTCCTTCGGCATGAGCCCGGGCCGAAATGCCCCGGATCTGGTCCAGGTTCCTCGCGTCTATGCATACGCCGGTAACGCCATGGCTCCTCCACTCCCGGAACTGCGTTTGCAGGGTATCCAGGTTGGCGTCTTCGCTCACGCGTTGCCAGATGTAGACGGGAACAGTTTTGTTAATTTCATCTTTGGTGGTGGTGCAGGCCGCCGCCAGGGCAAGGGCAGCCGAGGACGCAAGGAAAAGGGTTCTAAGGCTCATTTTTTTAAAATTGGAACATTGTTATTTCGTTTTTGCAACACAAATATATATTAAAAAGGATGAAACCGCAAACGTTTTTTTGCTTGAAAATGTGGCTGTTAAATTGTTTTTACCATGTTTGACAAAGGCCTTGCGAAGGAATTACATTTTTGTTATATTTGTATTTTAATACCTGAAATTCTATTATGAAACTCGGCATTTGCAATGACCACGCAGGCGTGGAGTACAAGTTTAAACTGGTGAAGATGCTGCAGAAGCGCGGCATCGAGGTTGTGAATTTCGGAACCGATACTACCGACAGCGTAGATTACCCGGACTTTGCCCATGCTCTGGCCAATGCGGTAGAGAGTAAGGAGGTAGACCTGGGCATCGCCCTCTGCGGCACCGGCAACGGTATGGCCATGACCCTGAACAAGCACCAGGGCATCCGGGCCGGCCTGGCCTGGGGCACAGCCATCGGCCATCTGGTTGCCCAGCATAACAACGCCAACGTCCTGGTCCTGCCGGCCCGTTTCATCAGCTACCGCCTGGCCGCCGCCATCGTGCGCGAATGGCTGGACACCCCCTTCGAGGGCGGCCGTCATCAGAAACGCATTGACAAAATCCCCTGCAAATGAGTTTATACGTCCCCCGTCCGGGCGACATCCTCTCCCACGACATCGCCGACTTTCCGGAGGGCATCGTGCTTCCCGTGGACAAGCCGTACCGATGGACATCGGCCGATGTAATCCGCAAGCTCAAGTGGAGGGCCATCCGTCACTTCGGCAAGAAAAACCTGAAGGTAGGGCACGCGGGAACGCTGGATCCTCTGGCTACCGGCGTGCTCCTGGTCTGCATCGGCAACGCGTGTAAGCGCGCCCAGCAACTGCAGGACCATGACAAGGAGTACATCGCCCGCATCCGCTTTGGCGCCACCACGCCTTCCTACGATTTGGAGAAGGAGGTGGACCGCACTTTCCCTTTTGAACATATCACGGCCGATGCCGTCCGCGCCGCCCTGCCCGCCTTCCTGGGGGAGCAGGAGCAGGTCGCGCCCCTCTTCAGCGCCAAAAGCGTCGACGGCGTCCGTGCCTACGAACTGGCCCGCAAGCTCTACCGCTCCGGTCGCACGTCCGAACTGGACGCCGCTGCCCTGGATACGCTCCAGCGAAACAAGGTTGTTATTTCTGAACTTGAGCTGCTTCAGTTCGGAGAGTCTTTGTCGCCTGTGGCTTCTGAGAGTGAGGGTTCTGCATCGTCCCGCATCAATGTGGCCGACACATCGGGCCTGGGCCTGCCCGAGGCGATGGTGCGCATTGCGTGCTCCAAGGGAACGTATATCCGGGCGTTTGCCCGTGACTTGGGAGAAGCACTGGGCTCCGGTGCCCATCTTTCCAGCCTTGTCCGTTCCCGCAGCGGGGATTTCCGCATCTCCGATGCCTTGTCCTTGGAACAAGCCCTGGGACTGTTCGAATGACGTGATACGTAAATCGTTGACACATAGCATGTTATAGCCGCACGGGTGCACTCGCAGGTGTACCCGTCGTTGTTTATTTCGCTGGTAATCAGCGACTTGCGAATCACCTTGTAGAGTTTTCGCTCAAATCATACAAAACAAGTAAAAAGTTTTCTTAAACAACACTTCTTTTTAGCCGAATGTTTTAGTTCCGTTTTTTCTTATATATAATTGTGATCTCAAATTTCGAAGTTATGCGAGGTCACGTCAGAAAATTTAGTCCAGCCGTTTACGAACACATCTTCCAGCACGCGATAGGATACCGTGTTCTTTACTATTCTTATGAGGATCGCCTGGTCTTTTACACCATCTTTTCGGTTTATGCGTGGAAGTATGGTGTAAGTGTACTGGCTCTGGCGCTTATGTTCAATCATTTCCACTGCCTGATCCGGACTCCGTCCTCCAAAGTGATGGCCCTTTTCATCGGCACGGTAACATCGACCTACGCCAAAGCATTCAATCGTGACATTGGCAGAAAAGGGCCTTTGTTTGAAAAGGCGTATGGCAGCTCCATTAAGCGGGACGCGAAGAAAATCCGCACCTGCATCTCTTACAATTATAACAATTCGGTCGAGAAAGGCCTGTTTGTTCGTGCCGAAGACGACCGGTGGAATCTTTTGGCTTATGTAGTCTGTGATACCCCCTTTTCGGCGCCCATTATCTTGAATAGGGCCTCCTTGCGCCTTCGTGCATCTCTGAAGGAGGTCGATGCTCATTATCGAGACAAAGCATATTTGAATTATCCAACCGTCCGTCGTCTCTTCAAACAACTATCCTTCAAGGAGAAGGAACAGTTGCTCGATTATATCATCAGTCGATATCTGCCTCTGGATAGAGCGGAACTGCTGGGCTTCTACAAAGGCTATGACGAAATGGTTCTCGCGATTAATTCCAATACGGGAAGCGAATACGACATCAAAGAAGAATATACGCAGGAGGGTGATCTCGCCTATCAGGAGATGTTGGATTTGATTGTGCATTCCAGTTATGCTAAAAAGCCGCATACAGTCATTGCAGCGAGCCGAGAAAAGAAAATACAGATTGCTTCCGTTCTCTTAAGCCGTACCCAGGCCAAAAAGTACCAGATTGCCCGGTTGCTGCATCTGGATGTGTAATGCATAAACGGTTAGTTATCAACAACTTGTTTGTCCCACGGGTGCACCGCTATGTGCACCCGTCCGCAACTTAAATCGCTTTCTCTCAACTGGATAGCTATCACGCAGAAGCAGGTTGCAATTCTGCGTAGAATCTGCTAAATTTGCACCTTCAATCAGAACACAATGGAAAGAAGAACACGCGTAAGATTCGCTCCGTCTCCCACCGGCCCGCTGCACATGGGCGGTGTCCGTACGGCATTGTACAATTATCTGTATGCCAAGCAGAAAGGCGGAGACTTCATCATCCGTATCGAAGATACCGACTCCCACCGCTTTGTGCCGGGAGCCGAACAGTATATCATCGAGGCCCTGAACTGGTGCGGCATCATTCCCGACGAAGGAGTGGACGAAAACGGCAAGGTAGTGGAGGTCGCTTCCCCGAAGCACCCGCACGCTCCCTACCGTCAGAGCCAGCGCCGTCCCATCTATCGGCAATATGCCGAACAGCTGGTGAACGCCGGCTGGGCCTACTACGCCTTTGACAGCGCCGAGGACCTGAACGAGCGTCGTGCCGCCGCCGAGGCCGCCGGTGAGACCTTCATGTACAACGCCGCTTCCCGCACGAAGCTGCGCAACTCCCTGACCCTCCCGGAGGCCGAAGTCAAGCGCCTGCTGGCCGAGACCACCGACTGGACCGTCCGCTTCAAGATGCCGGAGAACCGCGTCGTGAAGATGGACGACCTCATCCGCGGCCACGTAGAGGTGAACACCGACACCCTGGACGACAAAGTGCTGTGGAAACGGGCCGATGAACTCCCGACCTACCACCTGGCCAACATCGTGGACGACCACCTGATGGAAATCACCGAGGTCATCCGCGGCGAGGAGTGGCTCCCTTCCCTGCCTCTGCACTACCTGCTGTACGAGGCTTTCGGCTGGACCGACACCATGCCTCGCTTCGCCCACCTGTCCCTGCTGCTGAAACCCGTCGGCAACGGAAAACTCTCCAAGCGTGACGGCGACAAGCTGGGCTTCCCGGTGTTCCCGCTGGCCTGGAAGAACCCCGAGACCGGAGAAGTGTCCCACGGCTACCGTGAGGACGGCTACTTCCCGGAGGCTTTCGTGAACCTGCTGGCCTTCCTGGGCTGGAACCCCGGCGACGACCGCGAGATGTTCACCCTGCCGGAACTGGTGAAGGCCTTCTCCCTGGACAAGGTCCAGAAAGCCGGCGCCAAGTTCAACCCGGACAAAGCCAAATGGTACAATAAGGAGTATCTGCGCCTGAAAACGACCGCCGAACTGACGGACCTGTTCATCCCCGTGCTGGAAAGCCACGGCATCAAGGTGGTGGACTGCCCCTGCAACGCCCTCACCGCCGGCGCATCCTTCGAGGGATTCGGGGCCGATTTCGCCAACCACATCTTCACCCGTGAATACGTGGAGGCAGCCGTAGAGCTGGTGAAAGAACGCGCCACCTTCGTGGCCGATATGTGGGACATCGCCCACTTCCTCTTCGTGACCCCGGCCGATTTCGAGGCCTTCGGCATCAAAGCCGGCGCCGGCCTGCCTTCCAAACCCGTCGATCCCAACCGTCCGGTGGATCCCCGCGCCAAGGTGTTCGACGATGCCGCCACCGCTCCCTTCCTGGCCAAGGACGTGGACAAGTTCTGGACTCCGGAAAACGCTGCGCTCTGCGCCGATGTGTGCCGCTATCTTACCGAAGAATACAAGGGTGCGATGGATGCTCCCGCGCTGGAAACCGTGTTGGAAGAGTACATCAAAGGTCACGAGTATCCGATGGGTAAAGTGATGAACAGCCTGCGCCTGGCCCTGACCGGTGCCGCCAGCGGCCTGGGCATCGCCGCCATCCTGGGCTTCATCGGCCGCAAGGAGTTCGCCCGTCGGATGGACTTCGTTGCCGAAAAGTTAGGATAGCTCTGATCGGTGTAGCGTAACGCGCTGGTAATTAGCTAAATATACAACGACGGGTGCACCTGCAAGTGCACCCGTCGTTGCTATAACATTCTAAAAATCAGGCACTTTCCTATCACAAATACCTAGTTATGCGCCCGCCGGATGGCCGGGGTGTTCTCCAAGTCGGCCTTGGGGGCGCCGGGCTCGGTGCACAGGATGGGGCGTTTGTCGGTGTAGCTGTGGAAGGTGCGGGCGTTGTCGGAGTTGTTGTAGCCGATCTTGATGGTCTCGGCGCCGACGGGGATGGTGACTTCGCCGCCATGTTCGGCCTGCTCCCACTGGAAGTTCTCGTCAATGATGACCAGGTTGCCCAGGTCCTTGTTCAGGCCCAGACCGCCCAGGTCCATCTCGAAGCCCGTGACGATGGCGGTGATGCGCACCTTGTCACCGAACTCGGGGTCGTTGTCCCAGATGATACCTTTCTTGAAGTGGTTGGCGTCTCCGGTGTATTCCGAAATCATGTCGTCAATGCGCTCCAGGTCGCTCATCTTGGCGCCGCGCTCGTTGTTGCCGGTGGTAATGTTCACCAGCACGTTCTTGGCGGTCTTCAAATCGAAGTCGTTCAGGAGGGGACTCTCGAAAGCGCCCTTCACGGCCATCTCCAGACGGTCGTTGCCGGTGCCTTCGCCGCTGCCCATCAGGGCCATGCCGGAGTTGCGCATCATCTTGCACACATCCTGGAAGTCCACGTTGATGTAACCGGGGCAGCTGATCACTTCGATGATGCCGCGCACGGCGGTGGCCAGCACTTCATCGGCCTTGGGGAAGGCTTCCTGGATAAGGGTATCTCCGAAGAACTGGTACAGTTTCTCGTTGTTGATGATGAGGAGGGCGTCCACGTTCTTTTCCAGTTCGTGGATGCCGTCCACGGCCTTGGACTGGCTCTCGTTGCCTTCGTTCTTGAAGGGGATGGTGACAACGGCCACCGTGAGGATGCCGCGGTCTTTGGCCATCTTGGCAATGACGGGCGATGCGCCGGTGCCGGTGCCGCCGCCCATGCCGGCGGTGATGAAGAGCATCTTGGTGCCGCAGTCCAACACCTTGGCAGCAATCTCGTCCTGGCTTTCCAGGGCAGCGTTGCGGCCGGCGGTGGGGTCGGTGCCCGCGCCCAGTCCGTTCTGGCCCATCTGGATCTTCACCGGGACCTCACTGGAATGGAGCGCCTGTGCGTCGGTGTTGCAAACAATGAAACTGCAGCCCTGGATGTTCTGGCGGTACATGTAGTTCACGGCATTGCAACCGCCGCCGCCCACGCCGATGACCTTGATGATGGAAGTATCTTTCTCCCAGTCCCGGGGAATGATGTTGATGTCTGCGTTCATTTATTTGGTCTCCTCTTCTTGATTGGCTTTGTCGTAAATTTTGATGGCGGCATCTTCCACGTTCTTCCAGAAAATGCTCAGGATACCGGTCTTCTCGGTCTTGGGTACCTTTACCTTCTTGGTCTTCTGCGGTTTCTCCTTCTTTACTTCCTCCCCAAACTCGGACGGGGCAAAGAGCATGTCTTCGGGGACGGGCGTCTCGTCGGTCACCTCCACTTCTACCATTTCGTCCTCTTTTTCCGGGGTCTGTATGGGGGCGCTTACGCAGTCGGGCAGTTTGTCGTCCTTGGCAGCGAGCACCATGCCGATGGCCGAAGTTGCGGCGGTAGAGTACACTCCACTGCCCACTGCGGCGCTGAACATGAAGCGAGGATAACCCTTGCGGACGTCGTACCCCGACATCTCCTTCACCAGGTTCACGAAGTTGGTGAGTTCGGCTCCGCCGCCGGTAATCACGATGCCGTTGCGCAGGGTGTTCTGCAGGCCGCTTTCCTGGATGTAGAACAGCACGGCTTCCACGATTTCGCGGCTGCGGCAGTCTACAATCTCGGAAATATACCGCACCGGCACTTCCTTGTAAGGCTCGGTAAGACGGATCTGCAGCACCTTCTCGCTCAGGTTAACCAGTTTTCCGGGCTGGCAGGCGCCGAAGCGCTTCTTGATCTTTTCGGCCAGGTCCTCGGAAATGGAGCATTCCGTGCGGATATCGTTGGTAATCGCCTTTCCGCCGAAGGGGATGGAAGCGTAGTAGCGCATGATGCCGCCGTAGTAGATGGCCACGGAGGTAACACCGGCGCCTACGTCCACCAGGGCCACGCCACCGATCCGTTCCTCTTCGGTGAGGACGGTCCGGGCCACGACTTCCGGCAGGAAGTATTTCTTGGCCACGGCGATGTTCAGGCTGTTGAAGATCTTGTCCAGGGCGGTGGTAGCCTTGCGGCTGCCGATGAACACCTTGAAGTTGCCTTCCAGGGAACTGGACAGGGTGCCCACCACCTCGCTTTCTACCAGCTGGATTTCGTCGTCGATGGAGAAGGACTGCGCCACGGCTCCGTACATGATCTGGTTGTCCGGATTGGGCAGGGGATAGGTCTCCAGGGCCATGGACTTGAGAGCCTTCACTTCCTCGGCCGTGATATAGTCGTCGGGGTTGCTGCGCTCGATGCGGGCCGATGCCGTAACCTGGGCCACCTCGTTGCGGGGCATGCCCACCACCACCTGCAGGATCTTGATCATGAGCTCTTTCTCGGCCTCCAGCACGGCTTCCTTCAGCTTCTGGGAAGCCTTGAGCGGATTGGAAATCATGCTGTAACGGATTCCGTCCGAAGGAGTCTCCTTGTAGTACACAATCTGGATGTCGTCCCCGTTCACGCGGGCTACGCACAGTCCGAACTTGGAACTACCCAGATCGATAGACGCAATATACTTCTCTTCCATATCGTATTTTTATTTTCTGCAAACCAGTTGCCCCCGGTAGCGGAGGTCCACGCTGCGATAGTCCGGATGCACCGGAACCACGCTTTCATAATAGGCCTTCATGAGGCGCAGTTTCTCCGGCACCCGCACGGGCTCGCCAAAGATGAACTGCTCCTTGCCCTCCCGGGGCGTAAGGACGATGTTTCCCTTGCGGCTCACCGTCATCTTCACAATATTCTGTTCCCAAACCGTGCCCCGGATGGTGTTTACCATGTAAATCACCCGGTCCAGCCAGGCCTTTTCCTTTTCATCGGCCGGTGTTCCCTTGAACCCGCGTGGGATCTTCATGGGGATGCTTCCGTCAATCACCGGCACATCCACCGTCCCGCGGGACTGCAGGGGGAACACGAAACCGGTAGCATCGGCATAATAGCCGTTGGTTCCGTCGTCGAAGCGCACCACCGGCTGCCGCTGGCTCAGGCTCACGTGCAGGATGCCGTCGTCGGTGAGCCAGGCCTGGCATTCGCGCACCACCGAGTGGGCGCACACCAGTTCCTCGATGTGGGCCAGGTTCACGCTGTCCAGCGGAAGCCCGGCATAGGCCCGGTATTCCTTTTCCAGCCAGCCGGCTACGTCGGCCTTCCCTACAAACTGGCGTTCCAGTGAGTCGGTAATGGTCACGTCCAGGCTGCCCTTCCCCTGGCAGGTACGCTGCCGCCGCTCCCGCACCGACATCTGGGAGGCAACCACCCAGACAGCAATGCAGCCAGCGAAGAGAAGGAGCCCTAAGCCCCGGCGGAAAATGGGTTTCATAGGCGGCTCTTAAGCAATTCGGTAATGGGTTCTATAAAGCGGTCGATGTTGCCGGCGCCAAAGGTAATGAGCACGTCCAGCGGTTCATCGGCCAGATAATCCATGAGTTCTTCCTTTTTCAGGAGCACCTTCTCGGGCGCGGTCACGTCCTTGAAGATCATCTCGGAGGTAACGCCCGGAATGGGCTCTTCGCGCGCCGGGTAAATGTCCAGGAGGATCAGTTTGTCCACCTGCGACAGCGCGGCGCCGAATTCCGGCGCGAAGTCCCGGGTGCGCGTGTACAGGTGCGGCTGGAAAATGGCCGTGAGCTTGCGTCCGGGGAAGATGTCGCGCATGGAGGAGATGGCCGATGCCAGCTCGGCGGGATGATGCGCGTAATCGTCGATGTAGGAAAGTTTCGGGCTGTTCACGTGCACTTCCAGACGGCGCTTGACGCCTTCGAACGTGCCGATGGCCTTGCGCACAGCCTCCGGCTCCAGCCCGTAGGTGAGGGCGATGGCGGCGGCCGCTACGCTATTCTCCGCATTCACCCAGCCGGGCGTGCCTACGCGGACGTCGCGCAGGATGCCGCCGGGATACTGGAGGTCGTAGTGGAAATAGCCGCAGGCGTCGGGATGCGGGTTCAGCGCGCAGAAATCGGCCGTTGCATCGGTATAATGGTAGGTGAGTACGCGGGCCTTGGTATCTTCCGGGCCGATGGGCGTCCCCTTCTTGGCAATGACAGTGCCCGTAACCTGGCTGGCGAAGGCCTTGAAGGCCTCTACCACATGGGCGTAGTCTCCGTAAATGTCCAGGTGGTCGGGATCCACGGCGGTAATCACCGCAATCTCCGGATACAGCTGCAGGAAGGAACGGTCGAATTCATCGGCCTCTACCACTACCGTATTGTTGTGCGAGACAAGCAGGTTGGTGCCGTAGTTGCGGGAAATGCCGCCCAGGAAGGCGCTGCAGCCTTCTCCGGTCTCGGTGAAGATATGGGCGGTGAGGGTGCTGGTAGTGGTTTTCCCGTGCGTACCGGCTACGGCCATGCAGCGCTGCCCGCGGGTGATTTCGCCCAGAGTGCGCGAGCGTTTGACCACGTTATATCCGCCGTTCATCACTTTCTGCAGTTCTCCCAGATCCTTGGGAATGGCCGGGGTATACACGATGAGGCTTTCCTGCACGTCGGCCGGTACCAGGTCGGGCCGGTCCTCGTAGTGCACGGCAATGCCTTCCTGCTCCAGCTTGGCCGTGAGCTCCGAAGGCGTGCGGTCATACCCCGCCACGTTATATCCCTTGAAGTTGAAGTACCGGGCCAGCGCCGACATACCAATGCCGCCAATCCCTATGAAATATACGTTCTTCATACCAGTTTATACACTTCGTCACAAATAACCTGCGCTGCATTCCTTAATGCCATGGCCTCGGCGTTCTTCTCCAGGATGCTGCGGCGCTCGGTATTCTTGAGCAGGCCGATGGCAGTGGGCAGCAGTTCGTCGCGGGCTTCCTCGTCCTTCACCAGCATGGCGGCGTCCTTGCGTACCAGCGCCATGGCGTTGTGCGTCTGGTGGTCTTCGGCCACGTTGGGCGAAGGCACGAAGATCACGGCCTTGCCCATGGCACAGAGCTCGCTCACCGAGCTGGCGCCGCTGCGGGAGATGACCACGTCGGCTGCGGCATAGGCATAGTCCATGCGGGCGATGAAATCGTAGGTCCAAATGCCCTGGATGTCGGGATGGGAGGCCATGAACTCGTCCACACCCTTCTTATAGTATTTGCCGCACTGCCAGATTACTTCTACCTGCTCCCCGTCGGGGCAGCCGTCCTGGATCCAGTGCTTCATGGCGTTGTTCAGTGTGGAACTGCCCAGGCTTCCGCCCACCACAAAGAGGTGCTTTTTCTCCGGATCCAGTCCGTAGAATTTGATGGCTTCGGCCTTCATTTCCGGGGTGGCCGGCCGGGACACGGCCTCGCGGATGGGATTGCCGGACTTGACAATCTTGTCCTTGGGGAAGAAGCGTTCCATGCCGTCGTAGGCCACGCAGATGGACTGCACACGCTTGCTCAGAATCTTGTTTGTAACGCCGGCAAAACCGTTCTGCTCCTGGATCACGGCGGGAATCTTCATGCCGGTTGCGGCCCACAGCAGGGGAGCGCTGGCATAACCGCCCACACCAATCACCACGTCGGGCTTGAAGTCCTTCACAATCTGGCGTGCATGCAGCAGGCTGCCCACGATCCGGAAGGGAACCGTGACATTGTTCATCAGGTTCTTCAGGCTCAGGCGGCGCTGGACGCCCACGATGGGAAGGCCTACGATGCGGTAGCCTTCGGCCGGTACCTTCTCCATCTCCATCTTGCCCTCGGCCCCCACGAAGAGGATCTCGGTGTCGGGATTCAGTTGCTTCAACTTGTTTGCGATGGAGACGGCCGGGAAGATATGTCCGCCCGTACCGCCGCCGCTGATGATGACTCTGATTGCTTTGTAGTCCATTATGCAGTAGTGTCTTGCGTCCAATCGTGTTCGATGATGGGTGCGGCCTCGGCCTCCTTGCGCGCCATGTTCTCCTTGGCATCCTTGGAAATAGCCAGCAGGATGCCGAAGACCAGGCTGAACACCAGGAAGGAGTTGGTGCCGTGGCTCACCAGCGGGAGCGTCTGTCCCGTCTGGGGAACGAGCGGCAGGTGTACGTTCACCGCCATGTGCATGAACGCCTGTCCCGTGACCAGGATAATGAGGCCGGTCACAATCATCTTGTCGTAATAGTTGTCGCACATCTTGGCTACCAGGGTACCCCGGGCCAGGAGGCTGAAGTAGAGGATGATGAGGATGAACGCGCCCCAGAGGCCCGTCTCCTCGATGATGAAGCTGAACATGTAGTCGCCGAAGATCACCGGCACCTGGTATTTCTGGGTGCTGTTGCCGATGCCCTTGCCCAGCAGGCCGCCCTCCTTGATGGCCAGGAGCGCTCCCACGGGCTGGTCCAGCTTTGCGCGGGCCTGCTTCCATTCCAGCGACTCGCGCTTGCTGGCGATGAGCTGGCGCATGGTGGCGTCGTCGTCCTGAGTGATGCGGCTGATGGCGGTTTCAATTCGGCTTTCCTTGAGCAGGCCGGCCTTGTAAGCCATGAACATGAGGCCGATGCCCACGACGCCCACCAGCACCACAATGCCGATGTCGCGCCAGTCGATGCCGCCCACCAGCACCATGAGCACCATGATGGCGCCGATGAACAGGGCCGATGAGTTGGATCCCATCATGACCATAAGGGTAGTGCTCAGGATGGGGAAGTAGATATAGATGATCTTCTGCCAGATGTCTTTCTCCAGGAATGCGAGGCTCTGGAAGCGGTTGGCTATGCGGGGAATCCACTTGAATTCTCCCCGCTTGAAGGTGTCCAGGGCCCAGCCCAGGTACATGATCATGAACAGCTTCACAAACTCGTAGATGTGAATCTGTTTGCCAGCTACCAGCAGGATACGGCGGGCGCCGTTGATCTCGCCGGCCCGCAGGAAACCCAGGTTCAGGTTCAGGACCAGGATGACGAGGACGGCCACCGAGGCCCCGTAGCCCAGCATGGACAGTCTCTTGTACCAGTCGGCACGGCCTAAGAAATAGAGGGTAAAGATAATGAAGAACCCGATGGCCACCCATTGCAGCTGCTCTACCATGATGGTAACGCGGTCCCGTCCCGTGTCGTTGGCCAGACGCGGGGTGCTGGAAAACACGGAGATCACCGAAATGAGCATGAGGAACAGGGCAATCAGGAAGATTACCTTGTCCCCGGTGAAGCGGTCCATCAGATTTACCAGATGTCCCGTAAATCCTATGTTCTTCTTCTCTTGATCCATTCTTACAGGTTGCGAACGGCGGCCTTGAACTGCTCGCCGCGGTCTTCGTAATTCTTAAACAGGTCAAAGCTGGCGCAGCAGGGGCTCAGCAGCACCACATCGCCCGGCTGGGCGAAGGCGGCGGCCTGCTTCACGGCCTCTTCGGCGCTGCGGGCGTCGGACATGTCGGCCACCATGTCGCCGAAGGCGGCGTGGATCTTGGCATTGTCCACACCCAGGCATACGATGGCCTTCACTTTCTCCTTGACCAGGTCGTTGAGGACACTGTAGTCGTTGCCCTTGTCGGTGCCGCCTACAATCCACACCACGGGACGCTTCTGGCATTCCAGGGCGTACCAGGCGCTGTCCACGTTCGTGGCCTTGGAGTCGTTGATATAGAGTACGTCCTTGATGCTCAGGACGGGTTCCAGACGGTGCTCGATGGGCTGGAAGGTGGCCAGGGACTTGCGGATGACATCGTTGGAGATGCCGGTAGCCTTGGCGGCCAGGGCTGCAGCCATGGAGTTGTAAACGTTGTGCTTGCCTCCCAGGGCCAGCTCCTCCAGGAAGAGATCGGTCTCTTCCTTTTCGTAGCGCAGGACAATCTTCTTGTCCTTGAGGAAGGCGCCCTGTTCCACCTCTTTCTCCTGGGAGAAGGGCAGCATCTTGCAGCGGAGCACGATCTTGGACAGGTGACCCACGGTAATGGCGTCGTCGGAGTCGAAGATGAAGCAGTCGTCGGGCGTCAGGTTCTGGGTAATCTTGAACTTGGCGGCCACGTAGTTCTCCATCTTGTGGTCGTAGCGGTCCAGGTGGTCCGGAGTAATATTGGTGATAATGGCAATGTCGGGACGGAAATCATAGATGTCGTCCAGCTGGAAGCTGCTGATTTCCAGGACATAGTAGTCAAAGTGCTCGGTTGCAACCTGATAGGCGTAGCTCTTGCCGATGTTACCGCCCAGACCCACGTTCAGGCCCGCCTGCTGCAGCAGGTGGTAGATGAGGGAAGTGGTGGTGGTTTTGCCGTTGGAACCGGTGATGCAGATTTTCTTGGCAGCATCGTAGCGGCTGGCGAATTCAATCTCGCTCACCACGCGGATGCCGTTCTCGCGAATCTTCTGCACCATGGGCACCGTGCCCGGGATGCCGGGGCTCTTCACCACTTCGTCGGCATTCAGGATCAGCTCCTCTGTGTGCTGTCCCTGCTCGAAGGGGATGTCCCACTTGCGAAGGGTATCGGCATACTCTTCCTTGATCTGTCCCTTGTCGCTCAGGAACACATCGAACCCTTTCACTTTTGCCAATACTGCGGCGCCTACGCCGCTTTCGGCTCCGCCTAATACAACTACTCTTGCCATAATCTATTCTTTTTTCAGATTCTTCGCTTCGCTTAGAATGACAATTGTCATCCTGAGGAACGAAGTGACGAAGGATCTATCTTATTTTTAAAAGCGCTAAGGTACTGACTGCCAAAATAATTCCCACAATCCAGAAACGGACGGTGATCTTTGCCTCATGCTGGGGCGGAACGGGTTTGGGGAAGAGGACCGGTCCGTCGGGGGCCTTCTTGTCCTGGTAGTGATGGTGCAGGGGCGCCATGCTCCAGACGCGGTGCCCCTGTCCGTATTTCTTCTTGGTAAACTTAAAGTAGGTGCGCTGGACCAGCACGGACAGGCTCTCGGCGAAGAATACACCGCACAGCAGGGGAATCAGCAGCTCCTTGCGCATGAGCACGGCGCTTACGCCGATGATGCCGCCAATGGTCAGGCTGCCCGTGTCTCCCATGAACACCTGGGCCGGGAAGGAGTTATACCAGAGGAAGCCGATGAGGGCGCCCACGAAGGCACTCATGAAGATGGCAATCTCTCCGGATCCCGGGATATACATGATATTCAGGAAGTCGGAATCGATGAGGTTACCGCCCAGCCAGGCCATGATACCCAGTACCACGCCCACGATGGCCGATGTCCCAGCCGCCAGGCCGTCCAGGCCGTCGGTGAGGTTGGTGCCGTTGGAGCAGGCTGTGATGACAATTACGATCATGAGCACGTAGATGGCCCATTTGGCATACCAGCCCCAGACGCCCTTCACCGGCGACAGCCAGCGGTAGTCGAATTCGTGATTTTTCACGAAGGGGATGGTGGTCTTGGTGCTCTTGACCACGTTTTCCTTGACGAAGCGTCCGTTGGTGACGGTGGTCTCATCCTCAAGCGTGCGCTCTACAGTTTCCCTCACTTCTACCTTCTCACGCACGACGATGTCGGGGCTCATCCAAACGGTAATGCCGATGATGAAGCCCAGCACTACCTGTCCCAGGAGTTTGCCCTTCTCGCTCATGCCTTCCTTCTTGTGCTTGAACACCTTGATATAATCGTCGGTGAAGCCCAGGGCGCCGCACCAGAGGGTGCTCACCAGCAGCAGGAGTACATAGATGTTGGTAAGGTCGCAGAACAGCAGCACGCCGCTCAGGATGGACAGGATAATGATGACACCGCCCATGGTGGGGGTCCCTTTCTTCTGGATCTGGTCGGCCAGGCCCAGGTCGCGCACCGTCTCTCCAATTTGCTTGCGCTGCAGCAGGCCGATGATCCGCTTGCCGGCGAACATCGCCACCAGCACGGCCGTCACCGCGGCCATCATGGCGCGGAAGCTCAGGTAGTGCATCAGTCCCAGGCCGGGGAAATCGACCCCGATGGACTCCAGATATTGGAAGAGGTGATAGATCATTGCAGAATGAGTTTGAAGGTTTCAGCTACGATTTCTTTTTCGTCAAAATGTCTCTTTTCGTGGCCCACGATCTGGTAATCCTCGTGTCCCTTGCCGGCCAGCAGGATGATGGCGCCTTCCGGGGCGGTGAGGATGGCCGTGCGGATGGCTTCCTTGCGGTCGGTGATGATGAGGACCTTGGCCATGCCCAGCGGGCTGAAGCCCGCCTTGACGTCGGCCACGATGGCTTCGGGATCCTCGGTGCGGGGGTTGTCGCTGGTGAGGACGATGCGGTCGGCCAGTCTTTCGGCCACCTGCGCCATTTCCGGACGCTTGGTCTTGTCGCGGTCTCCGCCGCAGCCGAACAGGCAGATGAGCTGACGCTCGCGGGCGATGGAGCGCAGGGTGAGCAGCACGTTCTCCAGGGCGTCGGGGGTGTGGGCATAGTCGATGACGACGGCCAGGTCCTTGGGACCGTAAATATTCTCCAGGCGGCCGGGAGCGCTTCCCAGCTTGGACAGGGCCACCAGGGTTTCGTTGGGGTCGGCCCCCAGGCAGACGGCGGCGCTGTAGATGGCCAGCAGGTTATAGGCGTTGTGGGCGCCAATCAGGCGGCACCAGGTTTCGGTACCGTCAATCTTGAGCTGCATGCCTTCCACGCCCTGCTCCAGGATACGGGCGGTGTGGTCGGCCATTCCTTTTACGGAATAGGTGACTACCTTGGCCTTGGTGTTCTGCACCATGACCTCTCCGTGGCTGTCGTCCACGTTGATGAGGGCGATGGCTTTCTGGGGCAGGTTGTCAAAGAAGAGTTTCTTGCAGCGCAGGTATTCGGCAAAGGTCTTGTGATAGTCCAGGTGGTCGTGGGTCAGGTTGGAGAAGATGCCCATGGCAAACTCCAGCCCTGTAACGCGGTCCTGTTCCACACCGATGGAACTCACCTCCATGAAGCAGTACTGGCAGCCTTTCTCCACCATCTTGGCCATGAGTTCGTTCAGGGTCACGGGATCTACCGTGGTGTTCTCGGTCTCGTAGCGTTCGTCGCCCACATAGTTGGCGATGGTCGACAGCAGGCCGCACTGGTAACCCATGCCGCGGAACAGGTTGTACAGCAGGGTAACGGTGGTGGTCTTGCCGTTGGTGCCGGTAATGCCTACCAGCGTCAGCTTGCCGGACGGATGTCCGTAGAATTCATCGGCCGCCAGGGCCAGTGCCTTTCTCGAGTTTTCCACTACCTCGAACTGCACCTCGCCCGTTTCCACGTTTTCGGGGATGTGCTCGCAGATGATTCCGGTGGCCCCTTTCGCGATGGCATCGGCAATATAGTCGTGACCGTCGCTGGTGTAACCCTTTACGGCCACGAAGAGGGTGCCGGGAGTTACTTTCCGGGAATCGGCGGTAATGTTTGTGAATTCTCTATAGTTCATTTTTCGTTCTCTTTCATTTTGGGTACACTGGCGCTGGGATGCAGTTCGGGACGCCATTCGCTGTCCAGTGCATAAATTTTGTCCACGATTTCCCGGACGGCCAGGGCAGGCATGGTGCCGCCGTAGAAGCTGCTCTTGGACAGGTAGGAATACACGGTAACCAGGATGGTATATTTAGGGTTGTCGGCCGGGAAGAAGCCCACGAAGGTGCCCTGGTTCTTCTTGCGGCCTTCGTTATCCTGATAGGGATCGCGGCTGCCCTTGCGTTCTTCGGGCGTGAGGACCACGCGGGCCGTACCGGTCTTTCCGCACACGGGGAGCTTGGCTCCCTTCAGGCGGGTGCCGGTACCGCTGTTCACCACGGAGCGAAGGGCGCGGGTGACGGTATCGGCCGTCGCGGCGCTGCAGATGCTCTCGTTCAGGGCCGACGGAACAAACTTCCTGAGTACCTTGCCGTCCTTCTCGACGCTCTCTACCAGGTAGGGCTTCATCATGCGGCCCTTGTTGGCGATGCCGTTGTAGAAGGTGGCCACGTGCAGGGGCGTGACGCTGATGCCGTAACCATAGGCGGTGGTGCCCAGGGTGGTACCCGACCAGCCGGGAGTGCCGGGGCGGTTCACCACCGGTTTGCCCAGGCCCGTGATGTCGAAGTCGAAGGCTTCGCCCAGGCGGTAGGAGTAGATGTGGTCGAAGAGTTCCTGCGGCTTGTTGCCGTAATAATTCTCGGCCAGATAGGTGAATACGTAGTTGGAGGAAATCTCGAACCCGTGCATCACGCTTATGTTGCGCAGGCCTGTCTTACGCTGGTAATCCAGGATGTGTGTGTCCTGCTTGTATTTGGGAACCAGGCCGTTGTTGGTGGGGATGGTCTGCTCCAGGCTCTTGACAAAGCCGTCTTCCACCACGGAAAGCAGCGTGACGGTCTTCATCACCGATCCCTGTTCACCTACCTCGCGCAGGGCCAGGTTCTCGCGTTCCCACAGTACGGTTTGCGGGGTGGCGCCGCGGGAAAGGTTTACCATGGCGCGCACGGCGCCGGTCTTGGCCTCCATGATGATGCAGATGCCGGCGCGGATGTCCTCATTGGCGTTGATCTGGGCGCGCAGGGCTTTGTCGGCAATGTCCTGGAAGTCCACGTTCAGGGTGGTGCGGATGTCGTTGCCGTCCTTCACCTTCACGCTGGCCGAATCCAGGTCGCGGATCCAGCGCTTGTTGTCGGTGACGCGGCGCCATTCGTAGCCTTCGGTGCCGTGGAGTTCGGTGTCAAAGCTGGATTCCAGGCCAATGCGGTTCTGCTCTTTCACATAGCCGATGACGCGGCGGGCCAGTGAATCGTAGGGGTAGATGCGCTCCTCGTGCTCTTCCACGATGATGCCGCCGGTATAGGCGCCTTCGCGGAACAGCGGGAAGGTCTTTACGCGTTCGATGGTGCTCAGGTCCAGGTTGCGCTGGAGGCGCAGGTAGCGGTTGCCCCTGTCTCGGCCCCTCAGGATGGCGATGGAGTATTCATCGGCCCCGCGGTCCCCGAATTCGATGCTCAGGTAGCGGGCCAGTTCCTTGGCTTTGATGCGCCAGGCCTTTTCTTCCTCCGTCTTGCCGGCTTCTTCATACTCTTTCTTGCGCACTGTGCAGTCCATGTACAGGTCGTACAGCGGGGCCGATATGGCCAGCGGGCGCCCGTCGGTGGCCAGGATCCTCCCGCGCACCGGCTGGTCCACGTGCTTCTGCTCTACCGGACGGAAGAGGCCGATGACGCGCGGATCCACGGTGTAGGTGGTCTGGATCTTCACAATCCAAACCAGGATGAGGATGCCCAGCACCATGAAGAGCAGGGACAGGAAGAACATCACCACGTGGATTCTGTCGCGGTTCTGGATGTTGTCCTTTATTTCGCTGTCTGCTCTCATTTCTTCTTAATTACAGTGGCGGGTTCCGTGGGAAGTGCGGCTTCCGAGCCCAGTTCTTTCAGTCTTATTTCGGCGCTCGATGCGCTGTGCAGCTTTACCAGGGCCGCTTCTTTCTCGGCGTGGTGGATGCGCAGCTTTTCCAGCTTTACCTTATTGTCGCCAACACGGGTGAGGGTCTTGTCTACCTGCAGGCTCAGGAGGATGGTCATCCACATGAGCAGGAAAAGGTACATGATGTGCATGTAGAATTTGTCGGCCCGGATGCGCAACAGGAATTCGCCGTTACGGATGGCTTTGAAGGTGTTCCGGATGGCGTGCCAGATGGTTCTCATGCTCATTCTTCGGTCCTCCTTTCAGCTATCCGGAGCTTCGCGCTGCGGGCGCGCGTGTTGCCGGCAATTTCACTTTCTTCGGGCAGGATGGGTTTGCGGTTCACGGCCTCCAGAGGAGTAACCGTGTTGCCGTAAAGATCCTTTTCCTGCACACCTTCCACATTGCCCGTCTTGATGAAGTTCTTCACCATGCGGTCTTCCAGGCTGTGGTAGGTGATCACTACCAGGCGGCCGCCGGGTTTCAGGCTGCAGGCGGCGCCTTCCAGGAACTTCTCCAGCGAGCGCATTTCCTGGTTCACTTCGATGCGCAGGGCCTGGTACACCTTGGCCAGCACCTTGTGCTCGGCCCCCTTGGGGAGCATCCGCGCGATGGCGCGGTCCAGGTCTCCGGTAGTGTGGATGGCTTCCTTGCTGCGGGCATCGGTGATGAGGCGGGCCATGTTACGGGCGCCGTCTACCTCGCCGTACAGGCGCAGGATGCGCTCCAAATCGGCCTCGTCGTAAGAATTTACCACTTCTTCCGCCGTAAGTTTGGCCTCCTGGTTCATTCGCATGTCCAGCGGCGCTTCCTCGAAGCGGAAGCTGAAGCCGCGCTCGGCCGTGTCGAACTGGTGGCTGGATACGCCTAAATCGGCCAGGATGCCGTCGAAGAGCACACCCTCGTGGCGGGCGTAATTCTCGATGAAGCGGAAGTTGTTGTGGATAAGGGTGAGCCTGGGATCCTGGGGAGCCCGGGCTATGGCATCGATGTCACGATCGAAGGCGATGACGCGGCCGCCATCGGATAAGCGTGAAAGTAGGAGAGCGGTGTGACCACCGCCTCCGAAAGTGGCATCGGCGTATGTACCGTCGGGATTTGAGACCAGCGCGGAAATACTTTCCGTGAGCAGGACAGGGGTATGATATTCAGACATTTCGAGACCTCCTTACTTTCTTTCGGATAGTCTCAGAGCGGTCTTTTTAAACTCCTCCTCCGACAGGAGGCTGGCCTTACGGGTTTCCGGGTTCCAGATCTGGAGTTTATAGCCAACACCGCCGAATACTACCTCTTTGGTAATACCTGCCTGCTCAAGCAACTCTGACGGGATATTCAGTCGGCCCAGTTTTCCGTCGGGAACCAGGGTGGAGACGCCGTCATTGTACTTGGTCCAGAATTGAGCGTCTCCAGCATTCAGTTCGGGATCGATTCCGTCCAGTACTTTCTCGCTGCGGCGCTCCCATTCCTCTGCGGGGAACAGGTCTATGCAACGCTGCTGGACGTTCATTTTCACAATGAGGGTCATATTTTCGGCGCCGCCGCGCACCATGGCGTCACGGAAGGCGGCAGGGAGCACGATGCGCCCCTTGTCGTCTACTTTTCCGCTTGCGGTGCCGTAAAATCTGACCATCTTTTGTGTTTAACTCAATACTTTCACGCTTGGGTACAAAGGTAGCAAAAGTTTTCCATTTTATTACACTTTCTTCCAAAATTTTCCACAATCTTATCCACCGCTGTTTTTCTCGCTCTTGCATAACTGCGTGATTCTCTGATAGTTTGTTTTTTCTCTTTAGGCTGATCAGCCTAAAGAAGATTCTATAACGACTTGAGCAGCAGTGCGTTAGGGGTCGAGCGAGAAAACAGGCCGATGAAACAATGGTTATCTTTGCCGGCATGAGAATCAAAGAACTTTGCCCGGACGAGAGGCCCCGGGAGAAAATGCGCCTGCGGGGCGCGAAGGCCTTGTCCAATGCCGAGCTTCTGGCCATCCTGCTGGGGAGCGGAACCGGCGGAAAAAGCGTCACCGAGGTGGCGCAGGAGCTCATGGTCTGCGCCGGGGGCAAGCTCACGCTGCTGGAGGCCATGCCCCTGGAACGTCTCATCACGCAAAAGGGGATCGGCGAGGTGCGGGCCATCACCATCGCGGCCGCCCTGGAGTTGGGCCGAAGGTGCATGGAAGAAAGCGCCATTGCCGATAAACGCTCGGTGAATTCACCCGAGCGGGTCTTTCAAATCATGCTACCCCACCTGAAAAACATCGATCACGAGGAATGCTGGGCCCTGTTCCTGAACAAGGCCAACTTCGTCCTTGGCAAGGAAAGGATTACCTCGGGCAGCCTGGAGAGCACGCTCATCGACACCAACCGCATCTTGCGCCGCGCCATCGAGAAACAGAGCTCCTACGTGATCCTGGTGCACAATCATCCCTCCGGCTCGCCGCTGCCCGGGCCGGCCGATGTCCACCAGACCGACGTCGTGCGCAAAGCCCTGGCCAGCGTGGAAATCTCCCTCATGGACCACGTGGTGGTGGCCGAGGATTCCTTCTTCTCCTTCTCGGAAGAGCGGGTGGGACATCTATAAGGTTTTCTCTTTACGGGGAAAATGTTATATTTGTAGTCAGAAGAAAAAATCCACAGGCCATGAAACTCGTCAACATCGGAGAGAAAAACTCTGTTCTGAACACCTACATCGCAGAAATCCGGGACGTCCGCATCCAGAAAGACAGCATGCGCTTCCGCGCCAATCTGGAAAGGGTGGGTGCCGTATTTGCCTACGAAATCTCCAAGACGTTAGCCTATTCAGATAAGGATGTAACCACTCCGCTGGGAGTCGCCACGGTGTCCACCTTCGACACTCCGCTGGTCGTCGCCGCCATCCTTCGGGCCGGCCTGCCCATCCAGAACGGAATCCTGGGCTTCTTCGACCATGCCGAGAGTGCCTTCCTGTCCACCTTCCGCAAATTCGGCAAGGGGGACTACTTTAAGGTGCATGCCGATTATTGCACCTGTCCTCCGCTGGAGGGGAAGGTCGTCATCGTGGCCGATCCTCTCCTGGCCACCGGCGCCTCCATGGAATCGGCCCTGAGAAAGTTGGAAGAGGAAGGCGGCACCGCCTCCCACGTGCACATGGTGTGCCCCGTGGCCAGCCGCTACGCCGTAGACCAGCTGCAGCAGCGCCTGGACAATCACTATACCCTGTGGGTGGCTGCCATCGACGAAGAACTCACCAGCCACAACTACGTCATCCCCGGCCTGGGAGATGCCGGAGACCTTGCCTACGGAGAAAAAGCGTAAATCTTACAGTTCGCGACGTAACCGCGCCTTGGGGATATCCAACTGGGCGCGGTATTTTGCGATGGTGCGGCGGGCCACTTTGTAGCCGCGGGCGGCCAGACCGTCTACCAGCTCGTCGTCGGTGAGCGGGTTGTGCTTGTCCTCGCCGTCCACCATTTCGCGCAGGGCTTTCTTGATTTCGCGCGTGGAGACTTCCTCTCCCTCGCTGTTTTCCAGACCTTCGGAGAAGAAATATTTGAGCGGGAATATGCCGAAGTGGGTTTCGATCCACTTGCTGTTTACCACGCGGGAGATGGTGGAGATATCGAAACCGGTAATCTCGGCGATGTCCTTGAGAACCATGGGCCTCAGATTGGTCTCGTCACCGTCTATGAAATAGTCGTGCTGGTAATCGATGATGGCCTGCATGGTGCTCTGGAGCGTATTCTGACGCTGGCGCAGGGCTTCGATGAACCACTTGGCCGAATCGATTTTCTGCTTCACGAACGACGCCGCCTCTTTGTCGGCCCTGGAAGAAGACAGGCGGCCGGTTTCCATAATCTCTGAATACTTGCGGTTGATGCGCAGCTCGGGGATGGAGAAACGCGGCATGGTCAGGATGAGCTGGCCGTTCTCATAGTCCAGCTGGAAGTCCGGGACCACCTGCTGGGCCTGGTCGTTATAGGAATCGTCTATCTGGCCGCCGGGGGAAGGGTTCAGGCGGCGGATCTCGTCCATCACACCCTTCATCTCATCCTCGCTCAGATGCAGACGGGCCATGATTTTCTGGAAATGACGGTTCTTGAAAGCGTCGAACTGGTCCGAGACCACGCGGATGGCATTGGCCACGGAAGGGGTGCGTTTCTTGTCTTCCAGCTGCAGCAGCAGGCATTCGCGCAGGTCGCGGGCCCCCACGCCGGAGGGCTCGAATTCCTGGATGACCTTGAGCATTTTCTCCACTTCCTGGGCCGATGACTCCACACCCGCACGGAACGCCAGGTCGTCTACCAGCGACTCAATGTCGCGGCGAAGGTAGCCGTCCTCGTCCAGCGAGCCGATGATGAAGGATGCGACGGTTCGCTCGTGATCCGTGAGGTTGCGGTAGCCCAGCTGCTCCTGCAGGCTCTGGGTGAAGCTTTGTTTGACAGAGAAGGTGTTGTATTCGGGACGTTCGTCCTTGCCCCAGTTGTTTACGTGCAGGTTATAGGACGGAATGTCGTCGTCCTGCTGGGGGCCGTAGTTTTCTTCCAGGGAACCGCCGCTCTGCTCCTTTTCCTCTACTTCAGTAATGGAGACGTCACGGGGTTCGTCTTCCCGCTTGGGGGCGTCGTCGTCAATGACGGGGTTATCGTTCAGGACCTCGCGGACATGCTGCTCCAAAGCTTGCACCGGCATTTCGATGAGCTTGATGGTCTGAATCTGGAGCGGCGAAAGCTTTTGCTGCAGCTTTTGCTGGAGTCCCTGTTCGATGGCAGCCATTAGCGGGGATAGTTAATGGTCTCCTTGATAATATAGGCCGTGGGATACGTCCCCTTGAGCGCGTTGTAGATGCGCAGGGCCTCGTCCTTGGAACGGAAATCTCCCACGGTTACCTTGTAATTGGGGCTTTCGAAGGAGCGGTACACAGGCACGTTCAGTTGCTGCTGCAAGGTTTTCTCAATGTTCTCGGAGCGCACGCGGGCCTGAGGATCGTTGTCGTAGAAAACGCGGATGCGGAAGCCGGTGAGGGGCTTCTGGGCGTTGTCCTGCACGTACTGCTCCAGGGCCAGCTTTAAGCCAGGGCTCTGGGTGATTTCCATGCCGGGGCCCATCACGGAAAGGATGTTTTTTCCAAGCAGCGTGGAATCCAGGGGTGCGTGAACTTCTTCGGCTTCCTGGGCATGCAGCGCCGTGGCGCCCAGCACAAGGGCAGAGATTATGAGAAGGATGCGTTTCATTTTCTGGAGAAAGAGGATATATCCAAATCCCGGAACTTGTACGGCGCCCGGACAATGCCGTTTTTCTTAAGGGCGGCCTGAATGTCTACATCGGCCTTGAGGCCATTCAGGGAGCGCTTGGAAGCAATGACCAGGACGTCCAGCAGCGAGGCGTCTTCGGCCAGGGTTACCGTGCAGGGCAGTTCATACACTTTGTCTGTCTTGCCCTCCAGCTCGATGCTGCCGGTGCTGAAGTGGGCGATGGGTTTTTCTTCGTAGCGGATGGTGCCGGTAATCTCCTGTACGGCGAAACTCATGGCGGGGTTGTTGATGCCCAGCAGGAGCTTGGCGTCCATGGAGCGCATGGAAGTGGGAACCACGTAGGCGATGCCCACCGATGACAGGGAAATATCCTTGACCTTGGACACGCCGCAGGAGACGGCGAGCAAGGCGGCTACAAGAAATATGCCGATATGCTTAATCGCTTTCATAAACGCAAAGATAGTGTTTTTTTTCGTAACTTTGCAGCGTATGAAAAAAAGAGCGTATATCGAAACTTACGGGTGTCAGATGAACGTGAATGACACCGAGGTCATTTTCGCCATTCTGGCCGATGCCGGCTATGAGAGAACCGAAGTGATGGAAGAGGCCGACTTGGTGATGGCCAACACCTGCAGCATCCGCGACAACGCCGAGCAGCGCATCTGGGGCCGCATCGAGGTCTTCCACCAGCTGCGTCAGCGCAAGCCGCAGCTCCTGGTGGGCATCGTGGGCTGCATGGCCGAGCGTCTCAAGGACAAACTGCTGGATACCCATAAGGTAGACCTGGTGGTGGGCCCCGACGCCTACCGTTCCCTTCCGCGCCTGCTGGAGGCGGTCCGCCCCGACAATCCGCAAATCGATGTACTGCTTTCCCGCGAAGAGACGTACGCCGATATCACCCCCGTGCGCACGGACCGCAATGGGATATCGGCCTTCATCTCCATCATGCGCGGCTGCAACAACGTATGTTCCTACTGCGTAGTGCCTTACACCCGCGGAGCCGAGCGTTCCCGCGATGCCAGTTCCATCGTGCGGGAGGCCTGCGACGTCTATGCACGTGGGTATAAGGAGGTAACCCTGCTGGGGCAGAACGTAGACAGCTACCTGTGGAAATCGGCCGAAGAAACGGTGAACTTCGCGCAGCTGCTTGCCCGCGTCGCCGCCATCGCCCCGGACCTGCGCGTGCGCTTCGCCACCTCTCATCCCAAGGACATTTCGGACGAGGTTATCTACACCATGGCCGCCCATCCCAATATCTGCAAGCACATCCACCTGCCCGTCCAGAGCGGCAGCTCCCGCATGCTGGCCCTGATGCGCCGCAAGTACGACCGCGAGTGGTACCTGGAACGCGTGGCCAAGATCCGGGAAGTGATGCCCGACTGCGGCCTCACCACCGATGTAATCGCCGGCTTCTGCAGCGAAACCCTGGAAGACCATGCCGATACCCTTTCTCTCATGGAGAAGGTGGGCTTCGACTGGGCCTTCATGTTCGCCTATTCAGACCGCCCGGGCACCCTGGCCAACCGCACCATGCAGGACGACGTACCGGCCGACGAAAAGAACCGTCGGCTTTCCGAAATCATTGAACTGCAAAACCGGAAGTCCCTGGAACGTTACCGTGCCCAGATTGGCCGCGAACTGGAAGTGCTGGTAGAAGGCCCCTCCAAACGCGACCCCAACATGCTCTGCGGCCGCGCCTCCAACAATATGATGTGCGTATTCCCTGCCGCCGGACGCTCCAAAGGCAATTACACCACCGTCCGCGTCCTGGACTGCACTTCGGCTACCCTTATTTGCGAATAAAGATCCCCGCCCGCCGCTCAATTCGGGCGTTTTAGGCTGTTTTTGCACGATTTCACCGGCACAGACACAAAAAAAGAGACCTTCACGGGTCTCTTTTTTGTTGGAGGGTGGGAGTGCTTATTGCACGAAAGCAACGATTTCGCCTTTTTCCACAGCGTCTCCCTGCTTGCCCAGGACGGCTACGAAGAGGCCGTCCACGGCAGCCACGATGTCTTCTATGCCGTAGTAGGTCTGGACATGGCCGATGACTTCACCGGCTTTGACCTTCTTACCTACAATGGGAGCCTTGGAGTCGTTGTCTACATCCACTTCCCACAGGAGCTGACCCTTGACGGGGCACTGTACGGGCGTGGCCTTGGGATATTTGGCTACATAATCCTCGATAGGGAACTTGGGCATTTCCACCACGGGACGTTCGACCACGATGGGAGCGCCGGCCTTGGCTTTCATTTCTTCCAGGTCCTTGTTGAAACGTTCCTTGGCAATTCCGCTGCGGTAGTCGCGGTACTGACGCTCGAACATGGCCATGTTCAGGAGTTCTTCGTCGTCCTGGCCATAGTCCCAGCCTTCCTCGTCCATCATCTTGCGGAACTTGGGAAGTTCGTCGGGATACATGTCCTGCGGGTTGCCGGTATAGAATTCCATGCCCTTTTCCTTGGCCAGGGCCACAATCTCGGGATCCAGTTCTCCGGGGAGCTTACCCATATTGCCCAGGATCATGCCCCAGGTATCCTTGTCGATGGTGGTCCAGCGGGGTTTGTCGTTGAGCATGTTGAACAGGTTCATGAGAGCGGTGTTCTTCACGTACTGGCTGAACGGAGTTACCAGCGGCGGGTAACCCAGGCGAGGCCACACGTACTCCACTTCCTCGAAGAGCTTCACCATCAGGGTGTCCAGGCTCATCTCGGGACGGCCGTGGGCACGCTGGGCGGCGTTGATGGCGCCCTGGAAACCCTTAAGGTCGGCCATCATGGAACCCATCATACCGCCGGGCAGACCGCAGCCCACCAGCAGGGAAGTCATCTGGGAGTTGGTAGGATTGATCCAGTAGCCCAGGAAGTCGTCGATGAATTCCTGGGTGAGGCGACGGACTTCCATATAGGCGTCCATGTTGATGTCCTTGACCTGGAAACCATCGGCCCGCATCATCTGCTGTATGGTGATGACGTCGGGATGGACCTTGCCCCAGGAAAGGGGTTCGACGGCCACGTCCAGATAGTCGGCGCCGGCGCGGGCTACCTCCAGCATGGAAGCCGGCGAGAATCCGGGACCGGTGTGACCGTGATATTGGACCTTGATTTCGGGATGTGCTTTCTTGATGCCGGCCACAATCTGTCCCAGCTTGGTGGGACGGCCGACGCCTGCCATATCCTTGAGGCAGATTTCGTCGGTGCCGTACTCTACCAGCTGGTCTACCAGGTGGAGATAATATTCCACCGTATGGACCGGAGAATGAGTGATGGAAAGGGCGGCCTGGGAAATCATTCCTCCCTTCTTGGCAAACTCGATGGAGAGCTTGAGGTTACGGGGATCGTTGAGGCCGCAGAAGGAACGGGCGATGTCGGTGCCCTGCTTCTTCTTAACCTTGAACATGAGTTCGCGGACGTCGGCGGGAACGGGGTTCATACGAAGGGCATTGAGACCACGCTCCAGCATATGGGTCTGGATGCCTGCCTTGTGGAAGGGAGCCGTCCACTGACGCACGGAGACGTTCGGGTTCTCGCCATAAAGCAGGTTAACCTGCTCGAAAGCGCCGCCATTGGTCTCTACGCGGTCGAAGCAGCCCATCTCTACGATGGCCGGAGCCACCCGGACCAACTGGTCCACGCGCGGTTGATACCTTCCAGAGCTCTGCCACATATCCCTGTAAACCAGGGAAAACTTGATTTCACGTTTTGCCATAAAGTTTCTCATTGGGTTCGCAAAGATACAAAATAAATTTTGCAAAACCGGAAATAATCCGTACATTTGCAGTCCCAAACATGGTGGATGTAGTTCAGCTGGTAGAGCATCGGATTGTGGTTCCGAGTGTCGTGGGTTCGAGCCCCATCATCCACCCCAAAGCACCCCTGAAGGCGTAAGCGGTTCAGGGGTGTATTTTTTTGAGCGGTATTTGGACACCAATAAAACGGGTCTGACGTCAAAACGTCGCTGGTCAGTCAGCGAAACATTGCGGGTTGGTTAACATAACATCGCAGTTCAGACGGTGGAACGTTGCCGTTCGGTTAACAAACTGTCTCAGTTCAGGCGACAAACTGTCCAGGTCTGCAAAAAACAGCTGACCTGCGACGCTATATGCACTGTATGGCCGACATCGCGTCGCAGGTGGGGCCAAAAACGAAGACCTGCGACACTTTGAAGCGCGACCTGCGACACTTCAAACCCTGACCTGCGACACAATAAGCCCTAACCTGCGACGCTAAAACGCCTACTCCACATTCCCCGCCGTCGAAGACGTAATCCGGGTCACCTTATAACACCCGCTCTCGCCATCCCAGGTGAGCCGGTCGCAGCTGAGCCGCAGCTCCTTCAGATTCTCCCACCGGTCCATCGGAATACTGATGATGCGCCCCTTGGTAACCAGATCCTTCTCGGACATATAAGCCGGATTCTCATTGTTCCCGTCGTGGTACAGGTAAAGAGTCAGGACACTGCCGGTCTCGTCCAGGGAGTAACGGGCAAACAAGTTGTGCGCGCAGTTGCTCTTCGGATCGGTATACAGAATCAGTCCCATATCCAGGAACTTGGGCCCAAGCCAGTTGAAATCAAACAGCACCGGATCGCAGGCCGTAATCTCCTCGCTTTCCGAAGCCATAGCAGGCACAATAATCTCTACCGGAGTTGCACTCTTCAGGCGAATCTCATTCACGGCATATCCCTGCTCGTCATAATACTGTTTCAGGATATCGAAAATCAGATAATAACGCTCTCCCTCGTTCAGGGAAGCGACCGTGACTCCGGATTCCTGGACCACGGTAAGGGCATTGCCATTGTCCCGGACCAGTTTGCCGCTCTGGATGGTGACAATCTCGGCAACATTCTCGGCATAGTACGAGCCGTTCAGATTGCAGGACACGGCCGCAATGATGCAGCAGATGAATAGTATCAGTTTTTTCATATCTTCTTGTTTTTGCGTGTGGGTTTAGCGATAAGCTGAATATCGATATCTTCTATGGTATATCCCTTGAATTTGCGCCGTTTCAGGTGCGCGGCTACCAGGGTAGAGAGTTCTTCGTCCTGCAGATTGCGGTACGTATGGTTCTCGCGGTCGTACATGTGGATGTGCCGGGAGGCAACGATGTCAAAGAACATCTTGTTGGTGGCCGACATCCGGCGGCTGTAAATGCGGTAATCGGCCAGCTGCGACAGAATGTTATAAACGGATGCCACAGTAACCTTAGCCCCTCGCTCGGCCAGCTTCTCCTGCACCATGTCGGCCGATGCATGCTCCAGTTCCATCATCACCTCGTGCACGGCCATCCGTTGCTTCGTGGCCCTGAGGCCGTGACGGCGCAGTTGGGAGCGAAGTTCGTCCGGAGTGGTGATGGGATGTTTGGAACGGACCATGGCACTAGGCTTTCAGGAGAGCCTTGGCATTGGCGATGGCTTCGGGCGTGATGGTAGATCCGGAGAGCATCCGGGCCAGTTCCTGCACGCGGCCTTCGCCGTCCAGTTGAGTGACGGTGGTGCTGCCCGATGCCTTGGATACCAGGTAGTGTGCGTTTCCCTTGGCTGCCACCTGGGGCAGATGGGTAATGGCAAAGACCTGCATGCTGCGGCCCATTTCGCACACCAGGCGGCCCATTTTGTCGGCCGTTCCGCCCGAAACCCCGCTGTCAATTTCGTCGAACACCAGGGTGGGCATGTGCTTGAACCGTGCCATTTCGGCCTTGATACTGAGCATAATACGGGACAGTTCACCGCCCGAAGCCGCTTTGGCTACGTCGGCCTTGATCTGCCCGGTGGATGAAAAGAGGAATTGTACGGCGTCCCGTCCGTTTGCGCCGGGCACGGCGTCTTCCAGCACCACTTCGAACGTGGCGCGGTCCAGGTCCAGGCCGTGCAGCAGCGTCTCTACCGAGGCTGCGAAAGGCTTGGAGCCGACCAGCCGCTTGGCATGCAGTTGCCCGCACAGGTCTTCGTGGGCTTTCTCGGAGGCCTCCAGGGCCTTCCGGGCTTCTTCTACGCCGGTCACCAGGGCCGTCGCGTCCAGCACCAGTCCGGAGAGCCGGTCGCGCTCGTCGATCAGTTCTTCCACCGAAGTGGCACCGTATTTCTGGAACAGGCCGTACAGCAGCGACAGGCGGTCCTCCACCTGCTGCAGCCGGTCCGGGGATACGTCCATGCGGGCCGATGCCGTATCTACCTCGGCGGCAATGTCTTCCACCTCCAGCCGGGCCGATGTGAGCCGTTCGGAGAGCCCCTGCATGTCCGGGATGAAGCGGGCCGCCTTCTCCAGGAGTTTGGCGCTTTCCCGCAGCTGCAGGGCCGGAGCGGGCTGGGAATCGTCGGTGGGGGAGAGCAGGGCGGCGGCGGCGCACAGCGTCTCGCGGATTTCCTCGGCGTGGGCCAGCTGCTTTTGCTCGGCCTCCAGGCTTTCCAGTTCTCCGGCCACCAGCTTGGCCTCTTCCAGGCGCTGCCAGCGGCTCTGATTGTATTCCTGCTGATCCCGGGCGGCTGCCAGCCGTTCTTCCAGCTCGGACAGGTTGCGCCGGTTGAGAAGTACCTGGTTCCAGGCTTCGGCGCAGGCTTCGCGCAGCTGCGTGCAACCCGCATGCAGGTCCAGGGCCTCCATCCGGAAGCGGGCGTCCTGCAGGAGCAGGGTCTGGTGCTGCGAATGGATATCGACCAGGCATGCCGACAATTCCTGCAGCACGTTCACGCTCACCGGCTCGTCGTTGGCGAAACTGCGGGAGCGTCCGCTGCGGCCTACGGTGCGGCGAAGCACCAGGCGGTCGTCTTCGCAGGGAAGGTCGGCATCGGCCAGGATGCGGCGCACGGCCTCGTCCATGCCGAACTCGGCCTCTACCACGCAATTCTCGCCGGCCGGCCCCACCATGGAGGCATCGGCCTTGGCGCCCAGCACCAGGGACAGCGCCCCCAGCAGGATGGATTTTCCGGCGCCGGTCTCTCCGCTTATAATGATGAGGCCCTCCGGAAAACAGGTTTCCAGAGAGCCGATCAGAATGTAATTGCTGACGGAGAGACTGTAAAGCATAGCCTTACTCTCCGTTGATGTCGATGGGATTTTCGTTCTGGGCCTTGCGGTAGAACAGGTCTCCGTTTTCGAATTCGGCGATGGCGATCAGGTCCGGTTTGGGCTGACGCTCGTAGTACTTGGAGATTTCGATCTGCTCCTTGTTCTCGAATACTTCTTCCATGGTGTCGCGGTCTCCGCGGAACTCGTCCAGTTTCTTCATGAGTTCCTTCTTTTCGGCCACGGCAATCTGGTTGGCCCGCTTGTAAAGGATAACTACGGATTCGTAAATGTTTCCAGTGGGGGCTGCCAGGTTCTTGATGTCACGCGTGATGGTGTTCACGGGTACTTTCTTCTTGTTTTCCATTTTCTCTACAATACGTTATCTATATAATGTACTGCGCAGGTTTCGCACAAGTTTCAATTATTTTTCAATCGTAGTTTCTATCACATCTCCGTTGCGTCCCAGGAACTTCTGAACGGTACGGTAATGGCCGTCCAGCTCGTTCCGGTAGTGGGAATTGGGGTATTCGCCCACGAAGTTCAGGTAGTCGTCTACAAAATTGAGGTAACGCTCCTTCATCTTATCCTTGACACTAAGGCGGGCATAGTGGTATGAAGCCATGGCGGTATAGTACAGGACGTCTTCGCGGTAGAAGTTGTCGGCGTTGTTCTTGAGCACGTTGCGCAGCTTCACACGGGCGGCGGGGTAGTCCTCCATCACGTAATACTGCTTGCCGGCCTCGTATTCCTTGCGGTCCAGACGGTCCTGCAGATCAATGATCATGGATTTGCAGGCCTCCCGGTGAACCAGGTCGTCGGGATACTCGCGCAGGTACTGGGTAATGGCGGCCATGCAGGCCCGCGTGGGCTGCTGGTCCAGTTCCCAGCGGTAGGTGGCCCGGTACAGGCAGTCCAGGCGATAGAACTGGGCGTCCGGGGTGAAGGGGCTGCGGGGGAAGTTCTCTACAAAGCGGGCGAAGTTGGATTCGGCCGTGTAGTAATCCTTGAACCGGTAGTTGGACAGGCCCCAGTAGTACTGGACCGTGTCGTCGCGGGCTGTGCCGTTGGTCAGGATGGCCATGGACTCGAACAGCTGGGCGGCCTTCTGGTACTTCTTGTTCTGGAAGTACTCCATGGCAGCATTGTATTTTGCATCCACATCGCTGGAGGCCAGCAGAGCCTCGTACTGGCTCTTGCAGGAGAACACGGTGAGCGCCCCGGCCAGCGTGGCGGCAAAAATCTTCAGAAACTTCATACCTGTCTTAATTTTCATTTTCCAAAAGGAAGTTTTCGGCGTCGCGGGCAGCCATGCAGCCGGAAGCGGCGGCGGTGACGGCCTGACGGTAGCGGGGATCCTGAACATCTCCGGCGGCGAATACTCCGGGCACCGAGGTCCGGGAGCTCTTGCCTTCGGTCACAATGTATCCGTTTTCGTCCAGCTGCAGCCAGTTGGCGAACAGGGCCGATGCCGGGGTGTGGCCGATGGCCAGGAAAAACCCGTCGATGGCGATATCAAAAACAGTGCCGTCCTTGCGAAGCAGGCGGGCGCCGGTGACGCCCAGGACGTCTCCCAGCACTTCCTGCGTATTGCAGTTCCACAGCACTTCGATATTTTCGGTCTTGAATACTTTTTCCTGCATCACCTTGGAGGCGCGGAAAACGTCGCGGCGCACAATCATGTACACCTTCTTGGCCAGACCGGCCAGGTACAGCGCTTCTTCGCAGGCGGTGTCTCCGCCTCCCACCACGGCCACGGTCTTCTTGCGGTAGAAGAAACCGTCGCAGGTGGCGCAGGCGCTGACGCCGGCACCCTTGAACTTTTCCTCCGAGGGCAGCCCCAGATACTTGGCCTGGGCGCCCGTGGCGATGATCAGGCTTTGGGCGGCAATCTCCTTGGTGCCGTCAATGGTAATGCGGAACGGCCGGCTGCTCAGGTCAACTGCGGTAGCGGTGCCCTGACGGACTTCGGCCCCGAAACGGCGGGCCTGCTCACGCATCCCGTCCATAAGGGTAAGTGCATCGACTCCGTCAGGAAAACCGGGAAAATTCTCGACGATGGTAGTGGTAGTGAGCTGGCCACCGGGCTGGATGCCCTCGTAGACCACGGGGGAGAGGTTGGCGCGGGCCGCATAGATGGCGGCTGTGAAACCGGCGGGGCCTCCGCCCAGAATGAGAGTTTTGACAGTATCCATAGGGTATTAACGTTGCAGGGTGGTTGTATAGTCCGGCTCAAAGACAACGCGGCGCACGGCCCGGTTGTGGTTGTTGCCGTTTTCGTCCTGGATGAAGAGGAAGTCCGTGTGCAGGCCGCTGCTCCTTTCCGTACCCAGGAACTGGGGCCAGGAGCTGCCGTAGCGGATGCTGCGCACAACGAAGTAGCGGGCGGTGTCGTATCCCTGGAAGGCGAACTGGGAAGGCTCAGTGCGGAACAGGGCGCGGTAGGCCTGCACAAAGTGCTCTACCTGCGGGCTGGAATAGTCTACGTGATAGGACGAACTGATGTGCAGGGAAGCGTCGTGGTAGGCCGTTCCCTCAATGGTGTCGAAGTTGCGCACCTTGGAGGGAGCGTACATCACAATCCGGAAACCCTTGCTTTGCATGATGCCCAGGTTGCGGACCACGTCCCCCATGAAGGCTTCGCTTTCGGTGGCCACGATAACGCGGTTGAGGCTGTCTTTGCCCGCGGCCATCATCTCGGTGAGGGTGGCGGGGATGCTGCGGCCTTCCACAATGGCGTAGTTCAGAATGTCATAGGACATTTCCCGACGGGCCAGGGCGCTGCGGATGGCTACGGCAGCGGTTACATTGCCGGCGCCTTTCTCCGTGATGAGCATCACCTTATCGTTGGGGTTCTGTTCTTCCTTCACCCACTGGGCCAGGTCCTCGTACTGATGGTCGATAGCCGTAGGAGCCTGGATAAAGTTCTTGTAATTGGCGCTCAGGGCCGCCGCTTTCTGATCCAGCGGGGAAATCACCGGGACGCGTCCTTCTACGCGCTGCAGGATGGCTTCCAGATCCCTTGAAGCCATGGGACCCAGCACAAAGTCGCTGCGGACCAGGTCTTCGATGGGCGGGATGCCGGCGTTGAGGTCATAGACGTGCATGTGGGCCTTGACCCCCTCTTCTTCCAGGTCCTTGAGGGCCATGAGCACGCCCGAGTAGAAGTCCATGTTCACCTCGCTGGTGCCGGTGGCGGTGCGCAGCGGGAGGATGAGGCTGAAGTTCACGGTTTCGCGGGAGCGCAGCGTGAGCAGGGTGCTGTCGGGCACTTCGGGCACGGCTTCCTGCAGCACAACGGGTGCGGCCAGGGCATCTCCTTTCACCTCTTCCACGGTAATGGGCGCTTCTTCGGTCTCCCGGGCAGGTTCGGCTGCCGCAACTACGGGAATCTTGAGGACCTGACGGGTGCTCAGTTTCTTGTTCTTGAGGCCGTTCAGTTCCATGATATCCTTGACCGATACGTCGTAGCGGCGGGCAATATCCTCCAGGTCCTCGTACCAGCGTACGGTATGTTCGATATAATTCTTGGCAGCGGCTCCGGTTCCGTCTTCGGCCGCCGCAGGTTCTGCGATTTCCTTGTAGGGGATGAGCAGGATGGCGTTTTTCTGCAATCCGGTCTCCCGCAGGGAAGGATTGGCTTCGTAGATTTCCTCCTCGCTTACTCCATAGGCCTTGCCGATGCTGTAAAGGGTTTGCTTTTCCAGCACCACGTGAGACAGGTACACCTTCCCGTTCAGTTTCACTTTCTCCTTGGAGACGGAAACCGGTGTGGGAACGTATTCCTGTGCCATGGCCTGGGCGCAGCCAAGGACTGCGACGGCGGCGATGAGGGTGAGAAGTCTTTTCATAACCTTAACATTTATAAAGTGTCGGCAAAGTCGGTTAACTGCTGACAGAAGCGGTCCCAGCCCAGTCTTTCCTTTTCCAGGCCGATTGCTTCCAGGCAGCGTTCGCGAAGGCCGGGTTCTTCGAAGAAACGCCGGACTTCCACGCCCACGGCTTCGGGGCTGGGTTCGGATGCGACAATTCCCGTGCCACGCGCGCCGATGGTTCCCTTGAGGCCGCCTACATCGGTGACCACCATGGGAAGGTCGAAGTGGCAGGCGATGGAGCTGATGCCGCTCTGGGTGGCGGTGCGGTAGGGAAGGACCGCTACGTCGGCCGCGCAGAAATAGCGCTTGACCTCCGAGTCGCGAATATAGTTCGGGAACAGATAGACGCGGTCTTTCCCGGGCAGGGAGTCAATGATCTTCTGATATTTGTCGAAGGAACCGTAAGGTTCTCCGGCGATGATAAGCTGGTAGTCTTCGGGCAGGTCCCGGAAGGTCTCCAGCAGGATGTCCAGTCCTTTGTATTCCCGGATGAGGCCGAAGAAGAGCAGGGTCTTCTTGCTGGGGTCCACACCCAGGATGGACGCTGCCTCTTCCCGGCTGATCTTGGGGCCGAAGTGGGCGTACAGCGGGTGGGGAAGCAGGATGTGCGGGGCGTTGGGCCGCAGCGAGAGAAGGTCTTTCTCCACGGCGTCGGACAGGCACACAAATCCCGTGCAACTGTTCAGGAAGAAGCGGTTGAGCGGTTTGTCAAACCAGTGCGCCTCGTGAGGGATCACGTTGTCCACCACCACCACGCTCTTGCAGCCGCAGTGACGGGCTACATAGCCCAGTGACGGAGCGAACCAGCTCATCCAGTATCGCATGAGCAGCAGGTCCGGCTTCCATTCCCGGATCATCCGGGCTGTCTTGATCCAGGTAAGGGGATTGATCGTGTCCAGCACGGCCTCGGCTTCCACGGGCATGGCTTCGTCTTCCGGCGTCACGTACTGCGTTTTGCCGGGGAAGAGGAAATTGGGGTATTGCCGCGAGAAACTGAGGGCCCTGGTAACATGACATTTTCCCAGTCCCACCAGCATACTGGCGTTGAACTGGGAAATGCCGCCCCGAAGGGGATAGAAGCTGGACAGGATTGCTATCCGCATTTATTTCTTGGAACTTTCTTTCGTCTTGATGTACGCGGCGTTAAGACCGGCGAGGAGATCCTCGGTGATGTCCAGTTTGGGATCGGCGGTAACAACGGGGGTGGACAGGATGCTGCCGGCGCTGGCCAGGATCATGGCATAGCCGCGGGTCTCGTTGTACTCGGCCACATATTCGGCGATGGCGTTGGCAATCTGGTTCATCATAACCTGCTGCTCTTCGGCCATCTCCTGCTGCTTGGTAACCACATACTGCTGGTAGTTCTGCTGCTGTTCCTGCAGTTTCTGGTACTGGGCCTGGGCCACGGACTGGGTCAGGAGGCCTTTATCCACCTTGTTCTGGAAATCGGCGGCGTCCTTCTCCAGCTTTTTGCCGCGACGGTCAATCTCGGCCTGGATGCCGGAGGTCTTGGTTTCGAAGACAGAGTTGAGGTCGTTGGCCATGTCGTAGCCTTCCATCACTTTGTCCATATTGAAATAGACGATGCTGCCGGCTACGGCTACGCTGTCCTTAGCGGCGGTGCCGGCGGGAGCGGCTGCCTGGTTCTGGTTGCAGGAAACGGCGATGGCCACGAGGGCGGCGGCGCCAAACAAGATAATGTTCTTTTTCATTATGATTTTGTTTAAATTAATTCGCACAGATTGCAAAGGTAACTATTTTTTACGGATTTGCGAAAGATAGGCCTGAATAGTTTTCTCCAGGCCCAGATACAGGGCGTCGGAGATAAGTGCATGGCCGATAGAGACTTCGTCGGTCCAGGGAATGGTCTCGATGAAATAGGCCAGGTTCTCCAGCGAGAGGTCGTGCCCTGCGTTCAGGCCCAGACCGGCTGTCCGGGCGGCTTTGGCGGTTTCCAGATACCGGCCGATGGCAATTTCGCGGTCCAGGGGGTACCCGGCGGCGTAGTCGGCCGTGTACAGCTCTACGCGGTCGGCCCCGCACAGGGCGGCGCCTTCGGCCATCAGGGGATCCGGGTCGATGAAGATGGACGTGCGGATGCCCTTGCTGTGGAAGGTCTTGCACAGGTCCGTGAGCAGGTCCCGGTTCTTCACGGTGTTCCAGCCGGCGTTGGACGTGATGGCGTTGTGGCCGTCGGGCACCAGCGTCACCTGGTCGGGCACCACTTCCAGCACCAGGTCCACAAAGCTCTGGACGGTGGGATTGCCCTCGATGTTGAATTCCGTGGTGATGAGCGGACGGATCTCCCGCACATCGGCATAGCGGATATGCCTTTCGTCGGGCCTGGGATGCACCGTAATGCCTTCGGCCCCAAACTTTTCGCAGTCTACCGCCGCCTTGGTTACATCCGGCATATTGCCGCCCCTGGCGTTGCGGATCGTGGCTATCTTATTGATGTTTACACTCAGTCTGGTCATACATATTATAATATGGTGCAAAAGTAAGGATTTTTGTCGGAAATGTGTTACTTTTGCAAGTTGATTTAATCACAAGCTATGAAAATAGGATATTTCATCCTCAAGGAGGATCTCAGGAACGACGAGCGTATGCAGGCGCTGCTCAAGGAATTGCAGGGTGCCACGTTCGAAGTCTATGAAATCCGGACCAAGGCCGATGTCCGCCCGGACACAGACCTGGTCCTGTCCATGGGCGGGGACGGTACGTTCCTGAGCGCCGCGCACGTAGTGGCCGATATCGGCCTGCCCATTCTGGGCGTCAACTTCGGCCGCATCGGTTTCCTGTGCGAAAATCGGCCCGAGGCCGTGCTCAAGGCCCTCCTGGAAGGAGACTTCAATATTGAATACCGCACGGTGCTCAACGCTACCCTCAAGGGTCCCGAGGCGCGCCGCACCATTGGCATGCTGCCCTATTCGGTGAACGAAGTGGCCCTGCACCGCAGCGGCTCGTCCGTGTTGGGCATCCACGTGAGCGTGAACGGAGAACCCCTGCCCACCTATTGGGCCGACGGTCTCCTGGTGGCCACCCCTTCCGGTTCCACCGCTTATTCCCTGAGCGTGGGAGGTCCCATCTGTATGCCCGAGACCAAGGTGCTGGTGCTGGCCCCCATCTCCCCGCACAACCTGAACGTGCGTCCTATCGTGCTGCCCGAAACCGCCAAGATAGACATCTCTTTCGAGTCCCGCGACGGCCGTGCCACCATGTCCATGGACAACAGGGTAGAGGAAATTCAGCCCGATTGGACCATCCACGTAGAGATGGCACAGTTTTCGCTTAAACGTGTCCGGCTCCCGGAATCCGGTTTCGTGAAGGCCCTTACTTCGCGCCTGTTCTGGGGAGAGGATATGCGTAACAACGAATAACAGTATGGGAATCATTCCGCAGCACGTGTCCATTATCATGGACGGTAACGGCCGATGGGCAAAGAACCGCGGCCTGGAGCGTGTCAAAGGCCATATCGAGGGCGTCGAGAGCGTCCGCGCCTGCCTGGAAGCCGCTGCCGAAGACGGTGTGAAATATCTTTCCCTGTACGCTTTTTCCGAAGAAAACTGGAACCGTCCGCAGGAGGAAGTCATGGCCCTGATGGGGCTCATGATGCAAGCCATGCAAAAGGAGTTCGACTCCATGATGAAGAACAGCATCCGCTTCGTGGTGCTGGGCAACCGCGCCCGCCTCAGCGACAGCCTTAATGCCGCCATCGACGACATGATGGAAAAGACGGCCGGCAACAGCCGCTGCACCCTGGTTCTCTTCCTGAGCTACAGCGGCAAGTGGGACATCCTTCAGGCCGTGAAGAAGGCCGCGGCCAGTCTTACTCCGGAACAGCTGCAGCAGATGGAACTGCCGGATTTCGACCGGTATCTGGTCACCGCCGGCATCCCGGACCCGGACCTGCTCATCCGCACTTCCGGGGAGTTGCGCATTTCCAACTACCTGCTTTGGCAATCGGCCTATACGGAATTCTATTTTACCGATGTCCTGTGGCCCGATTTCCGCAAGCCGCAGTTCCGCGAGGCTCTGGCCGAGTACGCCCGCCGGGACCGCCGGTATGGGAAAGTGAAATAAAATGCGTAAATTTGCAAGATAACTATTTTCGCGAATGAGAGGAAAAAAGATACTTTGCGCCGCCCTTCTGCTCCTGGCCGGGATGTCCCTGCAGGCGCAGAAAACCCGCAGCAGCATTGAAATCGATTATAACCACCCGCAGAAGTACATTGTCGGCGGCGTGGGAGTAGAGGGCAACAAGTATTTCAACGAGCATCAGATCCTGCAGCTCACGGGCTTGCAGGCCGGGCAGGAGATTACTGTCCCCGGAGAGGATGTCACCGGCATCGTCAAGCGCCTGGTGGCCCAGCGTTACTTCGAGGATGTGGCCGTGGTGGTAGATTCCCTGTCGGCCCAGTCGGATACCGCCTGGTTCAAGATCGCCGTCCGGGAACGTCCCCGTGTCTCCCGCTGGGAGTACACCGGCGTCAAGTCCGGAGAAAAGAAAGACTTGCAGGAGCGCCTGAACCTGCGTCAGGGCCGCGAATATTCCGAATACGTAAGACGTACCGCCGTCGATATCATCAAGCGCTACTACAAGGAAAAGGGTTTCCTCAAGGTAGAGGTAGATGTAGAGACCAAGAAGGACGAGCGAATCGTAGGCGCTATCCAGGTTATCTTCAACGTCAAGAAGGGTAACAAGATCCGCATCAAGAACATCAACTTTTCCGGTAACGAGGATGTCAAGGCCATGAAACTGGCCAAGAACATGAAGGAGACTCACGCCGCTACCTGGTACAACTTCTTCAAATCCAAGAAGTTCAAGGAGAAGGAATACGAGAAGGACCGCAAGACCGTGCTGGATGCCTTCAACGAGGCCGGTTACCGCGACGCCCGCCTGGTACGCGACTCCGTATATTTCCTGGAAGACGGCAAGCACCTGAACATCGACATGGTCTTCGACCAGGGCCGCAAATACTACTTCCGCAACATTACCTGGACGGGTAACTCGGTCTATTCCTCCGATGTTCTCAACGAGATTCTCCAGATCAAACCCGGAGACGTGTACGACATGGTTACCATGGAAAAACGTCTGCACGGTGGCGGCAAGGAGAACGAATACGACGTCTCCAAACTGTACCGCGACAACGGTTTCCTGTTCTTCAACGTCACTCCCGTGGAGGTCAATATCCAGAACGACTCCGTAGACGTGGAAATGCGCATTTCCGAAGGAAAGCCCGCCGTCCTGAACGAGATTGTGATCAACGGCAATGACCTCACCAACGAAAAGGTGGTCCGTCGCCAGCTCACCACCCGCCCGGGTTATCTGTTCAGTCAGACCGATTTCGAGCGTTCCGTGCGTGAAATCGCTTCCATGGGCCAGTTCGACCCCGAAGCCATCATGGGCCCCGGCGGTTACTCCATCATCCCCAATCAGCTTAACAATACCGTTGACATTATTTATAATGTAACCGAGAAACCCTCTTCGCAGCTGGAACTCTCCGGCGGTTGGGGCGGCAACACCTTCGTGCTCACGGCCGGCGTAAGTTTCAACAACTTCTCTACCCGCCGTATGTTCGAAAAGGGTGCCTGGCGGCCCGTTCCGCTGGGAGACGCCCAGAACCTGTCCCTGCGCTTCCAGACCAACGGTAAGTACTATACTTCCTTAAGCGCCAGCTTCACCGAGCCCTGGCTCTTCGGCAAGAAACCTACGTCCCTGAGCCTTTCCGGTTACTATTCCCGTATGACCGACAGCTACCTGGCCATCGGCATCCTGTCCACCGACAAAATGTTCGAGGTCTTCGGCTTCAACGCCGGCCTGGGTACCCGCCTTAAGTGGCCCGACAGCTACTTCGTGCTGTACAACAACCTTAGCTGGCAAACCTACAAGCTCACCAACTGGACCAACAGTTACTTCGCGTTCAACGACGGTATTTCCCACAACCTGAGCTATACGCTATCGCTCACGCGTAACTCCTCGGACCAGCAAATCTATCCCCGTACGGGTTCCGAGTTCTCCTTCTCGCTGCAGCTCACGCCGCCCTACTCGCTCTTCCGCAAGTACTCCTACGACGAACTGGGCAACCGCATCAACGTGGATAGCTGGAAGGATGTGAACTACGACAACTGGACATCGGCCCAGCGCTATAAGTGGATCGAGTACCACAAGTGGAAGTTCAACGGCACGGTGTACACCAAGCTCGTCGGAGACCTCGTCCTCATGACACGTGCCCAGTTCGGCTATCTGGGTTACTACAACCGCAACTGGGGTTATTCTCCCTTCGAGAACTTCCAGGTGGGTGGTGACGGTATGTCGGGTTACATGACCTACGGCGCCGAAATCATATCCATGCGCGGTTATGAGGATTATTCCCTCACGCCCCGCAAGGTTACCCCTTACAGCCAGAGCAACGTGAGCTATGCCGGTAATGTGTACGACAAGTTCACCATCGAACTGCGCTATCCCGTTATCCTGCAGCCTCAGAGCACCATTTACGCCCTGGCCTTCCTGGAAGGCGGTAACTGCTGGAGCGATATCAGAGATTTCAACCCGTTCCAGATCAAACGCAGCGCCGGTGTAGGTGTTCGTGTGTTCCTGCCCATGATCGGTCTGCTGGGCGTAGACTGGGGTTACGGCTTCGACGACACCACCAACGGAGGCAGCCACTTCCACTTCGTCCTGGGACAGCAGTTCTAACAAGGCACAGTTTTTGCCGGACACACACATGCTAAACCATATATTTGTAACAAAAATTTATTAATGCATATGAAAAAGCTATTTGTTATCGCCCTTGCGGCACTTGCAACCCTCACCGCCTCGGCCCAGCAGCTGGCCAAAGTGAACTTCAACGAACTCGTGATGCTTATGCCCGAGATGGACGCCGCCCGCGCCACCATCGCCGCTTCGCAGAAAGAGGCCGAAGAAACTTATGCCGCCATGGTAGAGGAATATCAGGGTAAAGCCAACCAGTACCAGCAGAAGCAGGCCAGTTGGACCGCCGCCATCCGCGAATCCAAGGAGCGTGAACTCTACGAGATTCAGAACCGTATCCAGGAATTCCAGAACAGCATCAGCCAGGAGTTGCAGCAGCAGCAGGCCCAGCTCACCGCTCCCATCCAGGAGAAAGCCAATAAGGCCGTAACCGATATCGCCAAGGCCAAGGGCATCACGGTCCTGTTCGACTCTTCCCAGGCTATCTATTTCGCCGACAGCGTGCTGGACATCACCGCCGAAGCCCGCAAGGCTCTGGGTATCGCCGAAGATCGCACTCTGGAAGCCCTGCAGGCCGAACTTCAGGCCCAGGCCCAGGCCCAGTCCGCCCAGGCGCAGTAAGTCATTGAATAATCATAAAGGGGGCTGACCAAAAGTCTACTTGACTTGGTCGGTCTCTTTTTTTGTACCTAGGCGTTGCAGGTTGGGTTTCAAGGCGTTGCAGGTCTGCGTTTTTGGCCTCACCTGCGACGCTTTTCGGCCCTTGGCGGCATAGCGTCGCAGGTCGGCCGTTTTTTGCGGACCCGCGACGTTTTACGACACCACTTGCGACAAATGTGACTCCCTTCCCTAAAAAAGAGAGGCCAACTCACTATTGATGTCGGCCTCTCTTATGTATGCAGGCAGGGCTTAGATGGTTCCCTGCTCCAGCATTGCGGTGGCGACCTTCATGAAGCCGGCGATGTTGGCGCCCTTCACGTAGTCGATGGTGCCATCGGGCTGGGTGCCGTACTTGACGCACTGCTCGTGGATGCTCTTCATGATGAAGTGCAGTTTTTCGTCTACTTCCTGGCCGCTCCAGGAGATATGCTCTGCGTTCTGGGTCATTTCCAGGCCGGAAGTGGCAACGCCACCGGCGTTCACAGCCTTACCGGGAGCGAAGAGGATGCCGTTGTGCTGGAAGAAGTGGATGGCCTCGGGCTGGCAGCCCATGTTGGAGACCTCGCAGCAGCACCAGCAGCCGTTGGCCTTAAGCTCCTTGGCATCTTCCTCGGAGAGTTCGTTCTGGAAGGCGCAAGGGAGGGCAATGTCCACGGGAACGCTCCAGGCTTTCTTGCCGGCGGTGAACTTGGCCTTGCCGGGGAACTTGGTAGCCATATCTTCCACCATGTTTCGGTTGGAAGCGCGCATGACCAGCATGTAGTCGATCATTTCCTTGGTGATGCCTTCGGGGATTTCGCAGACGCCGTCGGGGCCGGAAATGGCCACGACCTTGGCGCCCAGCTCGGTAGCCTTGATGCAGGCGCCCCAGGCTACGTTACCGAAACCGGAAACGGCCACCTTCTTGCCCTTGATGTCCTTGCCTGCCTTCTGGAGGAGGTGCTGGGTGAAGTAGAGGGCACCGAAACCGGTAGCCTCGGGACGCAGGATGGAGCCGCCCCAGGTGCCGCCCTTACCGGTGAGAACTCCGGTGTTGTACTGGCGGGCCAGCTTCTTGTACATGCCGTAGAGATAGCCGATTTCACGGCCGCCTACGCCTACGTCTCCGGCAGGGATATCCTGGTCCGGGCCGATGCAGTTCCAGAGCTCCAGCATGAAGGCCTGGCAGAAGCGCATGATTTCGTCGTTGGACTTGCCCACGGGGTCGAAGTCGCTGCCGCCCTTGGCGCCGCCCATAGGCAGGGTGGTGAGGGCATTCTTGAAGGTTTGTTCAAAGCCCAGGAATTTGAGCATGGAAGGGGTTACGGCGCGGTGGAAGCGCAAACCTCCCTTATAGGGACCGATGGCACTGTTGAACTGGATGCGGTAACCGGTGTTGGTCTGGACCTCTCCTTTGTCGTCGATCCAGGTAACACGGAAGGTGAAGATGCGGTCGGGCTCTACGATGCGCTCCACGATCTTTGCCTTTTCGAATTCGGGATGCTGGTTGTAGACATCCTCAATAGATTCCAAAACCTCCTGAACTGCCTGCAGGTACTCTTTTTCAAGCGGGTACTTGGCCTGCAGACGTGCCATGATGTCGGTTGTTTTCATAATAAAAATGAAAGTTTAGTGTTGTTGGTTATAAAGTTTAAGGAATAAGCATAATTCCATTTACAAATGTAAGGATTATAAAGGGAATTCACAAGCAATTCCGAAGCTCTTTCGAGTGTCGGATTATATCGAACAGGGCACGATTAACTCCCTGCCCTCGATCGAACTGAAGCTATAAGGGCCTTGTTTGTCGCAGGTGGTGTCGAAAAGCGTCGCGGGTCAGACAACAAAGCGTCGCGGGTCTGCAAAAAACGGCCGACCTGCGACGCTATATGCCTTCAGAGGCCGATAAGCGTCGCAGGTGAGGCCAAAAACGCAGACCTGCGACACCTTGAACCGTGACCTGCGACAGATTGGTCGATGACCTGCGACAGTATTGACAATACCACATAAAAAGTGTAACTTTGCAAACTATTCTGCAAACAAACCAATTTGTGATGAAAAAACTGATATCTGCACTGTCTCTGGTAGCTTTGGCCGCCGCTGTCGTTTCCTGTGGAAACGGCCGTTCCAAGGCCGAGCGTCTGCTGGAGAACTATGCTCAGGTAACCGTTCCCGCTCCGGACCTCTCGGGAATTACCGACAACGGTAAGGAGGTATTAAACCTGTATCGCTTCGCGGCCGATCAGGCCGACGCCATTTACTGGGAACAGAACTTCGGCCCCAAGGAATTTTTCAGCGCCATCCCGGACCAGGCCGAGCGTGAATTCGCCATGGTCAACTATGGCCCCTGGAACCGCATCGACAACCAGCCCTTCATGAACGGCTTCGGCCCCAAACCCGCCGGCGCCCGCTTCTATCCCGAAGACATGACCGACGATGAATTCCAGGCCCTGGAAGATCCCGCCAAGAACAGCCCCTTCACCCTCATCCGCCGCAAGGGAGACGGTTCCCTGGATGTGGTGTGGTATCACGACGCCTATAAGGAGCAGGTGGTCAAGATCGCCGACCTCCTGAACGCTGCGGCCGATATCACCATCAAGGCCAGTGTCCGCAACTATCTGCAGCAGATGGCCCAGGCCGTGCTCACCGACAATTACTACGCCGCCAACCGCGCCTGGTTGGAAATGACCGACAGCAAGATGGACCTGGTCATCGGCCCCATGGAAACCATTGACGACGACCTCTACGGCATCAAGGCTTCCTACGGCGCTTACGTTCTTCTGAAGAACGAAGACCGTACGGCCTCCCTCCAGGCCCTGTGCGACCGTCTGCCCGAACTGCAGGCTTCCCTGCCCGGAGACGCTGCCTACCACAGCTTCGTTCCCGGCGCCCAGTCCAACATCTTCTCCTGCGACGTTCTCTATTACGGCGGTTATCCCAACGCCGGCTACAAGAACATCGCCGTGAACATGGCCTACGACGAGCAGGTTCAGGAGCTTTACGGTTCCCGTACCATCCTCTTCGACAATATCATCCGTGAAAAATACAACCGCACCGTTTTCCCGGTGGGCATGCAGCTGCTGGAGGCCGACGACCAGGCTCACCTGGACGCCACCGCCTTCTACTGGGGCATCGTCTTCCGTCAGGTAGCCCAGTCCCTGGGTGTCAAGGAAACCGTGAACGGAAAGGGGAGTGTGGCCGAAGCCCTGGGCAACGAGGCCCTCACCCTGGAGAAAGTCAAGGATAACGTCCTGGGTACCTACCTGTTTATGCAGGATGTGGAAAACCATCGCATCAACGCCCTCGTGGTCAAGCAGGACGTGATTGCCACCTTCATCACCAACATCATCCGCGGTACCCGTTTCGGTGTTGCCGATGCTACCGGCCGCGCCAACCTCATCGCCTACAATTACCTCATGGATAAAGGCGCCATGGAGCGCAAGGCTTCCGGCCGCTACAGCATCAACTACAAAGTGGCCGAGGATGCCCTCGCAACTCTGAGCGAACTCGTCCTCAGGATTCAGGCTACCGGTAACCGGGCCGCCGCCGACGACCTGGTCGCCAAATATGCCATGGTCCCTTCCACCATCAAGTCCGACATCGTGAACCTGGAACTGGAAAAGATTCCGGTAGATATCCGCTTAACCTACGAAAGATAAAAACTAACTATAATGGCTAACAAATTCAACCTGAAGTATTGGGTGTTCCTGCCGCTGGTTCTGGCAATCACCATCTTCCTCTGGGCCGTTCCGGTGTCCTTCTTCGGCATCGATGCCCTTACCGTAGTTCAGCAGCGCGTCATTGCCCTGTTCGTGTTCGCCGCCCTCATGTGGATTTTCGAAATCATCCCCAACTGGGCCACTTCACTGCTCGTCATCGTGATTTCCCTGCTCACCGTATCCAACAAGGGTATCGGCCTGTTCTGCGACCCTCAGTACGGTACGCTGGTCCCTTACGCCCGCATCATGAGTTCGATGGCCGACCCTGTGGTCATGCTCTTCCTGGGCGGTTTCGTACTGGCTATCATGGCCGAGAAATACGGTCTGGACGTCACCATGGCCCGCGCCCTGCTCAAACTCTTCGGCACCAAGCCCGAGATTGTGCTGCTGGGCTTCCTCATCATGATCTCCATCTTCTCCATGTTCATGTCCAACACCGCCACCGCCGCCATGATGCTGGCCCTGCTCACCCCGGTGCTTTCCAAGCTTCCGGCCGATGACAAGGGTAAGATCGGCCTGGCGCTCTCCATCCCGGTAGCCGCCAACCTCGGTGGTATCGGTACCCCTATCGGCACGCCGCCCAACGCTACCGCCAAGGGCGCCCTGGAGCAGGCCGGTATTGACGTGAGCTTCGGTGAGTGGTGCGCCCACATGATCCCTTACGTGATCATCATGATTGTGATCGCCTGGATCGTGCTGCGCTTCATGTTCCCCTTCAAGACCAAGAAACTCGAGCTCGAAATACCCGAGAGCAGCCAGAAGAAAGACTGGAAACTCTATGTGGTTTGGATTACCTTCATTGGAACCATCCTGCTGTGGGCTACCGAGCAAATCACCCATATCAACTCCAACATCGTTGCCCTGATTCCGCTGGGTGTCTTCACCGCTACGGGCCTCTTCGGCAAGAACGAAATCAAGGAAATCAACTGGACTGTGCTGTGGCTGGTAGCCGGTGGCTTCTGCCTGGGTTACTGCCTGCAGGATACCGGTCTGGCCAAGGTGCTCATCCAGGCCATTCCGTTCGGCAGCATGAGCGTGGTGGTGGTTCTGATCATCGCCGGCCTGGTGTGCTACTTCCTGTCCAACTTCATCTCCAACTCTGCCACCGCAGCCCTGCTCATCCCTATCCTCATCGTCGTCGCCAATGGTATGGCCGATCCTGAGGCTGCCAACAACGCCCAGTTCCTGGCCATGGGCGGCTCCAGCGCCATGATTATCTTCATCGCCGTGTGCGCCTCCATCGCCATGCTGTTCCCTATTTCCACTCCTCCGAATGCCATCGCTTCCTCTACCGGTATGGTAGAGACCAAGGACATGACCAAGGTAGGTCTGGTTATGGGTATCATCGGCTTCGTGCTGGGTTACTTCTGGCTCACCAAACTTTTCCCGTTTGCATAACGCAAACGGGAACATAGTGTCTTCGACTTAATGGGGGGCGTACCCCCCAAACCCCCTGCCTTATTAATATGAAAAAGACATTTCTTATTGCAATGGCAGCGCTGCTCACCGGCAGCGCCGCCTTTGCGCAGGAAGAGAAACCTGCCCACTTCAAGCTTTACGGCTTCATCCGTAACTACATCACGGCCGATACCCGTGCCGTGAACGCCGGTACTGAGGACATGTATTTCTATATGCCCAAGGGGCGTGATATGTCCGAAGGCATAGACCTCAACAGCGGTTTCAACTGGCGCTTTGTCTCCCTGACCACCCGTCTGGGCCTGGATGTCTCCGGTTACAAGTGGGGTACTATGGGCGTTTCCGGCAAGGTGGAGGCAGATTTCTATTGCTTCAGCAAGGAAAGCACCATCGCCACCCTGCGTCTGCGCCAGGCCTTTATGAAACTCAACTGGGACAACAGCCCCGTGAGCCTCACCCTGGGCCAGGCCTGGCACCCGATGGCCGCCGATATGCCTCATATGACCAACCTGGAAACCGGTGCTCCCTTCAATCCCTTCAACCGCAGTCCCCAGGCTACGGTAGACGTGAAGCTCAGCGATAAGTTCACCTTCACCGCCAGCGTCCTGTACCTGAACCACTACCTGCCCACCGGTCCCGCCGGCAAGACCAAGGACTACTACAAGTACGGCCTGCCCGAATTCTTTGCCGGTGTTACCTACAAGAACGAAAAGTTCGTGGGTAAGCTGGGTGTAGATATGGTAAACCTGCGTCCCTACCGCACCATCAAGGACTGGAGGGTTCAGGATGCCGCCACGGCTCCTACCATCGAGGTGAAGAGCCTGCTCACCACCTTCTCTCCCTACCTCTTCCTGCAGTACACCAACGGTCTGTTCCAGCTGCGCGCCAAGAGCATCCTGGCCCAGTCCGGAGAACATATGAACCTGCTGTCGGGCTACGGCGTGCACTCCTTCAACCAGGACGGCACCATTTCCTATACCCCGATGCAGGACTGGGCTTCCTTCGTGAGCTTCCAGTACGGCAAGAAGTTCCAGGTAATGGCGATGCTGGGCTATATGAAGCAGCTGGGTACCACTAAGGACCTTTGCGACAACAATGTCTGGATGAACACCGCCGCCGACGTCCACATCCAGCAGGCCTTCCGTGCCACTCCTACCGTGGCCTGGAACCTGGGCAAGTTCACCGTGTCCCTGGAGTACAACCTCACCGCCGCCGAGTTCGGCAGCGGCGCCCGCAACGCCCGTGGTATGTGGGACGGTAACAAGGAGTGGATCCTCAATCACCGCTTCATCTGCATGACGAAGTTCAACTTCTAGACTATCTCGCAAGTCGTTGACTTGCAGGAGTTTATAAATTTTCGGGTGCACCTGGAAGTGCACCCGATATTTTATAAGTATTTCAAACAGAGCATTTTGTGCTCCAGGGAAACTATCTCACGCGCAACCGTTTTCCAACCTGGAGAACGGTTGTTTCTTTTATGTTGTTTAGACGGCAGAGTGCCCGTACGGAAGTCTTGTACTTTTTGGCAATGCCGGACAGGGTGTCTCCGGAGCGTACGGTGTGGTAGCGCATGGCGGCAGCTTCGGCGGCGGCGCGGGCTGCAGCCTCTTTCTTGGCCTGTTCTTCGGCCAGCAGGCGGTCTTCTTCGTCGGTCCTGAAGATTTCGTCTTCGTCGTCGATATTCTGCACGTAGCGCTGATTGGGATTGAAGTACCAGGAGCGGATCTTGATCAGGCGGTGCCGAAGGGTACCCGTCTCAAAATCGATGAGCCAGGCAGGGTCCATGGCAGCGCCCCGGTAGCGAACCTCGAAGTGCAGGTGCGGGCCCGTGGAGCGGCCGGTACTGCCGCCCAGGCCGATGATATCTCCGGCGCTGACCCAGTCTCCCGATTCCACGTTGCGCTTGGACAGGTGGCCGTAGAAGGTTTCCAGGCCATTGGCGTGGCGCACCACCACCAGGTTGCCGTAGCCTCCCACATACTCCGAAATGCGAACCTTGCCGTCGAAAGCAACCGCCACCGGCGTGCCGGCAGGATAAGGCAGGTCGATTCCCTGGTGCCGCCGTCCGTGCCGGTAGCCGAAGAGGGAACGGGGATGGACCACGTAGGGGCAGGTGTAGGAATCCAGGGTATCTACCACCCAGATGGAAAAACGGTCCGGGATAGGATCCGGATCTTCCTTGTAGGGATTCACCGCACGGGTGTCCCAGCATTCGGTAAATACGCTGTCTACCGCCACCAGGGTGGGATCCTTGACATAGCGGTAGGTTCCGTTGTTATATAGGACAACCTTGACACCGGGATTCCCGGTATCAAGGGTGTCGGCATAAGGGGTGCTCTTTTGCGCCAGGTTCTGGACCTGCTGCCTTCCAAAGGCGTGGCGGAGGGAATCGGCCTCCCGGCTTTCCTCCTGTGCCTGCAGGGAAATGCCTGCGCAGAGAGTGAGTAAAATCAGTACTTCTTTCTTCATTCTTTAACGTTTGCCGCCAAACTGGCCCACAATGATTTTGTCGGCCTGGGCGATCTTCTCATTCAGGACTTCGCGGGAAGTGGCCTCGCAGATAAAGCGCAGGTAGGGCTCCGTGTTGGAAGGACGGATGTTGAACCACCAGCCGGGGAATTCCAGGCGGTATCCGTCGAAGTCCATCACCTTGGTGGGCTTCTCCTGGGTTTCGAAGAAGGCTTTTACGGCGTCCATGGCGCCTTTCTTGTCTTCTACCTTATAATTGATTTCTCCGGAGTTCTCGTAGCCGGTGAGGCGGTCCATTTCGTCGGAGAGCCTGATGCCCTGCTTCTTGAGGGCGCTCACGATGCGCAGCACGATGATGCTGGCCAGCATCCCGCTGTCGGAATAGAAGAAATCCTTGAAATAATAGTGTCCGGCCAGTTCTCCTCCCCAGAGACCGTCAATCTCGCGGAGCTTGGGGGCTGCAAAGGCGCGGCCCACACGCCAGGTGTGAACATCGGCGTGGTAATTCTTGGTCAATTCCTCGGCCACGGCCAGGCTGGAGCGGATTTCCTGCAGGACGCGGGGATTCTTTTCCCCTCTCTCGTCGCAGAAGTAGCGGGCCATGAGGGCGATGACCAGGTCCGGGGCTACGAAGCGGGCTTTATCGTCCACGAACATCACGCGGTCGGCATCTCCGTCGTAGATGACGCCTACATCGGCCTTGATGGAGGCCACAAGCTTGCGCAGGGGCTCTACGTTCTTGGGCACCAGCGGGTTGGGCTCGTGGTTGGGGAAACTGCCGTCCATCTCGTCGAAGAGGAAGGTAGCGTCCTCTCCCTTATAGATTTCCTTGGCGAAGAGGCAGCTCATTCCGTTGGACAGGTCGAAGGCGATCTTGAGGTTGGAGTAGTCTCCTTTGTATTTCCGGAGGAACTTGATATAGTCCGGCTTGATGTCGATTTCCTTCACCTTGCCGGGGACGGCGGCCTTGGGCGTGGGACGGCCTTCGTCTATCCACTGCTTGATCTGGCCCAGACCGGTATCCAGGCCCACGGGCAGCGCGTTTTCGCGGCTCACTTTCATGCCGTTGTATTCGCGCGGGTTGTGGCTGGCGGTAATCTGGACGGAAGCCTTGTAACCATAGTTGGCCGTGCCGAAGTATACCAGCGGGGTGCTGCTGTAGCCGATGTCGTCTACGTCGGCACCCGCATCCGTGATGCCTTTGATAAGGTAGTCGTGAATCTCCTGACCGGAAAGACGGCAGTCGCGGCCCACCAGCACCTTATTGGTATTGAGCAGTGCGGGGAGGAAATAACCCACCTTATAGGCGGTTTCCTTATCGAAGTCTACATTGTAGATGCCTCGGATGTCATATGCATGGAATGCTCCCATAGTGTTATGATTTTGATGGTTCTATCGTATTCTTACAAAGATACGAAAAATAATTGTGTATCATTGCAGGATATCCTGTAAGACCAGGCCGGCCAACGTGTGGCCGAAGATTGCTGTTATGTGCGCAAGGCTGCCGTTCACGCAGGCTTTGCGCACAATTTCGTTGGCGGGGTCCTGGGGTTCTCCCCGGTTTTCCAACAGTTCCTCGGAGAAGACACAGAGGAAAGGTTTGCCGGTTTCCCGGCCTTCCTTGCGGAATTTCTTGCGGATGGCCCGGGCCAGCGGGTCTCCGTGCACGTCCCAGAATTCTGCCACGCGAATCCGGGTGGGATCTATCTTGAGCGCTGCACCCATGGACGAGAAGAACTTGGCCCCGGTATGCGTGGCCAGCTCGATGAGGGCGGTCTTGTCCTTTAAAGAGTCGATGCAGTCGATGATGTAGTCGTAGCTGTCCAGCTGAAATTCGGCGGCGTTTTCGGCCGTGAACAGTTTCTGGATGGGTGTGATTTCGGCGTCCGGATTGATTTCCAGCAGGCGCTCCCTGAGCGCTTCCACCTTAACCCGGCCGACGGTTTGCGTGGTGGCCATCAGCTGCCGGTTCACGTTGGTGATGTTTACGCAGTCGGCATCTACCAGGGTCAGGTGCATGATGCCGGTCCTGACCAGGCTCTCGGCGCACCAGGAGCCCACACCGCCTACGCCAAAGAGTAAAACACGCTTGGAGGCGATGCGTTCCATGCCTTCATTCCCCAGCAACAGGCGGGCGCGGTTGAATATGTCCTGATTCTGCTCCACGCGTGAGCCTAACGCAGCTTGCTGTTATAGTGCGGATGCACTTTGCCTTTGGAGATGTTCTGCAGCTTGCTGGAGAGCATCTTCTTGCGGATGGGGGCGGCGTGGTCCGTGAACAGGTCTCCGTCCAGATGGGACAGTTCGTGCTGGATCATGCGGCTGGCAAAGTTGTCGAATTCTTCGGTTATCTGGATCAGATCCTCGTTGTAGTAGCGCACCTTGATTTTCTTGGGGCGCTCGATGTCGCAGTAGATGCCCGGAATGGACAGGCAACCTTCTGAATAGGTGACCTGTTCCTCGCTTTCTTCCAGGATTTCGGGGTTGATGAGGGTGCGGCGGAAGCCCTTGAGGTATTCGTAAGTGTCCGATACCACGTCTCCGTCTACAATCACCACCCGCAGGCTAACGCCGATTTGCGGGGCGGCCAGGCCGCAACCGTCGGCGGTTACCAGGGTATCTTTGAGGTCCTGTACAAGGGCGGCCAGACCGTCCCGGTCTTCCAGGTTGGCCGGGGCGGCATTCTTGCGCAGTACTTCTGCGCCGTACAGATAAATGGGACGTATCATACGTTATTCGTGTTTCTGTTTTGCCGGTCCAGGAAGCCCTGGAGGATAATGGCTGCGGCGATTTTGTCCACCGACGCCTTATTCCGGCGGTCTTTGTATTTCATCCCGCCGTCTATCATGGCGCGATGGGCCAGTACGGAGGTGAAACGCTCGTCTTCCAGTGTGATGGGGATGCCCGGGAAGTTTTTCTCCAGCTGCTTCAGGAAGGCTTTTACGTCGGCCAGGGCCTCGGAGGGCTTTCCGTCCAGGTTCACGGGATACCCCACTGCAAAGTGTACGATTCTCTCTTTTTCGGCGTAATTTTTGAGATAATCTATTAACTTTGTAGAATCGACTGTGTCCAGGGCAGAGGCAAAGATTCCCAGCGGGTCGCTGGTAGCCAGACCGGTGCGTCTGCGTCCGTAATCTATGCCAATGATTCTGTCCATACAGTCTGCAAAGATACGAATAATTATGGAGAAACCCGATAAGAAGAAAAATCAGACCCGATCTTTCCGCCTGGCGCTGGTAGATGCCGTTTCGCACGAGCGAATCTGGAGTTTCCGCTATACGCGCACGGCCATGATCATCGCCATCGTCTCTACGGTCGTCATCCTGTTCGTGGGAACATTTTGCCTCATTGCCTTCACGCCCATCCGGTCCTTCATCCCGGGCTATCCGGGTGCCATTTCCCGTCGTCAGGCCGTTCAGAACGTGCTTCGTATCGACTCCCTGGAAACCCGCATCCTGCAGTGGGAACTGTATGCCGAGAATCTGCGCCGCGTGGTGGCCGGGGCCGAACCCATCCGCCTGGACAGCTTGCTCCTGCCCGGCCAGGGTGCTACGCGCGAAGAAGTCGACGCCCGTTACCTGGCCCTCCGGGATTCCATGCTGCGGGCCGATGTCCAGTCCGAGGAACGCTTCGGCGTAGATGCCGCCACCACCCGCCGCAACCTGCCTATCGAGGCCCAGTCTTTCTTCCCGCCGGTGAAGGGTGTGGTGTCGGCCAGCTTCGACCGGGCCATCCACCCCTGGATAGACGTCACGGCACCGGCCGGTTCCATGGTCATGGCCGTGCAGGACGGAACGGTGTTCTATACGGGCTGGGAAGAGGAAGAAGGTTACATCCTGGCCATCCAGCATCCGGGAAATCTCCTGTCCATTTACAAGCATAACGAGAAACTCCTGCGGAAGGCCGGAGACGCCGTCAAGGGGGGAACGCCGGTGGGCGTGCTGGCTTCGTCCACTTCGCTCACCAAGGGAGACCACCTGCACTTCGAACTCTGGTACGAAGGTGTGGCCGCAGATCCGCTCCAATATATCAAGTTTTAATGAAAACCATCGCCATACTGGGTTCTACGGGTTCTATCGGCACGCAGACGCTGGACGTCGTGCGTCAGCACCCTAACCGTTTCCGGGTATTCATGATAAGCGCCAACAGCAGCGCTCAGCTGCTGGTGCAGCAGGCCCTGGCGTTCCAGGTGCCCCACGTCGTCATCTGCAACCCCGCCAAGTATCAGGAGGTGCGGGATGCCCTCCCGGCCCACGTGCAGGTGCACCAGGGCATCGAGAAAGCCTGCGCGCTGGTACAGGCCCCGGAGGTAGATGTAGTGGTGGCGGCCATGGTTGGCTTCAGCGGGCTTCGGCCCACGCTGGCGGCCATCGGTGCCGGAAAGACCATCGCGCTGGCCAACAAGGAAACCCTGGTGGCGGCCGGGCAGCTGGTGATGGATGCCGCAGCCCGCAATCAAGCACCCATCTACCCGGTAGACTCCGAACATTCGGCTATTTTCCAGTGCCTGGAGGGTGCCAAAGGCAATCCCGTGCACCTGATTCACCTCACGGCTTCGGGCGGTCCTTTCCGCACCTGGCCCCGGGAGGAAATTGCCCGGGCGCGCAAGGAGCAGGCCCTGAAGCATCCCAACTGGGACATGGGCGCCAAAATCACCATCGACTCGGCCACCATGATGAACAAGGGCTTCGAGGTCATCGAGGCCAAGTGGCTGTTCGGAGTGCCGGCCAGCCAGATCCACGTGGTGGTGCATCCCGAATCTGTGATCCATTCCATGGTAGAGTTTGCCGACGGCGCCGTCATCGCCCAGCTGGGCTGCCCCGACATGCGTCTGCCCATAGCCCTGGCCATGGCCTATCCGGAGCGTCTGGAGCTGGACGGCAAGCGCCTGGATTTCAATACGCTTAAGGGACTTACCTTCTTTGAACCCGACAAGGAGAAGTTCCCCTGCCTGCAGCTGGCCTTCGACGCCATCGAAAAGGGCGGGAACATCCCCTGCGCCATGAACGCGGCCAACGAGGTGGCGGTGGCGGCCTACCTGAAGGACCGCATCGGCTTTTACGACATTCCCCGCACCATCGCCCACGCCATGGAGAACATCGGCTTTATTTCCCATCCTTCCCTGGAAGACATCTTTACCACCCATACAGAGGCCAGCCGCATGGCCGAATCCTTCATTGGCCTATGACCGTACTTATCAAGGTGCTGCAAGTCATCCTGGCCCTGTCCATCCTCATCCTTTTCCACGAGGCCGGACACTTTTTCTGGGCCCGGGTGTTCAAGATCAGAGTAGACAAGTTTTTCCTCTTCTTCGACGTGGGAGGCCACAAGCTCTTTTCCTTCCGCATCGGAGAAACCGAATACGGCGTGGGCTGGCTGCCCCTGGGCGGCTATTGCAAGATTGCCGGCATGGTGGACGAATCCATGGACACCGAGTCCCTGAAACAGGACCCGCAGCCCTGGGAATTCCGTTCGCATCCCGCCTGGCAGCGCCTGCTGGTCATGTCGGGCGGCGTCATCAACAACTTCATCCTGGCGCTGGTTATCTTCATCGCCATCCTGGCGGGTTGGGGACGCAATTACATGCCCAACGAAAGCCCCGTGTATGTGAATGAACTGGGAGAACAGCTGGGTTTCCGCACCGGAGACCGCATCCTGCTCTATGACGACTACGCCCCCACCGATTTCATGGACCTGCAGTCAGACCTTGCCCGCCGGCAGGTGCGTTGCGCCACGGTCCTCCGCGGCACCGATACCCTGCAGATCTTCATGGACCAGTCGCTCATCGGCGCCGTGCTCAATACCCCGGGCATGTTTGACATCGCACTGCCATTCGTGATAGACAGCGTGATGACGGCCGGTCCCAATGGCGCCGGCGCTCTGCGCAAGGGAGACCACATCGTGGAGGTGATGGGGGAGGAGACCCCCTACCTGCAGGATGCGCAGAAAATCCTGCGGCTGCACGCCGGACAGGAAGTATCGGCCCGGGTGGTTCGCGAGGCCGATACCCTAAGCGTCCCGCTGCAGGTAGATTCCCTGGGAATGCTGGGCGTTTTCTTCCACAATCCTTCGCTCAAGCACCGGGATTATACCGTGCTGGAGGCCATTCCGGCGGGGTGCGCCTGGGCTTGGGAAAGTGTGGCAGGATATTTGCGGGATTTACGTCTGGTGGCCACGCCTTCCACCGGCGCATACAAGTCCGTCGGCAGTTTTGTGGCCATCGGCCAGGTCTTCCCCGCTACGTGGAATTGGCTGCAGTTCCTGTATATTCTGGCTCTGCTTTCCATCATGCTCGGTGTGATGAACCTGCTGCCCATCCCTGCCCTGGACGGCGGCCATATGGTCTTCTGTCTGTACGAAATCTTTACCGGCCGCAAGCCATCGGACCGGTTCCTTATGGTGGCGCAGATGATAGGCATGGTCCTGCTCATCGGCCTGATGTTCCTGGCTTTTGGGAACGACATTGCAAGATTAATTCGTTAGAAAATGAAACGTGTTCTTTGGATCCTTCTGGCCTGCATGCTGGTTTTCACCGGTTGTAAAACCCGGGCCAAGCGCAACCTGCTGCCCAATGTGAGCGGCAAGGCAGGGGAGGTTTTAGTGGTAATCGAGCGGGCCGATTGGGAGGCCGATCTGGGCGTAGCCATTCGCGAAGCCCTGGCCGGCGACACTCCCTACCTGGCGCAGCGCGAACCGCTGTTCGCCCTGTCCAACGTGCCTGCGGGCAGTTTTACCAACATGTTCAAGGTACATCGTAACCTGCTGCTCATCAATATCAATCCGCAGAACGCAACCAACGGTGTGGTGTACAAGAACAACGTCTGGGCCCAGCCCCAGGCTTTGGTGCAGGTGAATGCGGCCGATGTTGCCCAGGCCCTGTCCCTGTTCAAGGAAGCCGCCCCCCTCATTGCCGAGTTCTTCGAGCAGAGCGAGCGGGACCGCATCATTGCCAACGCCAAGCTGTATGAAGAGCGCGCCCTGCAGGCTCCTGTCGAGAAAGTGACCGGCGGCATCCTGCATTTCCCCACCGGCTACCGTTGCCGCAAGTACACCGACGACTTCGTATGGATTGCCGACGAAAAGCAGTATACCAACCAGACCGTCCTGGTGTACAAGTATCCGGTAGAAGGTCCCGACGTATTCACGCTGGAAAATATCATTGCCGCCCGCAACGCCATCATGAAGGCCAATGTTCCCGGTCCGGTAGAGGGCTCCTACATGACCACCAGTACGGCTCAGGATCCCGTTACCCGCAGCCTGCGCTATCATGGACGCGATTTTATGGAGACCCGCGGTTTCTGGGAAGTAGAGGGAGATTTCATGGGAGGTCCCTTCGTAAGCCACTCCTTCTTCAGCCCCGACGGCAAGGATATCATCGTGCTGGAAGCCTTTGTCTTCGCTCCCCGTTATGACAAACGCCAGTACCTCCGTCAAGTAGAATCTTTGCTCTACTCTTTCGAGTGGAAAAAAGATGAAAAATAATTTTGCAGGGTAAAAAAATATTGCTACCTTTGCAATCCCAAGTTTGGTGGGTTCGTATAACGGTTAGTACTCGGGATTTTCATTCCCGCAATAGGAGTTCGATTCTCCTACCCACTACCAAATATAAAAAAGTAAAATAATGGCAA
>Ga0310694_10000261_pt1 | contig 76470 bp, 79 predicted proteins | sample 174DNAGHGhighgp2_FD_203884 | JGI IMG/M metagenome (GOLD analysis project Ga0310694, IMG submission 203884) | Sheep rumen microbial communities from Palmerston North, Manawatu-Wanganui, New Zealand - 1742 DNA GHGhigh gp2 (v2) (version 2) | ecosystem: Host-associated > Mammals > Digestive system...
CACATGATATATACCAGTTCCTGATGCTTGTCTCGCCTGCCTTGGCATTCTCAACTATTGATTATTGCTGACTCCTATTATTCGTGAAACAGGTACCCGTCCCCCCCGTTCCTAGATTTCCGGCACAACCTTGCTCAGTAGTTCCTCATCTTCCTCACTCAGCTGGCAAATCCTTCAAAGCAACCCCTGTAGTCTTATCTCTTATAACTGACTCCAACGATGGGAATGAACCTTCCTCATAAGCAGCATACTTACAGATACTCTTCCACAACTTGCGGATATTCATACCTTCTGTTTTTCCGTGGAAACCTGTTATATTCAAAATATGAACCTTGATGCCCTCATAATACTCATTCCCTTTGTATTCTAGCTTGCACCACATCTCTTCTGGTGTGAATTCAATGACGACATGCCTGCCCTCATGGTCTATTTCTAGCACAAACTCTTGGCTCTCTATCTCGTCCTCGCCCACTATGGTCAGTTTCTTAATCTTCTCAAATTCAGATATTTCTTCCATAGCCATCTTTAACTCAGACCTGAACACTTTTGCTTTGTTGTCATTATGCGATGCTGGGTTCAGTATTCGCTTCCGATATTGGTCAATTAATGGTGTTGGCACAGGGTATAGGTTAAAACGTGCATAGAAGTCGTTCAGGCTCTGAATAAGTCCGTTCAAAGACATCACACTAACCGTACCGTCATCTTTTGGTGCCAGCACCATCTGTCTAGGATAAAGTCGTTGTAGCTGTTTCTCACATTCCTTACGTAAGCTATTGGCAGAAGCATGATACTCATAGTTCGAGAAAAAAGATCTGGACTGTTGTAGATAGTTCTCCTTCACGTTCATCCACGGCTCAGGAACTTTGCTTTCACTAACCTCCTCATCTATAGCATACATTTCATAGTAGCACCATTCCTTAGCTTGATTCCTTTGTGATATGGAGTCGCATATCAAGTCATAGAAAGATCTGTCGTGAGTAAAGATAAACAACTGATATCTGTCCACATAGTCCAAAAGTTGCTTCACAACCAGCAGTCTGTTTGACATATCAAGACTTATCAGCAAGTCATCCACAAAGATTACCTTGGCACAGTCCGTACCTTGATATTTCCTATCAAAGATAGCCAGTCTGATGGCCAAAGCCATCTTAGTCAACTTAGCCTCGTTAAAAAATGATCTGGGGTGATTGATATCCTTATTTGCCACAGGATTACCAGCTGCATCAAGCAACTGGGCTGTAAGAATTATTTTAGGGGGATAGAAATTACTGTCATAGCTTCTGAACGACCCCTCGACCTTTTTGTCAAATGCAGCTTTTTCTAGATTCAAGCTAATTTTCACTGGCATTTTTGCTTCTTCCAACTTGCTGTTGGCATTATCAGCAATATCCGTCAATAGAACCTGAAGTCTGTTGTTAAAGTCGGTTATAAGGTTCTGATAAGTGGTATATTTCTCATCGTGCACAAACACACCACCTTCCGACCGTCTTGTTAGCAAGCCCGTAGTTTCATAACAGTGTTTAATGTACCTCCACCAATCTTCAACTCCTGATTTATCTAACGATTCCCCCGTCTCTATGTCATAAACCTGACCGTTCAGCGACAAAAACGGGAAAATTTCGTCTTCGAATATCTTGAAAAGGTCAACCCTCATGCTATTCTTGAAATCGAAGATGGCTGACAGAAACTTATAGTTCATAAAGTCGCTGGCAAAGGTAGATAGCCTTACAAAACCATCATCCTTTGTGTTGATAGTCCAGTTTCCATCGGTATAGGCTCGTTTGATGTCGTTGTCATCTTTAAACTCTATTTCGATGCCAGACCTTCGATTGGCTGTGTCATATAAGTTACACAAACTATCAGGATGATTCCTGTCGAAGTATTTCCTAGCATCTTCAGGTTCTTTCAGACAACTTTGGAACAGGGTATAAGCAGCCCAGTATATAGAACTCTTACCACTACCGTTTTCACCATACATCAGCACATGCTTACCTTCAGGTTTCAGTTCAAACGGATTCAAGAAGTATTTGAAGTTCTCTATCCTTATTTTATTTATTTTCCACGCCATCAGTCTTAGAATTTAAGTATTGGGTTATATCGTTTATCAGCATATGAGCCTTCATTAACTCATTACGTAGTCTTTTGTCGCTCTTTATCAACGCATCAAACATCAAGTTCGGGTTGTTGTTATCAGATGCCTTTTTAACAGCTTCTTTCCAACTCTCCAGTATAAATATACCCTTCTCTTCAAACATTGGATGAGCATACAACTCCAGAGCAAGCATATTACAAAGATCTAACAACAAGTAATACAAGCGATGGAATGAGATATCCTCTCTATTTGTATTGTATTTCTCGAAAGTTATCTCTCTTATACTATCTGCAAGTTCGTATGCATCCTGGGAAGACGGCTCAACATCATATATCACAAGAGATGACACCAACTTCCTGGTTATCTTTGTCTTATTCTTCGAGTTATACTTTCCTTCAAAGAGCATATACTGAGCAGGCATAGAATTTAGCAAGAAGGACAGATACCCCGCAGAGCAATCCTGAGGAATGATAGCAACACTATCCTTAGGCAATGCTCCAGTTATCACCCCACCCCGCAATTCATTTCGCTCCTGCGTCGTAGAGAGATATACATATTTATTAATTAATAAGGTAGCATCCTCCTTGCTCATATTCTCAAACTGCTTTTCTGTGCATACCACAGCCATTTGAGTGATGAGTTTTGGAGTACCTTGTAGATTTGCCATTTTTTCGAATTTTCGGAATAAGATGTTAAACAACTGTTAAAACCGACTTTTATTCTCAATATTAGAAATAAAACCAGCTGAAATCTGGGGATTTTATTTTCTATTTACTGAATTAATATCTGAAATAACAACTAAATTAATAATTAAATTAATAATTAGAATAATAACAAAAAAATAAGACCTTTAATACGGTTATCGGTTAATTGTTAATAGTGAATCATTAACCCTAAACCATAAACCATATGTGACCCTTAACCATGAACCTTGAACCCTTCGCTCGACTATGTCGCTTGGCTCGTCCAAGAACCATGAAGAGGTTGTCTATCGTTTTTTCTTAATTCGTCACATTCGTGAAATATGTACTTACACATATTATAATATATAAGGAAATAGGTGGTTGTCTATCGTTTTTCCTTAATTCGTCACATTCGTGAAATTCGTGGTCACTATATTACTTCCCCTGCATACTCCATTTTCTTCCCCAGCACCGTGCAAAGAATCATCTGGATGTCTTTGATGAAAGAATAGTGATGATAGTAATAACTATTCAGTCTCACTTTGTCAGGGTAAATCACATTATCATTATACAACACCGCCAACTCCTGATCCGTCATCTTATCAATATTTTCTGGAAGATTTTGAATCAGATTTTTGTCAGATTTCTCGCGAAGCGATCCCTCACTTTTCACTTTTCGCTTTTCACTTTTCACTTTGCGGATCCATTCCGCAATCATCTCATCTTCCAAACGATATTTCAATGTGGCAGGTCCTGTGATACCAGGACGTAGCTTCAGCACATCCCTATCCGAACCTTGCAGCTTATCCGCATACCCCGGCACATCAGGACGTGGCCCGACAAAACTCATGTTTCCAATAAACACATCCCAAAGCCCCGGCAACTCGTCTATCTTGTAATGCCGTAAGGTAGCACCAAAAGGAGTAATACGGCTATCCCCTGCCACACTGACAGAAGACCATCCGCCCTTCTTGTTATCGGTTTCGCCAGCCAACCTTGAACCCTGAACCTTGAACCATCAGGCACTGTCATCGTTCTGAACTTATGACAATCAAAAAGCCTACCGTCTTTACCAACTCTCTTCTGTATGAAGAACGCAGGTCCTCCGGGCATTTTAATTTTCACCAGTATCGCAGTTACAAGCAATACCGGCCACAAGAACAGCAGCCCAATCGCCGCCACTACTCTATCAAATATAAATTTTATAATCATCGTCAATACTATCGTTTATACCTATTATCGTTTTTTATCAATAAAAAAATCACGCCTCTTCATATCTGAGCTTAAAGGCCTTAAATCTCTCACCAGATTTCGTTGCACCTATTACCTCATCAAATTCATACTCCTTACCCCTATGACAGAGCTTAGCATGGGGCTGATTGTTCATTATAATATCACCCGCATTCCCTACAGCACACATTCTTGTGGCCCATACAGCAGGCGTCCCAATAGCCAACATCATTCTATCATCATAGAAATTCATTGTACCAGAATCTACTCCAATAGACAGTCCTATCGTTTCTTCAGGTATCTTTTGCAAGTCTTTTTGCCATTCTTCAAATACAGCCTTGCTTTTACATTGAATCTGCTTACAGGCCTCCACTACTGTTCTGTACAAGTATATTTGGAACTTCTCCGCTAAGTATGCATTAAAGTAGCAGATAAAACCATCTCCTGTAAATCTATCAAAAACGCCCTTGTTGGCTAATACTATTTTTTGTATCATTTCAATATATGATACCATATTCTTCCTAAATGAGTCAGGCCGAGTGGCATATGTAATCAAATCCTGTGATTTCCTTATATCCCCTACAACTACAACCGTCTCGCTTTTGTTCATCGAATCAAACATCTGACCATCTACCGCATCACTTATCTCCCAAGGAAAATGCCCACCCCATTTCACATTATTCCTATGAAACGCACCTTCCCCAGATGATTTACACAAGACTGGCCTATACTCCAACTGAATCTTAGAACAAAGATAAGCCGAAACACATATAAATACTTTTTGAAGGATAAATCTTGAATTCTCATTATCGCCCATTGCCGTCGAGGAAAATGGGAACAGCCTATCGCTCTCTACCCAATCTCTAAGCCCCTGTCTCACGCTATCTATATAATTCGTACTATCTCGATTGTTCATGGTAAGCGCTTTCGTATTCCTAATTAAAGGATCTTTGTTCGCAACAATATCAAACAGTTCAAGGAAGGTCCTGCCTGCCCTCTTAGTTTCACCCCTATATAGAAAGCCTTCGGATACCGAATACATATTCCAAAGGTTCTCGAAGTTCTGGAGCAAAATCAAAAGATTTATATATTGCGCTGTAATTTCCATATTATGCGTTACCTCACAAACATAATTGCCACGAACAACATCACAGATACCAATAGCATAAATTTGAACCAATATAGGCCTTCTGAATAATTCTTGAATTTTGCTGTTGCAATTTTTGAATTCACATAGATCTGTGACCTCATATCGTCCAAATAATCCACCTCTTCCTTTTTGAAGTCATCGAAAGACATACCGTTAATAGAGCAGAAAAAGATATATGATTTTTTAACCATCCCGGGATTCTCATCACGCACTCTCTGATAGTTGATATCTGCACTAATGGCTTTAAACAAATAGACACATGATGCTATAAGCATAGCTGCTGCAATAAGCAAAAGTACAAAAACAGCGAACCTACTCCACGAAAAAGTGAGTTCTGTTTCTTCTGACCAATATTTCACAAAAGGAGCAAAAATATATGCTCGCAGGTATTTCAAGAAATCACTAGTTGCTAGGATAGTCATAGCGACACCTACGACAGTCAACAATATGCCAGCCTTTTGATCGCAGTTGTTCACCCATGAATTTACGGTATCATAAGTATGCTGAAGATCATCCTTTTGTTTCTTCACTGGCTCAGCATCATCTACAACTGCTTGCAAAGGTTCAGTCTCTTGGTTATTAAACTTCTTTTTACCCTTTACATACCTGTAGAGCTTAAAACCTATAACAACGGTGCAAATCAATAAATATACGACGCTTAATGTTTCCATATATTTCTTTTTCACTTTATCAAGAATTAACCCAAGTTCCACTTAATATCTCTTCCCCATACATCAAAATCAATGTCTTTGATCTTTCTGGGTTGTTTCAGCCATTTTCCATCTTTTATATCATTTGCCTCTGAGTCCGCCTTGGCATACTCTTGAAAGACCTTGTCTGAAAGTAAAATTGGTTTATAAGTGTATTTCTCTTCTTCCTTTTCTATTGAATAGATCTTACGACACGATAATAATTCAAGATTATGACTTGATTGAGATACTTTAAGATCTTCGACAAACTTCTCAGCCGTATACTTTTGCGTTTTCCTGTAATAACCAGTCTTTCTGAAACCTAAAAGAGGATTGTGACTTTCAAAAAGGTAGAACTCGTAAAACTCACCATCCACCTTATAATACGTATCTGTAAATTCCTTATTGGCATAGTCAGTTAATCTAGAAGCAAAATTAGCAGGATATCCAACCCAGACTAATCCTTTGTTATCATCATTCTCGGATCCTTTCTTCTGAACTCCAACTTTCATTACACTTATTCTACCATAATCTACACCTATACCACATTTGAACTCAAAATTATCAAATTTGTCGTTAATCATAGATGCAATATGATTAATCGTTATGGCACAATATACTGCCTTCCGATAGCAATCTTCTGGTGAAAACACTACCATCACCCTGTCTCCAATAATATTCCTCACATAACCTCCTTCATTCTGAGCAGCTAACAAAACACAATGCGTAAAAACTGAATATATTTTACCCATTGTTCTTATCTGTTTATCTTTAGTAAGCTGAACAGAGTTCCTGATATCAACGAATAGCACACAGGTTTCAATCTCTATACCTTTCTTCTCTTCCCCATTACCGTATGTCAGGTTCTTATCATCTAGTCCTGGCACATAATCCTTCTGATTGAAAGTAAAAGTAGTATTCTTCCAATCATTGATTACGTTTGTGATATTATCGAAAAAATCTTTTCGTGCCATCTATTTATATCTTTATAAATTTATAGACTTTTCCTTTTCCCTGTTGATTTTCTTCACCGTTCCCCGCTGTTCTCCGCAGGGCTTTCTTCTTCCCTATATCTCGATGTCATAGTGTCTTTAAACCATCCCTTCGCAGATTCATCATCTTCAAACTATCCTTCCCATCCTCCTTCAGTTATTTTTGAATCCATGCGTGGTGGCATTGAGCCATTGCTTCCATTCGTGTGTTTTAGGTTTTCTTTATCATTCTCTGAAAGCATAGAATGTTCCATCTCCGTTTTTTTTACATCAAAACACTTTTTTTACAGAATCTATTTGCCATTCTGCGACTGTACCACCATTATCTCTTATTCCAATTGCAGCTTAATAATACTCCATCAAAATAAGTATTAGTTTGATCAAATGAATAATTAATATCCATAAACATTCAATAATTAATTTGAACTCAGGTATAATCTTAATAAGAGAAATATTTTGAAGGTTATTTATCTAAATCCACGGATTTTTTTACCAACATTTGAACCACCGGGACGGGTTCCTGTTTCATCACATGCGATAAATCATGCTTTTACTGATTCCTGTCAATCTCTCCAACTGACGCAATGATGCTCTTTTACCCTTCAATTCTATTAACAGAGCCATCATGTCCAAGGTATTAAGAAACTGATAATAGTCCTCCTGCTCCACAAAAATGTTCTGGTGATTTATACCACGCATCATCACATGAAATATACCAGTTCCTGATGCTTGTCTCGCCTGCCTTGGCATTCTCAACTATTGATTATTGCTGACTCCTATTTTTCGTGAAACAGGTACCCGTCCCCATGTTCCCCGTCAAAATAGAACAGCGCAAACCAAGTCCGGTAAGTAAAGTCGTTCCAGTCATCATTGAACACCAGGACAAATGACGGCAATTGCTCGGGGCTTTCCACTGATGCCCCATAGTCCGCCCGTTGCCCATGTTTTCTCTGTACCTCGAAGTGTAACATCTTCTACTTCCCTATTTTTGCCACGATCTTACTTAATGAAGACATGGCTCTCTTCGTTGTTGCTTCCTTTTCTTTCTGCGCCAACCTATCCTCTAAAACAAGTATAATACAGTCATAGAGCACTGGGAAAAAGGTAAGACAGTTTTCTTCATCAAGTTGATGCACGCCTATACTTAAAATTCCATATAGTTCCTTGTGGTGATCATACAAGAAAGCAGGAAGATATTTTTTTATTGCAACAATCTTTTCATCCATCCGCATTTTGTCAAGAGCACCCTCTGTAACCACGCCATCTGCAATCGCTCTTTTTGCCTCTTCAAATACTATTCCTTCAAAAATTCTTCTAAGATAGACGAAAGAACCAATCCCTACTCCATTGTTTGCAATCGTTATAGCAGTCACAAGTTCTACCTTTTGCTGTTCGTTTAGAACTTTATCATACCGCTTGATATCATCCTTATGAAAATCTCTAAGCGATGGATACGTTCCTATTTTCATGATAGCCCCTTCTTCCCTGTCAACATAAACAACAAGAGACAAAATATCACCATACCTACCACATCGGAAAGACATCACCCTACACTTCTGGTCTTTCGGTTCAAAGCTATTGGGGCCCAAATCACCATGTCCCACATTTATAGGAATCGAACACAAGTGATAAGTTGTCTCAACTTTACGCAGAGGATTATATCCATTCACCGCAAATCCATCTTTCGAGAGTTCTTTGTATAGTTCCTGTAAATCTTCTCCTTTAACCTTCTTGTACGGAGGGTATTTGAATATGAATTCTTGTGCCGTCATAAAATCTCTCCTAATTAAATTTTAACCATGAACCCTTAACCATGAACCATAATTGCCTTTTGTTCCCAACCTTCCTCGCTCATGTGCGCAAGGCACAGGTAAATAGTTTTTCTTTCAGCCATAATTATAAATAGTTTATTATTTGTTTTCGTTTACTACTATTTGTTCAAAGATTCTCCGCCTCCGTCACAGCCGCTTTAATCAAGCGGCAGAGCCTCCTGCTCCCCACAGAGACCGGCGTCCTATTCAGACCGCCCGTCTCTTTTTTGCTGCCCGCTCATCCGGGATATAATCCTGTATCCAGTTCATCCCGTCTCATCTGGTGTACCTCAACACCTGCCCCAAGAATCGAATGAATCAATGATGTATAGAAAGTCACATCTGTTTTTGACATCCTATAACCAAGATAAATTCTATTGATCTTAACACTTAGCCAGGGATGAGCCTTGTTGTTATTTGATGATATTTCATTCTTAAAGAATCTCACCTCATTCTCATATTGCCAATAAATAGACTTGTGAGTAAGTATTCTTTCTATGCTGTTCCCGACTACATTGGGCATATCCGGAGAATAGTCGACTTCGTGAGGTTCAAGTTTTGATGTAATCTCCACCTCCAAACAACATCCCTGATGGCTATCTGCATAATGCGACCATAATAGTGTATGTCTGTAGTCTGTACTAAAACAGCAAATCAGTTGTTTTCTCTTTCCGTTCCATACTTCTTGTAACAATGCCCTATTATCCTGATCCGAGTAGAATGCTCCCTCCATTGGGTCATTCATCTCATTGTAATGCGCCATATATAAGCGCTTATTAACAAGAATATCCAAGAAGCGACGAAGATTTTGTAAAGAACGGAATTTATATAATGCCATAATCTATTTAAATGATTTGTCGATTTCGTGAGCGTCATAACGCTTTAGCGGCAAGTTGGCTGGAGTGTTTATTGTTCGAATTGTTTCTTCTTTTTCAATAATTCTAATACAGGAGCATCGTTTATATGCTCATTAGGAATTATCGGGTCATCATCGGGAAGAATAGTTGAACTGTCCATATCGTTTACTCCAACCTCCCATGCTTCTCTAAATACAACGTTCCTTACGGGAATTATCTTATTGTATCTCTGCTCTTTGTTATAAATAGAATCTTCTATGTTATTACTATCGCTCAAATACACTGCTGAAATTCCACATAAATGACGCTGTTCAAAAGCCCTCCTGAATCTATCAATATTCTCAGTGGTTTCAGGCTCCATTGTATGGAATCTGGTTGCCTGAATCACATATCTACCTTTAAGTTTCTCTTCATCCTTCAAAGAGTTTATATCCTGCCCAAATTGGACTCTATACCATGCCGGATGCTTTTTGCTCACATGCATGATAAAAGAAATGCGGATATTGAATTGCTTTTGATTGAACATCTCCGACCATCCCTCAAATATCTTAACTCCATACGTTATGTCTTTATAACAAAACAGCATGACTGGCAAATCAACTGATTGTAAATCAATAAAGAATGCGCATCCTTTCCATTTAGCCTTATCCCATAACGGATAATCAATTATTGAGGCAATTGTACATGTAGCTTGCTTACCCTTTCTATCCTCAAATGGTTCAGAAAGGTCGTCTGCACCTTTAAAAATATAGGACACGTCCTCTTCTTCCTTCCAGTCATAAATACTGGTATTGTACTGTCCACCTATCAGATTTCGATAATCGGTCAGATAAGACGTTAATGACGAAAGACGATGCATCAATTTTTCCTTAGTCTGCTTATCTTCGAATAGTTTCATCAGGTCATTCGTCATTGCATTTTGTGTGAACAATAACGCAAGGAACATACTCAAGGCTTCCCATAATTTCTGGTCATCCACCTCTTTTATGTTCAAATTAAAAACATAGTGGTTAGAAGAATGCCCTTTTACTATTTCTGTTTTACCTGTTGGAACTCCCACAACTTCAAAATGGATATGATCTGTAGCAAATACAAAGTCCTTGAAATCCATTGTTGAACAGAGTGATTCTATAAAAGCAAGTACATATTCGGAGCAGACACGTAACGTTTCATCATCACTCTTGCAACTCGCAGTAATGCGACAACCATTCACAAGAGTCTCTAACTCATTCGTTTCCTCTACAACAGTTGTTTTATAAAGAAAGAAGCTGTCCTCCACAATCTTCCGCAACTTCTTTAATGCATCAGGGTCTTCCCTCAACATTTCATTAAAATCACTACTTTGCTTGTCGTGATATCCCAGTTTATAGAACATCACGTCAGCAGGCAACAGCATCTCCAAACGATTGAATATATCAGGCAACAAAGCATAAACATCTTTACTAACATCACCAACTGATAATCTCGCAGCAAGACAATTCTGCTCTTCTGCAACCATTTGTACCAGTCTTTCATCCTGGAAATCCGGATTCAGATTTGTAAGAACCCAACGCAGACGATAGAAATTCAAGAAGTCTACCAACTGTCCAGACCGTAATGCTATTCTACAAATTTCATGCAATACGGTTATGAGCAAATGGTCTGCATGACCTTGTATTTCTACTTGATGTAGTAGCATAGAGGCAGCTCTTGTTAACATTGCCTTGCCAGCATATAGCAAATCCTGATCATTATAGGCAACCCCAAGCATACAACAGGCCCTCACATATTCGGTCATGGTTTCCTCTTTACCAAACATGGAAACACACTGACCGAGATGTCTAATAGCCTGCACATTATTATTTGCGTCCAGATTTTGTTCCCCTCGCCTCAACTGTATCTGAGCAGCTTTGATTTCTTGTTGACGTGCGGATAATATTTCAGAGAACTCATCTATCAGTTCCTCGTATTTTTCATTATCATCAACTACTCTCCCTATCAGATCCAAAACATCCTCATTGCTTTCTAATGATATGTCAATGTGCCTTTCTGAATCCTTCAGCGCTTTTCTCAAATCATCAATCAAATCATTTAACGTATCGTTGTCGTCAGAATACTTCAACATTTTCATTTCAAGCCATTGTATATGCATATACAAATAGCTTGACTGATGCTTCATGTCTTTTTTTAGATACCGGTGTAATGATTCGAAATATTCTGTTTCAGCATCTATATCAATCTCTGTTTTAAACTGGTTAAGATGCGCTGCGGTGGTTATGATATTAAATAGCGTTATTAGCCGTTCCACCCTCGCCACATTTATTTCGTCCTCCACCATCTCTTTCAATTTCAAATAGCTAGCATATGTAGCATCAGGGTTCTCCAGCCAATAGTATTCAGTCCAACCCGCTTGGTAAATTGCTTGATAAACCTGTTGCTTAGTCCCGTATTGAACGGCTAGATTTTCAGCCCGTCTCATACGGCCTCGCGTTTGAGTTGGGGACAATTCCAAACACCTGCTAAGAACTACAGCCTCAATAGCTAAGTCTACTATTTCGGTATCAAACCGTGTTGCACTTTGTCTTGTTATTATCTCCTCCTCAACTTCATTCAGTCGCTTTCTTCTTTCCCTATCACGCGGGCCAATCTCCTCCGTATTCTCACAATACTCAGAACTTAGATTGAGTTCTTTTACCGCAATATCCAGGCATCCATCTCGGAACACCTTATCAACAAACCAGTTCTGACTGAATATCTGTACAGGTATACCATATTTCTTGGAAAGGGTATCCTCGCAATCTTTGCTATCTTTTGATTTTATAAGTCTGTTCGTGAAGAATAATACTTTTGTAAATCCGCGGCCCGTTTCAACTATTTTCTTCACATCACCTTTAACTTTCTCTTTCCAGTCTTCCTTGCTACTGATTGCGAAAGCCCATTTTTCTGCACCTCGACAACCTCCGTCGCAAACATACCATCGTTCTGCAATTTCATCAGCCACAGGGTGTGTTTCAAGATCTGTCTTGCCATCTCCTCCTCCAGTTGGCCCTGTCTGTGGAATGATATTGTGTGTTATAAAACGTAACACAAGGCTTTTGGTCAGGTTTTCAAACAAATCATGTTTCATATCGTTTGAAATCCTATCAATAATAAACTGGAATTGCTCTTCCTTTAAGGTAGCTTTGTATACAACCTTAGTATCAGAAAAGTACTCCGGCCTAAACTTTCTATAATATTCGTATGGGGTAAGTTTATTCTCCATCCTCAATTATTATCACATCCCATATAAAGTACTATTTGTACTGATTCTCCCCATTGTTTTCATTTCTTAACATAAATGGTGTATTTTGTATCTCAATATTTAACAGAGAATGCATACGACTTATTGGTCTGAAAATCATATATTTTCACAACGTCATCAACAACAAATATCCGGAATGCAGCTTTCGTCTTAATATCAAACCCTGTATACATCTGACCCTCAGGACGTAACATCACTATACTTTTCTCAGCGAAATCTACGAGTTGTGGCAATTTACCTCCAAAGAAGTTTCTTCTTTGAAAGTCAAACACCATCAACCTTCCAGATGGTTGGTTCACCTTTTTAAACCATGATATACCGAAAATATCGTTATTAACGACACATCTAGGCGTTTTCTTCTGATTATTTAAACATGCGCAGAAAAAAGCCACACATGCTATTCTGTCTTTGTTCATTTTTGCAAAAAATGATAAATTTTGCTAGTTTCATGAATACGCTTGATTTTGTCCATACCATCAACTACCGAAATATTCTTTTCATGGAAATGGCAAAAAACTCGCGCATACTCATTGTAAATGTTAGTCATAAAAATACCAGGGTCATCAGTTCCTATAACAACTGGTGGCATCAATACGCCTTCGTCTTCCGCTACCCATCTTGTCAGATGATATTCATCCATCGTCTTATAGTAGCCTATCCTAAGGTTACTTGAAGGCAATGTCTCAATCACTAACCCTCTTGCAGCAATATATCCCAACACGATGCATTGTATCTCCTTCATTTGTTCTATAGAAAGAATTTCTCCTACATGGACCATTATCTTCTTATCATAGTTTACTCTGCACTGCTTATAGTCTGGACAAATGGTCGAAGCATGATATTTCCGCATAATATCATAGAGTTTCTTATCTCTATAAAATTTCTCGACTTCCTGTCTTTCAGCCCCTTTTTCTAGTCTAAAATAATGAGAGCATGTCGTCATGTCATTCATATAATCGTATGGATCATATTTCCTTAAGTTCCATGCTTTTACTAGTTCCAAAGGTGTGTAATTGGCACCGTAAATCTCATGACATAACTCTTGTATTTTACTTTCAATGCCCAATTGCGCAGTGCCAAGAATTTGATTATGTTCCTTCCTTATTAAATCCCAGACAAATACCAAATCATCCAATAGTTCGCCCTGCGACATAAAACATTGTTCATGTATTCGTTTTACCCACAATGAAGGCTCTATACCTACAGCCACGCAATGCCCCAGCCGATCTCCTCTTTGAAGTCCTAAATAGACTATCGCCTCCACAATGGCTCTCAGCCCACTAACCAGATGTCTGAAGTCTTCACCAACATGATAAGTAAAATGTTCAACTCCCTTAATCCTAAGATATCTGAATGCTGGTGCAAACACCTCCGCTCCAGCATCGAGTTCACTAGCAGCCGCATCAATTCCACAAACTAGTTTGGCGTAATGGGGATTCTTTAATGTTCTCGCTAAAGCTACTGCTTTCGCAAAAAGGCTGTTTCTAAGCTGAGAATGTCTTATGAAGGTCTTTTTACTTCTGTTCGTTTCCGGTTCTTTAATAAAATGCGCAACTAATGCAATCTGACTATGACTGATATCTTTTCCCTCATTATTTAGTATGGTTTGAGCCTTATTCCAACCCTTTTCTATTAGGTTGATAATCTTCTGGTTCTCATATACATCTTTCTTTGGTGAGAAACGGCCTTCCATCAATGCCCACACGGGATAGCAGCCCGTACCTGTTAGTTGCAAAAAACGCCGTTGATAGTTTCTCTCAACTCCGTCTCTTAGTGGTGCAATAGTTATACTTTGAAATTGTTCAAATCCCCATTGTTGATGCTGCATAACAACCATTCTATGTATTACTCCTTTTATCAGTAGATAATGATGGAATAGCGACGCAAAATCATCATTTTCTCCCCATCTCAACTCATTCAGCGTATAGAGATAAAACAACATTTCATCAACCATCGGTCCATAGTTACTCTGAGTGCCCCAATTTCCCCAAATGTGGTGCAATTGATCTACTTCGGCACCTTTTGGTAAAAGTCGTCTGGAAATAACCCTCACCATATTTATTCTAAGAGTTACAGCCTCCTGTAGTCTACACAGAAATTGCTCTGAGTTAAAGTTTGGAGTCGTAATTGCTGCTAGTTTCTTTAACTCCCGTTTATGCGCTTTTTCATCTATTAGTTTTGCGCTTTCATATGGGTGTGCCAGCATATATCGCCAAATAATATCGGTTTCAGTAGATCCATTTAGGTGGATATGCAGGTCTTCCAGTCCTTCTATGTTTTTGATCCAATAATCAAAGTCTGGTAGATAAGGTGCTAGTAGAGATGTATGGGAAAATGGTTTAAGATACAACTCTGTAAACTTTTTTATTCCATCAATCGCATCCTGTGTATGAAATACTTCCAATAAAGAAGCTGCAATGAATAATGATGGCGGTACTTCTACTATCACGTCCATCCACTCTGAGAACAGTTCTCCTTTCACCCTAAGTTCTTCGCCCTTTCTTAAGATGTATTTATGTGCTATTCTCTGCGGTATTTGCAACATCAGCTGCGATATGCTGTCTATTCCTGCAAACTCTTCCTCACAAATGCCCTCATAATAATTGTCCGGCATTTGCATATCATTCCTTCTTAGCATCAACATAAGCCTTACACTGATGCTGTCCATACCCACACTATGATTTCCGCTTTTGGTTCTTTCATATTCCAAAAGCGACTCATCATCAGCATATATCTTCAGAACTGCAGGTATCATTCTATTTCACTAAGCTTGATAGTGCAATATTGTGGGTAAATCGAGAAATTATTCAGTTTGTCCTTTGCTTTATTATAATCAGCTATAACAAACGAAGCTACGCCATTGATTTTTTCATTTATGTTTTTTATGCGTTGCTCGAGAGTCTGTTTCTTTTGCGTAAAGTGGTAAACTTGAGCTTGTACCTCATCTTTCATGTCATACAGTTCTTCTTCATCTGTATACATGGTCGCATATCGCTCATTGTCCGCATCCAACGCCGTTATAAGCGTCATCGACTGGTATGTCGCTACCAACTTTGCTTTCTCATCTATCTCTTCTTTTAGCTTTTGGGCCGCTACCTCATCCTCTTTTTTTAATGTATTATATTTCTCATTAAGCGTATTAAGTTCTGCGATTTCCTCTTTTATATGTTCTATCATCTTGATTTTTGTCAACGACTTGACCAATCCATCCAACTCTTTTTCTACGTCTTTTTTATCATCGTTTAGGCTTTCCTGCTCTGTCAGCCATTGGTCATACTGTAAAATAGACGAAAGTACAACTGAATCATCAGTATCATCAAGAGTCATAAGATTAATCACAAACGGATTGATGTATAATTGCAGCAGCGGACATTCTATCAGCCACCTCGAAAGGCTATAAGTCGCCTTGGGTTTTTCCTTGCTGTAATGCATGGCTCTCCAATTTTCAATAAATATCTGGGTTATATCCCCAATATGGTTCACATTGATTCCCTTTACGTTTTTCTCCAACGCATCTTCTACGATGGCAGCATTGATTAGTGCTAATATAATATCATTCAACTTTGTTCCAAGATTCAAATAGCGCTGCTCTTCCATCTGAATAATCGTAAAATAGAATCGGGTAAAAACTCTGTTTATTTTCTGAACAGAGGCCGTCACGTCCTTTATAGCCCATTTCTTGGCTTTTTTCAGAAAGTTTTCCACCTTTTTCAGGTCACCGCCACCATCAAGATAGTTCCATGGTCTGTCTTTGGTACGCTCAGATCCATCGAAATTCTTAATTTCTGAAGCTGGCTCTATATAGTTTCTGTATTGGCCAAGTTTAATCAGAGCCGTCTGGGCATCCCAATTCTCATCGTTTTCATGCAATTTTACCTGATTCACAAACTCTGACAACACAGCCATCAGTCTGTAGATAGACACGATGACTGTTTCCGAGTTCTTGGCATCAACCGTGCCTTGCATAGGTATCAAGGGCAGAAATTCATTTTTCTCAGCCAGTTGTGTTGGCACACTATTACCTATATAAATACAGCCAGGCATCACCATGCTGCCTTTTCTATAAGATTGACCTTGGAAATAAGCCTCGCTTAGACCCACACTTTTACAAATACCTGTTTCAGTGTTCATCCTACTAAATTCCATCAGTTTTTTCAACTTCTTTGCATCGGTTTTCCCTCCAAGCTTTTCTGCTAGTACTTGAGTATAGCAAACTCTTGCCCAGTAGTCGAAGATTAGATAGTTATCATGTCTCAGGTAGTCATCAAACTTGATCCCAACAGCCAATAATGCCTTATTCAGGATCAAATCCTCTGTTTGAGGCATAAAGTTACATGAAGTAAACAGCGTTTCTGAATGAACCAGGAGTCTTAGCATTTCAATTGTATATGTATTCCTACCTGTTATAAGTTCCTTGGCATTATCCGATTTTTGATATATATCCGTCGAAAATATACTCATCAACCCAGCTGTTAGATACTTCCTTGCTTCTTCTGCATCTTTTATGTCTAACGACATCTTTCTAAGAGTCAATATTCTGATTTGAGCTCGCAACGAAAGGCTTGTAATAAAGAGTGCCAATTCCTCTATAGACACTGATTGGGCACCCAATTCTTTAAGCATTCCCTTATAGCATTCTATCAACGATTCTGTTTTACCATTAGCATCTCTTACGATAATCTGTAAATCTCTTAGGTTTAGGTATTCTCTAATTGTAAGTAAGCTGATCCTATTTTCGGGCTTAAGCACTTTCGACATATACTGGTTTTCCAAATGGTCTACCATCGACGAAAACTCTGCAGGGTGATTTTCCGCATATCGCGCCTCTTTCAATATATACTCTCTGTCAAAAAATTGCCACTGATATTTTCGCACCAATGCGGTATACAGAGACTGATCTCCTGTAATAATCGTAATAATCTGTGGCGACGTCAGGTATTTACGTATCATCTCAAGAATCTCGAAACCCTTCTTGAAATCAATATCTATATCATCAAAAGATATCACAATACACTTTTTCCCTATAATCCTAAGCGACTGCCTTACATATTTATGGAAGCTACTTTCCAAACTATTGCAGTCTTGTGCTTGCTCTATACCCTGTAACGATATATAGTCATCGTCGTTCCATTCCTCATACAAGTTATCCTTTCCTATTCCATCTATTATTTTCAGTCCCCTCAGCACCGGTTTCTCCAGTCTAATATTCTCTTGACGCATTTCTATGTCAAGTGCAGATGAAAAGCCCTTTGAGCGATTGTTTACTTCTTTATCTATCGCTTGGTGTATGCTAGCCAGAACATTCACAAAAGGATGCTGTTTCATCTCAATATGCGATGGATCTATCGGAGGCAGACACAATGCATCCTTATACTGTGTCTCTATTCTTTTAATCATTGAATACATAAAGGAACTTTTTCCTGCTCCTCTACTACCAAACACAGAAATCGCGTTATGCATTTGGCACAGTTCTTTACAAGGATCTTCAGAGAACACCTTTGACTGATTATACAGGCGGTCAAAAACACTCATAGCCTGTCCCATTATCTGGGTATGTATCATCTCATTGTCATCTAGAACTCTCGCTTCTGAATAATCCTTAGAAAAGTCAATGTAAATATCCATATCTTCAAGTTTTTAATTATTTCCTATTATATTCCTTTTCGATTGTCAACCAAAATTTCTACTCTCCACAGTGCTTCTACTGTGCCCGACTGTTTTGCCGTAAAGAAGTCCGTCATTCCCTATTTCCGTCCCTCCATGTTTCCACTCTTTGAGCGTCCTCATCTAGGCACAAACAGGAACCTAGCAAACTGTCACATTCCTTTAATAATATCCTTAACCCTTCACCATTAACCTTGAACCCTTCACCATGCACCACCCAATCAGGCATCCCACCGTATTATTCATCACTTATTTGAAAGCATGGTGACTTCTTTCATTAATTCAGGAAAAGTATCGATTTTCCTTGACTTCTATCTTGAAATACTCAATGACAAGCTGGTAGTACTCAACGTCTTTTTCAATGAACATCACCATATTTTTAATATCCATAGTGGCAGGTTCATAACCAAAGTTAGGAGAATTCTGTATATACACCCTTACATCTCCAATGTCAAAAGTCTGGAAGGTATAGCATCTCTCCTGACTGTTTAAAACACTGTAACAATACAGTTTCACGACCGATATAGTGGGAAAAACTTACCGTCTTTATCAAACCCTACATCTTGTGATGCTCTCAGTGCCACTAACTAATCAACACCTCTAAACCGATGATTCCTTTTCCTCACATTATATTTACACATATTATAATATATAAGGAAACAGGAGGTTGTCTATCGTTTTTTCTTAATTCGTCACATTCGTGAAATTCGTGGTCACTTAGTTAGAACTTCCTCCACACCATTTTGTTTACAATCCCAACGTAACTCTGGATTATCTTCACTACTTTGGTTGAGACATTCTCCTCGATGTAATCAGGTACGGGAATGCCATAGTCACCATTCTGGTTCATGGTGACAGCAGTATCAACTGCCTGAAGAAGAGATACCTCATCGATACCGGCAATGAAGAAACAAGCCTTGTCAAGAGCCTCAGGCCGTTCTGTAGAGGTGCGGATGCAAATAGCAGGGAAAGGATGACCGACGCTGGTAAAGAACGAAGACTCTTCAGGCAACGTTCCTGAGTCAGACACCACAGCAAAAGCATTCATCTGAAGACAGTTGTAGTCGTGGAACCCCAACGGCTCATGCTGGATAACACGCCTGTCCAGTTGGAAACCTGATGCCTCCAGACGCTTGCGGCTACGTGGATGACAGCTATAGAGAATCGGCATGTCATACTTCTCTGCCATCTTGTTGATGGCAGTAAACAATGACAGAAAGTTCTTCTCAGTGTCAATATTTTCTTCACGGTGTGCGGAGAGCAAAATGTACTTACCCTTCTCCAAACCTAATCGCTGGTGAATATCGCTGGCTTCTATCTCTGCTAAGTTCTGATGTAACACCTCAGCCATCGGTGAGCCAGTGACGTAGGTACGTTCCTTCGGCAGTCCACAGTCGGCCAAGTAGCGACGAGCATGCTCCGAGTAGGCCATATTCACGTCACTAATGATATCAACAATACGTCGGTTGGTCTCCTCTGGCAAACATTCATCCTTACATCTGTTGCCTGCCTCCATGTGGAAGATAGGGATGTGCAGACGCTTGGCACCGATGACACTCAGGCAGGAGTTCGTATCACCCAACACCAATACAGCATCGGGCTTCGTCTCTACCATTATTTTGTACGATTTGTCGATGATGTTACCCATCGTGCTTCCCAGGTCATCTCCCACCGCCTCCATATAAATATCAGGATCAGCCAGCTTCAGGTCCTTGAAGAACACCCCATTAAGGTTATAGTCATAGTTCTGACCAGTATGAGCCAACAGACAGTCAAAGTACTTGCGACACTTGTTAATCACTGCTGCCAGGCGGATAATCTCCGGCCTTGTGCCAACAATTATCAGCAGCTTTAGCTTTCCATTATTTTTAAAACTTGCCATACAATTTCAGTTTAAAATGTTTCAAATGTTTAAGTCGCCTTGAAGCGAAACTGTTTAAAATGTTTCAAATGTTTAAGGGTTTAAGCCCTTCGGGGTGCCCTTTTGGGGCAGTTTATGCTGTTCAAAGGGCCTAAGCGTTTCAAGCTTAGCCCTCTTAAACGGTTAAACCATTAAACTCTTTTTATTCTTTTTTATATTTAGCACCAGTAATGTCACTGGCTTTAATCTCCTTAATGAAATTCATAATGCCTGCTGAAAGCTTACGGCATTCAATATAAAGTTCATTGTACTCTTCCGGAGTTAAGTAGCCAACATCATTGGCTCTAATCAGTTGTGAGCGGACTTCGCCACAAGAGCCTTTTGCTATGTATAAGAAGTTCAAGAATTCTTTGTTTCCTCCTCTTTCAAACCCTTCAGCGATGTTATCCATGATGGAACCTGCAGCAGCTCGGATTTGCTGTACAAAACGAGAATCGTACTTAAACTCTCCCCTTCTTGTAACAGGATAAATCTTTGCAGATAGTTCACGAGCTTTCTGAAAGATTGCCAACTCTTCAAAATCTCTTACTGCGCTCATTTTATCTTACTTTCGGTTTAAGTAGTTCAAGGTGTTTAAGTGGTTTAAGTTTCAGCTTCGCAGTTCTTAAACTTCTTAAACCTTTAAACTCCTTAAACCTTTAAACTCCTTAAACCTTTAAACTCCTTAAACTCATCATACAGGCTCGAAGAAAGTATCTGGACGCGAAGCGTCAAACACCTCGTTACAATACATCACCGTCACTAAATCCTCCGTCTCAGAAAGGTTGATGATATTGTGCGTATAACCTGGAAGCATGTGTACAGCCTCTATCTTATCACCGTTTACCTCCCACTCCAGTACCTTGCCTTCTGGATCATTGAGGTTCCGCTGCTGGATGAGCCCGTGGCCTTTCACCACGATGAACTGCTCAAACTTCGTGTTATGCCAATGCTGTCCCTTCGTGATGCCAGGCTTCGAGATATTGATGCTCACCTGTCCACAGTTCAGCGTATGAACCAATTCCGTAAACGACCCACGGTCATCCACGTTCATCTTCAATGGGAACGCCACCTTCTCCTTTGGCAAATACGACAGATAGGTAGAATACAATTTCTTCTCAAACGAGCCTTCAGGTATCTCAGGAATCATCAGCGTCTTGGGCTGTTCTGCAAACTGCTTCAAGAGTTCAACAATACGGCCCAATGTCACCTTGTGTGTAACAGGACAATAGCAATAAGCCCCCAAGCCTCCTGAAGGGGAGCGTGAAGCCCCCAAGCCCCCTGAAGGGGAGCGTGAAGCCCCCGAGCCCCCTAAAGGGGAGCGTCCATTCCCATCTGCAATCTCCCCTTTAGGGGGATAGGGGGCCGGAATAACCTCCAAACCATTGAACTCGCAGCGGTGCTCGCGGCCTTGGAGACAGGCAATCATTTCATCCACCAAGTCATCAATATACAGCAGTTCCAATTCAACCGCTGGGTCATTGACTGTATAAGGCAAGTCATTAGCCACCGCATTACAGAACGTAGCGACTGCAGAGTTATAGTTAGGTCTGCACCACTTGCCAAAGAGGTTCGGGAAGCGATAGATTAGTACACGGGGTACTAATCCCGCTGATTGCGCTGATTGATTTTGATTTCGCTGATTATCTGCGTCATCTGCCCCATCTGCGTCATCTGCGCTTCGCAAGAACTCCTGTTCGTAGCGAAGGAACAAGTCCTCGCCTGCCTTCTTTGACCGACCATACTCACTGTTGCCAAAACGTCCTGTCAATGAAGCCTGTTGACTTGATGATAGCATCACGGGACACCTGTTCCCATGTTTCTTCAGAGTATCCAATAATGTTGAGGCAAACCCGAAGTTCCCTTCCATAAATTCAGATGCATCCTTCGGTCTGTTTACCCCAGCGAGGTTAAATACGAAGTCACACTCCTTACAGAACGTATCCAGTTCTTCGGGAGAACTATCTATATCATACTCGAAGATTTCCTCAATCTTCAATTCAGGCAACCTTCTATCTTTTCCATCACGAATGTTCCGCAGGGCAGCACATAAGTTCTTCCCCACAAATCCTTTTGCGCCTGTTACTAATATATTCATAATATTCTGCCCCCGAGCCCCCTAAAGGGGAGCGTAGCCCCCGGGCCCCCTAAAGGGGAGCGTTTTGGGGAGCGTTTTCACTGAGGGTACTTTTTATTTTGGTTAATACTAACTCTATTTTGTGAAAGAGTTCTTCGTTTGTGAACCGAATCACTCTATATCCCATTTCCTGTAGATCAGCAGTACGCTGTTCGTCACTTATATGTTGTTCTGGCAAAGTGTGATACCCACCATCCAACTCAACGACAAGCATTTTCTCTAAACATACAAAGTCTGCGATATACTGACCAATGATGTGTTGCCTACGAAACCGAACGCCAAGCTGTTTATTGCTAAGATAAAACCACAACAGCCTCTCAGCCTCAGTAGGGTTATTTCTATTCTCCTTAGCAAACTTCCACAGCAAAGGATACTCAATCACATCAGCAGAATGTCTCACGCAACCTTTCATACTGGGAACACTCCCCTTTAGGGGGCTTGGGGGCCAGCTTGGGGTCTTCATCACACTCCCCTTTAGGGGGCTTGGGGGCCAGCTTGGGGGCCTTACACTAAGTTCGGAATCCCGTTCAGTTCATTCTGTATATACTCTAACGAAGCAATCTTCGCCTTCGTCTCTTCTAAGTTCAGCCTCCGCGTATTATCAGAATTAAACTCCTCGATTGTGACACGTTTAGTGTCACCCTCCCTAAAGTACTTGTCATAGTTGAGGTCGCGGTTATCTGCCGGCACACGATAGAAGTTACCCATATCCTCAGCCTTAGCACACTCCTCCTTCGTTAGCAACGTCTCATACATCTTCTCTCCATGACGAATACCAATAACGCGAATTTCGGGTTCTCCAGTTACAGGGGTTTGAGAGTTTGAGGAGTTTAAGGCTTCACCATACTGGTGCTTGAAGAGATCTACCACAGCCTCAGCCTGCGTCTGGATGGTGCAAGCTGGAGCCTTTTGTACCAGGATGTCACCATTCTGCCCATGCTCAAAAGCAAACAGCACCAAGTCAACAGCCTCCTCCAATGACATAATGAATCTGGTCATCTTAGGCTCTGTCAGTGTAATAGGATTACCCTTACGAATCTGCTCAATCCACAAGGGAATCACACTACCACGGCTACACATCACATTACCATAACGCGTACAGCATATCTTCGTGTTCTCACTATTACGCGACTTCGCCACAGCAATCTTCTCCTCTATGGCCTTCGTGATACCCATTGCATTAATGGGATAAGCAGCCTTGTCTGTTGAGAGACAGATAACACACTTCACCCCTGCATCAATAGCAGCATCCAATGTATTGTCCGTACCGATGACATTTGTCTTCACTGCCTCCATCGGGAAGAACTCACAACTCGGAACCTGTTTCAGTGCAGCAGCATGAAACACATAATCGACCCCTTTCATCGCATACTTCAGCGTCGATCTGTTCCTCACGTCACCGATATAGAACTTCACCTTGTTAGCCACCTCCGGCATCCTTGCCTGGAAGTCATGACGCATATCGTCCTGTTTCTTTTCATCACGCGAGAAAATACGAATCTCCCCAATATCGGTTCTGAGGAACCTGTTCAATACTGCATTACCAAAGCTGCCTGTACCACCGGTAATGAGCAGCGTCCTGTCTTTAAATACTGACATATTATTTATTAATTAAACTTTTAAATATCTTAAACTATTAAACCATATAAGAAAAGACTTCATCCTCTTCCAGCGGATGATAAGGACCGTTCTTGGCTTCAAAGAGGATAGTCCGACTTTCCAGACACCTCAAGCTATGCCATTGACCTTTCTCGATATTCAGCACAACTCCTTCTGGCACCATATCTATAGTTTCGGTGAGGTTGCCTTGTTCATCATAGAAATACTCCCCAAAGTGTCCACGAATACAAACACACGTCTCCGAGGTTCCCTTATGCCTGTGTATAGGCATCACTGTTCCTGGCTCCAAAGCATTAAGCATACGCTGTGAATGGTCGTCAGCACTATTTCGCAAGTCCAGATTACAACGCAACCTCGGATTCTCTTTAGCCTTAGCCGTCAGCTCATCCAGTATCTCTTGTGTAATAACCATTTTATTTCACCTTTCCAGTTACATATGTTACAAAGAATCGAGGAGCATCTAAGGGAAATATAGTAGCAAAATCCCAAAAATCACAAAACCTTCGCCAAAGAGAAACTATCTTGTATGAAAATCCTTTATATTTCACACGATAACTCAGATCCTTATTGTGACCAAAGTTACCACTTTCCAACACTAACTCCAAAATTCTGTCTGCCTTCTTATCATACCGTGAATCATGAACCATTAAACACGGACCATTAATCTTGAACCCTGAACCTTGAACCAGATCTGGCATACCAAGATACCGGATTGCCAGATTGTAGAACGCCCTCCACTCGCTTATCAGTCCCATCTTCCTAATCCGTGATTCTAAGAGTCCGTAATTCAGTGTATCTTTATGCGTATAGAGCAATCTGCACCAATCACATATCTGTCTAAGTCCCACTCCTTCAATAAAGAAATGATGTAGGAAATGCGTAAATACCAATACCACATCATTATCCGGAGAAGGTAAGAAAACCTGCGTACCATTGCAATCCCAGGATCTTACATTACCCCCACAAAAGATATCATTCAGAACATCATCTATGCCAGCATCTACACGGTTTGACAATAAAAAAGGCATCTTCCCATGCAACTCCACATCAAACCCGTTTATTACCAACGCCAGATGCTTAGTGGTCTCATCTTCATTTGCCACCTCGCTTGCGACAGGTATCAGAGCACTTTTTGCTTTCAGAAAATTATCATTACTCAACAACAAGTCAATATCACCAGAGCATCGCCAAAGAGATTTCTCGTAACACTGAGCAACTCCCTGTCCTTTCACTAATAAAGCATAGATGTCATTCTTCCGCAGCTTTTCTATCAGTTCAGCGATAAAACCATTCATCTCCTTGTTCCGCAGCTCTATCATCTGCACCTCACCAATCCACTGCAGCAACAACATTTGAGGTGGTTTCACGTCTGAATGCTCTAATCCTGCAAGAATAAGACCAAGAACAGATTGTTCGGTAGCAAGACGATAAACTTCCTGCCAGTCCGGGGTTCCATCAATTCGAATATCCGGATTTCCGTCGCTCCAGAGCCCTGCTCTCAGCAGTGCGAAAAAAGTCTTTATGCTATTATCTTCCGACGACACTATTTTATCTCCATTAAATAGTCATTCTTCGCAAATATACGTCCTATCTCCGGCTTCAGGATTCCAGCATCCACTTTCTCTCCTTTCACCCACTGTATGATTGCCTTAGGCATATTCACTCCTGCCTCATATGAGAACGGATATCCACCACCAAATCTCGGATTCAGTTCCAGCACGCAGTAGTCACCATTGGCCCTCTGCATAATGTCCACGTCCAGATTACCGATATGTTTCAGGTTGCGCCCAATCGTTGCTCCCATCTCGTGCACCTCAGGCAAGTCTACAGTAATGGCCTTGTCCGTTTCTCCAGCACGCATAGCTAACTTCTGCTTTACAGAAACTGCCACATTATTGCCCTGGAGGTCATTCATCACGTCAAGTCCAAACTCTTTTCCGGTCAGCTTCTCCTGAATCATAATATATTCATCGCCAACAGATGCTGTTGCAAGAATAGTCTTCTTGATTTTCTTCATCAACAGGTGATAGTAAATATCCAGCTCCTCCATATCATCAATGGTTTCCAAACCGATGGAACCACTACCCCATCGGGGCTTCATAAATAGCGGAAATGCAATATCACCTTTATCAAGAGCCTCTTTAGCAGATGCCAGCGTCACGTATGTTTTTGGGGCATTTAGTCCAAGTGACTCCACCCATTGCGCGGTCTTATATTTATCAAAAGCAATATCAATCACTTCAGGGTCAGAGACAATTACCTTCACTCCTATTGCCTCAAATCTCGCCTTATTCTCTGCAAGAATGGGCAGTTCTAAGTCATTAAGGCACAAAAGAGCATCTATCTTCTGTTCTTTACAGATATTTAAAGTAATGTCTATATACTTAGGGTCATATACAGCGGGTACCTGTATTTTCACATCAGCAGCCTGTAATGCAGGTGCGCTCAGTTGCATATCAGTTGCCACAATATTGTCACCCTCAGAGAGATTCTCTTTGAAGTATTTAAGCAGGTAGGTTCTTCTACCTGCACATGTAAAAAGTATATTCATTATGCTATCTTAGTATTTATAACTCTGAATAACATCTTCAATGTTTTGCCTTCTTCTCACTTCCACATAATCACCATTTTTCTCCATCAATATGGGAGGCAGATAGTTAATGAATGTTGGAGTCATACAAATTGTATATGCACCCACACCACGGAACTGGACATAGTCACCCGCCTCCAATTTTGGCAAGGTTACGTCTTTCAACATCACATCCTTCTCCATACAGGTAGAGCCTACCACGTCACAGATTTCTGTTTCTTCTGAATTATCAGCTCTAAACACCTCATGCGGTAAATTATTAGCATGCATAGTGGGTTTAACATCAAACACAGAGCCATCCACCATCACAAAGTTCACCTTGCCCACCTTTTTGTTCTGATACACTTTTGTATAATAGGTAAATACATTGGAAACAACTGACGAACCCGGTTCTATTACAATGTGTGGTTTATGCGCCATAAACCACTTGTTAACCATTGCCTCTCCCAGCACACAATCTGCATAATCTTCATATGTAGGACGTCCAGTGAGGTCCATACCTTCTGGTGCTGCCCCAAAATAACCTCCGCCAATATCAAAATACTGCAAATCGTCAAGCTTATACTTCTCACAGACTGCAAGCATGTGCTGAGTAATTATCTTATAATTCAAAACAGCTCTGTCTGATGTTGAAGTATGGCCATGTAAAGAAATAATCTTTATGCCTTTCTGGCGAAGCCTTTCAATGTTCTTTCCAATAATATCTTCGGGGAATCCAAACCGCCCAAATCTCAATCCACACTGGATAGTGCTATTGCCATTCTCGTCTGTCAGATTGATATTGATACGCATACCAACCTTAAGGCCACTTGATGGATGCTGTTCTTTGTAGTTGCAAACAGCATCTACTTCATACTCACTATCCAGGTTAATAATTGCCCCGTCCTCTATGGCCTGCATTAAAACGGCTATTCTTTTAATAGGACCATTAAAAATTATCTTATTAAAACCAAGCTTCTTAGCCAAAGCATATTCCATATCAGAGACTACCTCGGCAAAGCAGCCCTCTTCCTTGGCAATGTTGCATAGGACTGGCACATAGTTGGTTTTGAATGAATAACCAGCTATGATTCTATCGTACTTTCGCTTGAAAGCATTAATAAACCCATTGATATTATGCCTATACTTGTCAGGATCCATTATGTAAAATGGGGTTCCGTACATTACATCCAGATTTTTCAGTAATTTATATGATACCTTTTGCATTATTTTATCCTGTCTTCTTCTTCAACAGGCCCCCACATTATTTCTATTGGGTTACTTATACTCTCAGCTTTTATATCTTCACAAGCAGCCTCCCACGTCCATTTCGGTTTCCACCCCAAGACCTCTGCACTTTTCTTTCCTGAAAGAAGGATTTGAGGCGTATCAGGCATGTCTGGACGATGAGTTTTTACTGCATCTTTACTTGCGAATGCAGCCATAATACCATCAACCATTTCATCCAAGGTATATGGTTTATATCCTGGTAGATTAAATATGCCACATATATGGGTCTCTGCTGCACGAACTACAGCTGCAGCGAAATCCTTGATATATAAGAGTTCTTTTAGCCTTGACGAATCGCCATATACATCAACTCCTTGCCCATTTATACAACGTCGTATCATATATCTCCATGGCAACATTCTTTTCTCCCCATCAAGATAGTACCATGCATCGGGGTGCCAACCATATACCATAAAATGTCGAAATATACAAGGTTCAAAGCCTTCTGCTATTTGGCAATGTTCCAAAATGTCGCATGCTGCACGTTTACAAATAGCATATACAGCATGGTCATTTCCATTCTTAGGGAATGAGCGAGTCGCATTATCATCAATAGGGTCAGTACTGCCCCAATGCTCCGCAACATCACTCGGAGTTGTATTGAAGACTATGCGTCTTGTTCCATTCTGTTTCATCCAGTTACACAAATTCACCGTGCCAACAACAATACTCTGCACGTATGGCATCATATTCCTATCTGCATGAGCAGGCATTGTCCCTGCCATATTCACAACCACATCATATTTGTTATTAGGCAGCAAATTAAATGCATTTATCGTAGAGATGTCAAAACCTCCAACAAATTTGATTCCTTTTGTTGCAAAGAAACCATTATCGGACTTCCTTCTGCCAACGGCTACAACATCGTAACCATTATCTTTAAGAGCTAAAGCGCTGTAACAACCAAGTTGTCCTGTTGCGCCAAATACAATCGCTTTTTTCATATTGCAAGATTAATAAAATTATTACTTTTTCATTCGGCATACATCAAGTGCTTCAACGCCACCCACCTCAACAGACTCTCTAAATAATACCGATTTTATTGTTAACAAAATTATATTAATATCTGTTTTTAGGGATACATGTTTTACGTACCATACATCCATCGCCAACTTATCATCCCATGTAACACAATTCCTTCCGTGACACTGAGCCCATCCGCTAATACCCGGCCGGATGTCATGTCTGTGTCGCTCCTCTGCTGTGTACCAAGGCAAATATCTTACAAGCAACGGGCGCGGCCCAATCAGAGCCATATCACCTTTTAATACATTAATCAACTGAGGTAGTTCATCTATCGATGTAGAGCGAACGAACTTCCCGACCTTCGTCAGCCGCTGTGCATCCGGCAGCAGCTTCCCCTCTGCATCCCTCTCGTCTGTCATCGTCTTGAATTTGATTACCTTGAAGATCTTCTCATACTTTCCTGGGCGTTCTTGGAAGAAGAACACTCCGGCGCCTTTATTTGCAAAATGCAACCAGATGGTTATCACCAGCAATATCGGACTAATGATAATCAACGCAATAAGTGCTATCCAGAAATCGAAGAATCGTTTAAAGAAGTTTTTGTACACGATTATTTAGAATTTAATGAATTGCTATTTATCTGATTATACTTTTCCATTCAATATCTGTTCGTAGTAATCATACAGACAGGCCCTAACGAAGGAATCTTCGAAGCGCTCCGCAATCATCGGGCGGGCTTTGGCGATCATAAGCTCACGCATATCGCAGTCAAGCAACATTCGCCGCATCGCCTCATAGAGAGCATCCGCATCCTTAGACGGAACGATGAGGCCATTGACACCATCCTGAATGATTTCACGTGAACCATTGATGTCTGTCACAATGCATGGCAGGCCCATTGCTCCAGCCTCTATAGGCGTGTTAGGGAAACCTTCACGATAGCTTGGTAGAACTAAACAATCTGAAGCTGCATATTGTGTCAACAGGTCATCACCGTATTTGGGACCAGCGGCTTCGATACCATTCTCTTCTTGGTCTATCGAAGTTCTTGTTGAAGGTCTGACGGGATCAAGGCTATCCTCAAAACGCCCAACTAACACAAGCCGGGTATAAGGATATTCCTGATGCAACCTGACAAACGCCTCAACAAGCTCGTTGATACCCTTATCCCGCGTTATACGTCCCACAAACAGATACGTAAACACGCCCTCTTTTCTCAGCTCTTCACTCTTAACTTTTAACTTTTCATTGACTTGGAAATATTCCAAGTTGATACCCTTGCAACTGCCATACCCCAACACCTTCAATGGTTTCTTGGTAATCTTCCCTCTAATAAGGTCATTCTTCACGCCCTCCCCTTCCGGAATGATATGTGTAGCACAGGCACAAGTCAGTCTGTCCGTAAACATCAATATCTTGCGCTTCAAGCCCGTGGATGTTGGCCACACCAATCCCGTGAATGTATGAATGCGCACAGGCACGCCAGTCAGCCATCCTGCCACCATACAAAGCAGTCCAGCCTTGGGGGTCATACTATGAATCATATACGGACGTTCCTTGCGAATCGTCTTGATCATTGCCAGCAATGCCCTCAGGTCTTTCATCAAGGAGATATGCCGTTCCATAGGTACTGCTATGGTACGCACCCCTTCACGCTCCCTCACCCTGTCCAGCGGCTCTCCTGGCGAGGACAGCGCAACGACTTCATATTTCTCCGACAGTTCCCTCAGCATACCCTTGCAGAAATCATCAAGGGACATCGGCACTGTTGTTGCACGGATTATTTTTAGTTTCATATACATCTGAACACTCTAAATCTTTCAAAATTTCATATCCAACATAAAAATAATTATCATTTCATAGCGGATTAAAAAATATTTTGTATATTTGCACACGATTTTAACGCAAAATCGTGGATTGTCTCCAATATTTTAAAGCAAATCGTGTGTAGAATATTAAATACATCAACCCCAAGAGTCGTCTGATGGTTGTCTCTCTCGATGTCTTCACCCGCAGGATTGGAGCGATAGAATGTCTCTATGTCAAAGATTTCTTCCGTCTTCTTTGGACTGAGGGTCTATAATTCCATTCCTTATACCTGACTATTGACACCAGTATCTTTATCTTCAATCTATCATGTCTCAGCATCCAAAGCATGAAACTACCTGTCAACTTTATTAAGGCTATAAACAAAGATATTTGCATTCCATCGGCACGGCAACAGTTCTCACTCCTTCTCGCTCACCGACAGTATCTAATTCCTCCCCTAATGAAGAAAGCCCCACTACCTCATATTTCCCTCACAATTCCTTCTGCATCCCATTGCAGAAGGCATTCAGGGACATTGGTATCGTAGTTGCACGAATTATCAATTTTTTATTAGTCATTGATCTTTATATTTTTCATCATCTAGATAATTCAATCATCTACATCGCACATACACTGGCTATAGATTAAAGCTTCCAAAGGTTTACTTCATTGATATATGCCTCCTGTACCTCCGCCATCTTCACATTTTCCTTCTGTGAAACCTTACTAAAATAAGAGCCTTTGGAGAGCACAGATGCCACAAAATCCTTTATCTCATAACGTAAACCTTCGCCCACGAATGGATAAAAGTATTTCTTGTTCTGATTCTGATCTTCATAGCGTACTTCAAAGTAATCGGTCTTCCACCAAGGTGCAGGCACATAAACATAACCTTTAGTTCCGGCAATGGTCATGGAGCCTTCGGTTTTCACGCCAAGTCCAACCTGAAATGATGCAACGGCATGGTCATAACGAAATACAGCCTTGGTGAACATATCCACATTATTCTTCATTTTGCTATAGAAATTGATGTTACGGAAATCTGTTCCTAAGAACTTAAATATGGGCAATAGAGGGAAACATGCATTTTCACTCATACTACCACCTATTCTTGTACTATCAAGTTTCTCGGATTTCTCATCAGTCAATGTCGTAACAGAAGCGTTAACCTCAACAATATCACCTATTACTCTAGATTTAAGGAGTGAAAAAAGATGTCCAAATGCAGGCGTATATGCAGTTTTTAAAGCAATCATCAGCACAAGATTCTTTCCCTCTGCTAACTTATATAGTTCTTCCGCCTGATCTTTAGAGAACACAAAGGGAGTTTCACATAGCACATGTTTGCTAGCCATCAAAGCAGATTTGACATACTCATAGTGAGTATAGTGGGGTGATGCAATATAAACCGCATTACAATTGTCATACAACTCTTCCAAACTATGAGCCTTTACAGGCACTTTAAATTGTTTGCAAAAAGTTGCATTCTCTGCTTGGTTGGGATTGTAGGCTGCTGTGATATTTGCACTATTTACGTTTTCTGATTCAGGTACAAATCTTGATGCGATACTTCCAGTACCAATAATGCCAATATTAACAGTTGGTCGCTCTTGGCGTAACTGGGTTGAAGAAATCCCTTCCGTTCTTGGCAAATAGACTACCTTACAAAACTCATTCAGATAATCAAAATACCCTTCCCAGTCAGAACCAATAGCAAAAATATCTACACCATATTTTTGGATATCATCAATCTTCTGTCCACGATATTCCTCGATTACAATCTGGTCAGCAAGACCTGTAGCTTTAACAGCCTCGATACGCTCCATCACATTGTTGCATGTGTTCATCTTGCCTCTCTCAAGGTCAAAATTATCTGTGGTGACGCCTACTATGAGGTAGTCACCCAAATCCTTTGCTCGCTTCAAGAGGTTATAATGCCCCTGATGGAACAGATCGTATGTTCCGTACGTTATAACCTTCCTCATTAAATAAATTTCTTTTCCCTTAAATCAAGGAATGCATCAATCAATTTATCATAGTCCGCTTCCGTCAAACAGCCAATATGTCCCACACGGAATACGGTATCTCTCATGTCACCACCATTCGGGCAAATCCACATGCCATACTCGTCCTTGATTTTAAGGAATATCTCATAAGCCGACTGAGTGGTAGGATGCAGCGGTGTTACCGCATTACTCAGTGATTCACTGATAATCTCAAATGGCAGGTTATATTCCCTCAACTTCCCACGGAAGTACTCTGCAAGTTGCGCTGTCCGGGCAATCTCGGCCTGATCACCACCAGCCGCATCAATTTCCTTCAGGCGGACGTTAATCTGGCGGAGCACACCTACAGCAGGAGTCCAGGGAGTTTGCCCTCGCTCCTGATTCTTCAGCGCCAGCTTCAAGTCCAGATACTGGCAGCAGCATTTGGCACGTTCAATGCGTTTCAAGGCTGAGGGAGCCAAGGCCATCACAGCAATGCCAGGAGGACAGGCCAATGCCTTTTGACTACCCGTAATCATGACACCAGCATCCAAAGCTGCCATGTCAAACGGGTCACAGAGGAAGGTACTGATAGTATCGACTATCAAGAAGCAGCCATTGCGCTTGCAGAAATCACTTACCAGATTGATGTCATAATGAACGCCCGTCGATGTCTCGTGTTTCTGAAGCAAGAAAGCCGTGTAACCCTTTCCCTCGTATGGAGTGAGATGCTCCGGCTTCAAAGCCTTGCCGTGTTCCAGCTTTATCTCCGTGAAAGGAATCTCGTGAAGTGTCAGCAGTTCCACAAAGCGTTCTCCGAATGAACCGCCATTCACGACCAGAGCTTTATCTTCCTTGGTCAGCGTGTTCATAATGGCCGTCTCCATACCGCCTGACCCCGAGCAGGTCATAAACACCACTCGACTATCATCCGTTGTATGGGCAAACTTCTTGACGAGTCGTTCATTCTCCAGCATGAGTTCCGAGAACTCTGCCGTTCTAAAGTACGGCACCTGTTCGGCACCAATGGCCCGCACAGCATCACTCGATTGTACAGGTCCTACTGTGAAATTAATCATATAAGAGTGTATTTATTTGTTTGCATAAAAACGTCTTAAAATTTTCAATCCTAACCAACTTGACAATAATTTACCCTTCCAGCTGATAGGGAGAATGAAAGTCACAGAATTGTAATTTCGTCCAGGGAAATGTCTCTTTCCATACAAACGAAATCCATTCCTTAAATGGTATTTTACAGAACTCGTAGCCCCCTCCGCTGTATCAGAAAGTACGAAGTCAAGATTATTATCTTTAGCCGTAACACAAAGTTCTGAGAACATTTTACTCGCAACACCTAAACCCTTTGATTTAGATGCTACAGTAAGGTTTTCATGCGTTGCGTAACGTAATCCAAATTTAGATGCCACTTGGTTCAGCATCACAATTCCTATTAATTCACTTTCTTCATATGCTCCTATGATTGCCGTTGCCTTGGAAAATGACCTTTTCACATCTTCCTCATTATATATTGCGCACGAGAAATTCAAACCTTCCCGTAATCTTTCTGCAAAGGAATCCTGGAGGAGCAAAGCAATATCTTGATAGGGAGGTGGAGATACTTTTCTTATTGTCAACATGTTACTTCCAAAAGAACTTTATATAACTATCATATTTGGGCTTTTGCTGATCTACAGGAGGCAATTGCATATAATCGCCATAGTATCGCCTAAGAATATTGTCATATCCGTTCATTGCTAAAAGTTTTCGACCTTCAAAGTCCACCTCTATACAATGAGTAAAATCAGACTTGGGATTATGTTCCTTGTAGGTGCAATCATCATAACATCCTAACTGCCCATAGAAATTACTAGTCTCAAAGTCATACCTTTGCATTTCTTTTAGGTATTCGTTCTTTAGATTGTCCATTTTAAACCATATAGTAAGTAAGGTCTTAATTACCCAAGTACACTTCCTCCTAAGGGTTTTTGTTGACCAAAAGCCCTCTCTCGAAGTCCGCTTCATCGCAATACGTTTTGCCGTTGGTTTCATCGACTTGATGCGTCTCTGGAAGTTTTCGTTATCATCCTCCACACCATCGAGAGGAAAAACGTCAATCCATACACCAGTCTCAAAAGTACTCCACGGAGCCGTTGTTTCACATCTTGTACTGCGTGTATCATACACACGCCCAAAGGTAATAAGACTTTCTGGTGATTTTGGATCAAGCATCTTGAAACCATTGTCTGACTTGTACTCTTTGCAGAATCGTTCGAAATCTTTTCTTGGCATAATGATGTCTACATCATCATCCCAAGGGATGAATCCCTTGTGTCGTATTGCACCTATCAAGGTACCGTATGCCAAGGAATATTTGCAATTATGCTTCACACAGAAGCTATGTACATCAAAAAGAATGTTTGTACTTATTCTTTTTATATCCTCCAAGGATAGTCTTTCCCCCGATTTATGGTCTATGGGAGGGGCAAATTTCTTTTGAATATTATCTTTCATTTTTATTTCCATAAAGTATTTACGTTCTATAAACTGTTGCATAACCTATAGCTTTTACGGCTTCCACTCGCTCCAGAACGTTATTGCGCACATTGAGCTTACCTCTTCCTCTGTCAAAAGAATCGCTGGTGACACCTACAATTAGATAGTCACCAAGTTCTTTTGCTCTTCGGAGAAGGTTGATATGACCTTGATGAAGAAGATCGTACGTTCCGTATGTTATAACTTATTTCATTTTACATTAAATTTAATTTCCTTGATAAAGTGTTGCCAACGTTCCTCTACAGGTGGAATCCAATGCCAATCACCATATTCTATCTCACAATGACGTTCGGCTTTATTAGGCACATAAACCTCAATATCATCAAACTTCATCTTCTTTGCTGGAAAATAAAGAGATTCCTCAATTGGCATAAAATATCTCCATTTGGCTGATTCGCCTGATGGCACTGCTGTATAACCTGTATGTTTCTTTTGTTGGTTAAATCTATCTAGTTTATTATTCCAACTCTCATAAGAGCGATAACTAAATAACATGCCTAACAAATTTCTTACGCAATAAGTTCTCTTTCCACTTGGAGTAGAGCACATTATTCTCTTATAGAAATCATCCTCATCATTGTATTGATATACAGATGAAGTCACAACCATCAAGAACATTGCCCATATACGTCTAAGTCTAATAATCATTGTATTATTTGTAGTGTTCTCCACAGGGAATATATCTATGAAAATGCCATGACTCTCTTTGTCTGGAGCCCCGGGACCCAAGAAACGTGTCCTTGTATCAACAACCTTTGCGAAACGAGTTATTGGGCCATTTTTACTGTTTGGAGAATATATCTTGAAATACGATGGTAACTCATCTGCATATTCATTAATCAACTTGTCATAATCCTCTCTTGGCATAAGCAAGTCCATATCATCGTCCCATGGGATGAATCCCTGGTGGCGAATGGCTCCGAGTACAGTACCATAGCCAGTACACATTCTCAGGTTATGACGATCGCATACTTGCTCAATCTCCAAGTACATCATCCTAAGATGAGCCTGTAAGCGAGAACGCTCATAATCTGTCATCACATGCAATTCCTTGGACTGCATACAAGCCTTCATATATAGTTTTTTTGTTGATAACATAACTTAATGTTTTGCGTATTTTCTAAGAATTTTATATAACCATACAGGCATCAACCCCAATACAATATTGCCGACTGCATATCTCAAAAAAAGAAAGAAAGATAAGTTCAATTCCTTATATGCAATCCAATGTGCATTAATTCCATTGAGGCGCGCCCTCAAGGTGCGTCTGTGGATCGCATTTTTATCATCACGCATCAGAAACCACCGGGACGGGTTCCTGTTTCATCACATGCGATAAATCATGCTTTTACTGATTCCTGTCAATCTCTTTTCTTTGATCAGCATCATAACCTGATCATCCGTAGGACGTCCTTTCGAAGCATCCTCTATATCAAGGCAAACAATATCATCAGACAAAGGCTCATTTACAAGTTCATTCAACTCCTCAAAGAATAGTCGGTTCAAAACAGTGCCAGTGTCACATAAAGGGAATAGCGTACTATTCTTGTCTTCATATTCATGCCAACTGCTGAACTCGTAATCATTTACTTTATTCACAATCCCAGCCTTAACAGGGTTTTGGTGAATATACCTCAAAAGTATCACGAAATAAGCCATATCGTTCACTGGCTCACTTTTAAAACGCTCCCGGAATAGATGGCCGTCTCTTGAATACTTGTGATTATAATAGTATACATAGGAGGAAGCTATCCTTTTTATTGCCATACCAATATTATCCTCACGTTCACGAATGAGCAGATGAATATGGTTCGACATCAGGCAATAAGCATATAGGATATAGTTTCTTCCAAAGGGAGTGCCATCAGGCTCATACGACTGAGCCATCATATCCAAGGTATTAAGAAACTGGTAATAGTCCTCCTGCTCTTCAAAAATATTCTGGTGATTTATACCACGCATCATCACATGATATATACCAGTGCCTGATGTTTGTCTCGCTCGCCTTGGCATTCTCAACTATTGATTATTGCTGACTCCTATTATTCGTGAAACAGGTACCCGTCCCCCCCGTTCCCTTACTTTTTTCACGATGCTATTATATTTTGAAAATCCAAATGCAGTTTATTACGAACTGCGGATAGATCATGGTACCTTTTAGCAAATTCACTTAAACAATTCGCTCCTTTGTCTATCTGATGTGGATTTTTCACTATTTCGCAAAGAGTCTTCCTTATCAATGACAAGTCATCCACAACAAATACCCCATCTATCTTACGTGGATATTCCACAGAAGCAATTCCTTTAGGGCCTATTACCATCATTGCAGAACCAGACTGCATACAGTCTATAATTTTTGTAGAAAACGACAGGCGCACATTTTTTATTTGCTCTTTCCTAAAAGACTCTACATGAAGCACTATATCTGCTTCACTCATTATCTTTTTTATTTCTTCGTAAGGTCGTGCAGCGTATAACGTTGAGCATCCTTCAATATTTAAAGATTCTCTCATTTCATCCGAAACTAGTGTTCCTGAATATACAGATAACTGAATTTTTTTCTCCCCATGATTGATTTCACTTATTCCCGCCGCTAAGGTTGCCAATGTCTCATCTCTTCCATACAGGAGGTTACCAGCATAAACCACTTGAATAGGATTTCCAACTTTCTTTTTGCATGGAGTCATGTCGCAGCCTTTAAACAATGGTGTGATTTGGATCTTATAAAGATTCATATATTCCTCACAGAGCATCTGTGAAACGCCATATACCTTATCCGCCATTGTAAACATCTCACGATAGCGTTTTCTGTATATATACCTGGTAAGAGTATTCATTCCGTAAGTTTGACCATACACATCATCAGCCACCCACATCACGACCTTAGCATTTGTGTGTTTCTTGACATATTTAACTATATTATAGCGAAAGGGTTCTGCTATTGCGAAACAAAAAACTATATTCGGTTGAAAATCCTTGATATAATTCTTTAGTTTTTGATTAAACCAAATCTTTGATGAGTATACAATCTCAACTATAAATTGCAAAACTTTCCTTTTCCAACCCTTTGTTGATATAACCATTTTACTTTCTAAAGTAGAAGTCGAGAACTTTCCTAAGATATTCTTAGGTTGGAAAATCTTCCCAATTCGTTTTCTCATAAAGAAATGTCTTGCTATATCACCAATAGTTACTTGAAAATAAGACTGGCAACATTTATTGTCAGGCATCGCCTCACGAGTATACACAGAACTAATCTTGGTATCAGGCCAATCAGAGAACCAATTTGATTGCGTATTACCCACAGAATTCCTATCATCCCATGGGGCATTTGATATAGCAAGTATTTTCACGTTCAAAAAAAATGAATTCGTTAACATTAACTGCTATTGCCAAAAGAAATAATATGTCAATCCTCCACCTGCCAGCGAAAGCGCCGACAATGCTCCGATTGCGATGAAATATATGATGTTACGGTCACGCCGATTGGCCATGCAGTCAATGGCAAAGGGGACGAGAAACACCAAGAAGATATGGTAATAGAGTGATATTCGGATCATGGATCCATTACTTCTGATAAGCGGGGCGAAGAAAGTAAATAACGGAGCCATGGTATAAAATAACTTGATGGTGGCATTATGGATTAGATTCCGCTTCCGGATAGTTACCAGACAGAATAAGGAAAACATTTCAATGAGGAAGATAAAGGTTGTGGCACCTCCTTGAATAGCCCCCCTACCATAATTAGCATACTTTTCCATACCTACAGACTCTCCCATGAACAATATTAGTTGGTTGGGAAAGAGAAAGACTATAGGGAATACCAAGAATGCAGCAAGGTGCATCCATTTGAGCGTCTTTGAACTAAAATTATACCAAACCATCAGTAAAGGAATCAGGAACAGGATGGAAGAGAAGTGGATACTGATTGCCATAAGGAGGAACACAGCCGTCCATAACCTCTTCTTATCAATCATCGCAATCAATGCCATAAGGTCGAATCCAAGCGCAAACATCTGACGAGCACCTCCGAGAAAGAAGATCTGTACTAATGAAATGTAGAAAATGAAAGCAAATATAATCTGGCTCGTCTTTGTGCAATATCGATACAGAATAATACCGAAAGGCACAAAGAAAATTAAGTCGGCTATCAAGGAGTAAAGCCAGAATTCATGTGTAAAAAAACTAATAATCTTGTTCAAGGCGACAAAACCCACGTCATTTTCAGCGGCGCCAACAAAATAACGCAAATAGAAGAGTCTCTGAAACTCGCTCCAATCCATATCAAAGGCCTGTTCGAAATAACCCCTATAATTAAGCGTATCGATATTATAAGTATTCGTCATATACTCCGGACTTCTCAAAGCTGCCACGAGAAGTAGTACAAAACTACTTAGAATAATATACCATCGACGATTCTTGCTCGTATCCCGTTGACTGAAAACTAGCCCCAGGACTATAACAAATGGTATTGTAATCAGATTTATATGCATAGTCGTTCTTTGTTACGCTTTACTCTTTTGTTTAAAATCGCTTATACAGTTGAAGTAAGCTCTAATGTAATTATCAACAATTTCTTTGTTTGTAATACGCTCATTGGCTGTCTGCAAACAATTATCGCGTATTATATTTGCGTATTCGGGATCTTCTATTAAACGCAACATATTATCAGCCATTGCTTTATGGTCCCCCATCTCCGAAAGGAGAACACACTCACGTTTCTTGTTCAGATTGGGTGTCGCTGGTGTTACTGTAGTAACTACAGGTAGCCCATTTGCCATCGCTTCACGGATAGTTCCTGATACGAGGTCGATCTTAAGAGGAAGCAACGCAAAACGAGACTTTCTTATTTGACATATAACATCATCATGTGTAGGTAACTTCCCTTCGAACACAACATTATTCCTTATCCCTAGTTCCGCTATTCTATGATCAAGGTTGTGTTTTAACTCCGAAGAAAATCCTCCTATTATATCTAGTGATAAATCAGGCTTGCTTTTATGGGCTTCTCCAAATGCTTCTATTGCAAGATCCGCGGCTTTGCTTATATCCGCAGCAAAATACACAAAGTCAAATTCTTTCTTTACTTCTTCTTGAATAACTGGTTCCGATAGTGCAAGAGAGGTGTCAACGAAGATCGCATCAGGTTTTATTTCTTTGGCAATTATCTCACGGAAACGTGTCACTTGTGTCCCGATATAGTCGGCACGCATTAAGATTCGTTTTTCCATTTCGCTATTATAAGCGTACTCCTTCTCAGAAACGCCACAACTCGCCTTAAAACGCGGGTCGCTCACCAAGGTCTGCAACTGTACTATGACTGGAACTTCCTTAGGTATATCTAACACTGCCATAGAATGAAACTTGTTCTCAATACCTATTACATGAACTATGTCTGGCCGAATCTTTTTGATTAACCTTGAAATTGTCTTCCTATTACGAGGAAATGCGTTTTCAGTTCCAAGATTGAATCTACGCTTGATCTTTCCTGAAATAATATCCCACTCATGCCAAAAAACATGGTAGAATATACCAGAATCCTCAAACTCATGGATATGTGATATCCCGCTTTGAGGAACAACAACATGGAGTTCAATGTCGTTTGTGTGATTCTTCATTTCTGCTAAAGCATTTGTGTCCCAAACCGCATAATCCACATGTTGATTCATGCCTATAACCCTTCTTACTAAGTTTCCCCAATACCACCAAGGGAATGAAAGGTGACTACGCAATTCAGCATCTGAGTAGGCACATAGCCACAATACTTTAATCCTATTATTCATTTAGTCTTAATTTTGAATGGTACAAGTGCTTTTTCCTCTTTGTTGAAAAGGAATGTATATGATACTACAAGATACACAAAGGTGTATCCCACAATAAAAGCGAAGAGAGAATACCAATTATCAATAGCGATAAAATGTTTCACGGCAAAAGCAAGGATGGTTACTCCAAGCAACATTGGGAGTATCCGGCCATGGCACTCGCGGAAAAAACGTCCGATCTCCAAATGCAATGTGCGGCGATAAAATATATTGAGCCACACTTGGTTTAATGTCATAGCTATACAAAATGCGATTGCGCAACCTACTGCTCCCAAAAACTTTGCCAAGATAAGTGCTCCGAGCAGGCTTAATGCAGAAGATACAAACGTCAGCGCTGCTGTATAACGAACTTTGTTTTCTGCATAAACTACGTCACCCGCTATATGTTGAGTAAGTGACACGATATTAAAGACAGTAAGCAAAAGGACAACATAATAGCTGTTATTGAAATTATCACCAACCCACAAATGAAGGAACTCACGACCTACCAACCAAAAGCCCATGATGATAAGTCCTATGATGTAAAGTTGTAAACGACCAACACGAATCATTAAATCCGTTACTTGTTTCCCGTTGTCTCCACTATGCAGCATGCGAGTCACCTTCGGAAGGAATAAACCGTTCAGAGCAGAGGATAGTGTGTACGTCATAGCCTCTATAGTCATGCCGAGGGCAAAAATGGAAATCTCTGTGCTATTAGCTAAAATGCCCAAAATGGTGGGCATCATGGTTAATCGGAACCGCTGCGCCATACTGGTCAGAAAGACCCAGACTGAGAAGGAGAGCAAATTCTTCATCTCCTGTCGTTCTGAATACCGCCAGTTGATATGGATATGTGACTTGTGCTTGAATATGATAAATTTGAAAAGCGAAGTGAGGAAGCCTACGGCGCCAGTGATGAACACCAATTCATACACACCTCCATGCAATAGCAAAGCAACAACAATGAGCATGACTGTTCCTACCTTGTGGAACATATCCATCAACTTATTCTCCACGAAGTACTCGTATGCCATCATTGCGCCATTCATCGGATGCCACACAAACGAGAGTACACTGAATGTTCCTGCTATTACATAAAGCACCTTCAATTTTTCTACCTCGTCAGCAGTCAACCCAGTGAAGATGTTCTTCAAGAAGAAATAGCAGATGAAGAGAATGAAGAAGATAGCAGCATCAATGCAGAGATAAACTTTGGTCGTCAGTCCTAACATATTCTCCACTTTCTGCTGGTCTCCTTCTGCACGATATTTAGCGATGAACCGGGTTATAGCACCGGAAAGGCCGAAATCGATGATAAAATAAGAGATAAAGGTACCCACCAAACTATATAATCCATAGTCTGACACTCCTATTTGCCGTATCATCCACGGCGTATAGAAGAAGGTGATTGCAATATTCAGGAATATCGCAATGTATGATATTATAGCACCTTTTGCAATTTGACCTTGCACCATTTGCTCTTTTTGTTTGCTACTGGAATAAATCCTGTTAGTTTATAACAAAGAAATGTTATCGCTGCTCGAATATATGTTTTTTTTGATGTTTTGTATTTTTTCCTAAAGCGCTCTAAAATGACAGGGTTAAATAAGTCTTCAACAATAACTGGCTCAAAATGAATATCCGTATCAATGGGAAGAGTTGAATACTTTTTGAATGCTTCAGGAGAACCACCATGTGTACCGGTACCATCCCATCCCCAATTCCGCACTTTGTTCACTTTAGGGAATACACACCATTTCTCGTTTTCTGGTAATAAAGAAATTAAAAAGTCTCCATGAAGGTCTTTATTCGCAACCTGATATAGTAAAGAAGATGCCCTAAGTACTTTAGATGTAAAAATATCTGATAGTTTTGTTCTATGAACAAACTCCATTAACACGTTGTAATCATTATACTTCAATCGTTTTTCCCTTCTATCAAACCACATACCATATCCCCATGCATTAAATATTGTATTTAATATATATACATTATTATTTATATCATGAGTATCTATATCTTTGCAACCACAAATCGCCAAAACTGAAGAGTCATCCTTATATTCATTTAACCCCCAATTGATATATTCTAGAAAATTGGGCGCGAACTCATTGTCATCTTCTGTGAATATATAGCAGCTATAGTTGGCCTTCACCTCTCTAAGAAGGAGTGCACCATTGCTATCCAAACCACCGACCCCACAATTATGGTCTCGTCTGCGCACATAAAGATGTTTAAAGCCATTGGTTTTTTCTTTCTCCGCAAGATATGCATCTATTTTTTCCCACCCTGCTTTATACTTTTCAGCTGGCGGAAAATCAAGTCCAACATAAACATCTGTTTTATCTGCCCCCGAACAACGTTCAAGAGAATCTAAGCATCTCTTAAAATGTTCGTAACGATTAAGTGTCGGAATGACAACTGGGGCGTATGTAAATTCATTCATTTTACTAATTATTAATACGTTATTGCATAAGTCAATTAACTAATAGGATCAAGATGAAGACCGTGTTATAGTCATCATCCGTCGCATCTTTCTTGCGGATGAGCGCTGTGGTAAAGCCACCGTTGATGAGGGCTTGGCATACTGCTGTAAAGACAGCTATGAGTCCAAGCAGTCCGTAGTCATCTGGTGACAAAAGGTTGGCCAATATGATGCTGACAATAAACATCACGCCCATCACTCGCGTCAGGCTAACCAGTTCGGTGCGTTCAAAGAAATGTGCAATGGCTGGGGCTCCAAAAAACAAGACAAAGAACATGACCACCGACAGCACCATGTTGGTGATGAACATGGTATTATAGTCATCATTGGTTGCATCTTTTTTTCGGATGACCGCTTGAGAGAAGCCGCTGTCGATAATAGCATTGAAAACGGTGATGAAAATGGTTGTAAGGCCTATCAACCCGTATTCACTGGGGCTTAGAATACGTGCCAGCACAATTTTTCCCTCTACTGTCAATGCACTTATCCATATTATCTAACATATACTGCCAAATCTCAGGCAAGCACACAGCCACCGCGTGACCGTGAGGCAGTTTATACATCGAGGTAATCTTATAGCTCATTGCGTGTGCAGCTGTGGTCTGAGCAATATTGATAGCCCGACCACCGTAGTCAGCAGCCTCTTTTCGTCCTTTCTTCGAGAGGTACATCAGTACGGAAGCCAAGGTAGTCACAGACGAATGGAATGGATACAAACCGTTAATGGATAAGTTTACCATAGAGCAGAGAAAGTCTGAAAATGGAAAGAACTTTCCACAGATGCACATACACATCATGAATGTAAAGGGATGGCTTCGTGGAATACACCATCACTGTTCTAAGGAGAGGATGCAAGGATACCTTGACGAGTACCATTTCCGCTATAACAGGCGCAACAACATGGACACAATCTTTGATGTGCTCATTAGGAGAATGGTAGGGAATCAGCCTATCCGCTTAAAATCAGATAGTTAAATGGTGCGGTCTAAACGCCTATACCTAAAGCTTCTTTTATGCAATTGAATCAAAAGCCTTACCTCTAGATAATATAGTTGGAACCAAGTCTTTAATAATATAAAGGTCTGTCTCAAATTTTATTAAATCAGGATTTGTCGGTTTGTCGTTCATCCAATCAACAATGAGCTGAGGATAGTTAAAGCCCGCCAAATATGCTAAGGGGTAATGCCCAGAAATGCGACAATTCATTTCTATTACATAAATATCCACTCCTTTCTTAAAACAATCCACTGAGCATATGCCATGATGCCCACTATTTGAAGCAATTGTTTTAGCCACACTTTCAAAGGGGGCTGGGTCCGCAGTACGCCCTAAATCAGTCTCTCCGCTCCTCATAGTGACTTTCTGTTTTGCAAAAGTCTTGATATAATTGCCCTTCAAATCATTTAAGACATCTAAACCATATTCCTCTCCAACCATGACCTCTTGATAAATAATTGCATTCTCTCGCGTCATAGAAGACTCATATTTCAAATATGAGTTAAAAATGTCTTTGTAACATTTTTTACTAAAAAACTCTAGCTCTTCTTCGTTCTCCACTTTATAAATTCCCATTGATGCCATCCCCCATCTTGGCTTGATAATTATTGGATAGGACACCTCCCCTTTTGCAATCGCTTCCTTAACAACTGAAAGATGTATGTATGTTTTTGGTGACTTTACTCCTAACGATGTAACAAACTTATAGGTGGAATATTTATCATTGCAAATTCTTATAAAGTCTTCGGGAGCTAAGATGAGTTCTATCCCATTTTCAGCAAACTCTTTTGCATGCTGCGCAAGAACTAGTAAATCAATGTCAAACAAGGACAATACAGCTTTTATATCATTATCCTTGCAATAATTAATAATTGATGGAATATAGTCGGGACTATAAATCAAAGGAGAGATTAAATATCCGTCTGCACGTTTAAGCGCTATTGTATAAGCACTGTTTGACGCATATACTTTGTCAATTCCATCGACCTTTTTAAAATAGTCTATAATATAAGACCTGCGACCAGCAGAAGTTAATAGTATTTTCATTTTAATAGCTTAATATTGTTTATAAAAAAATCTCTATTCTTCCTAATTTCTTCCACACTCCACTCCCACCATTTTAAAGACTGCAGTTTTTCTATTGTTTCACAATCAAAACGATATTTAATTATGTGAGCAGGATTACCAACTACAATTGCATACGGAGGAACATCCTTATTGACAAGAGCATTTGCGCCTACAATTGCCCCATCTCCAATCTTACAACCTCTCAATACAGTTGCATTGCATCCTATCCAAACATCAGAACCAATTTCAATTTCTTTGTCAAATTTGTGATTGTCTATTATCTCTTCACTATTAAAAATCCCATACGATGTGTCATATAAAAAGGGATGAGTAGTAGGTTTCTTGTAATCATGTTCAGGTGGACCTATAGTTACTCCATAAGATATGGACGTAAAAGAGCCAATCTTAGCCTTAAAAATCATATCGAAGGGTCCGGTATATGCATAACGGCCAACAGAAGAATGATAAATAAGGTTATTCCTATCGATCTTAGCAGATTCTCCAATAATACTCGAAGTTACTCTACTTAAATCGCCAACTATCACCTCATTATTTAGTACTGAGTCCCTAATCCAACTGCGATAATAGAGCGATACACTTTCAGCAATCTGCGAATTACTAATAATTGAAGTTTTATCTATCATTATCGCACTATTTAATTAAAGTGTTTAATACTCTGTTAATATCTTCATCACTCAATTCGTGATACATCGGCAGGCAGATAACTTCGTTGGCAATCTTGGTGGCAACGGGAAGGTTGGAAAGATCCTGCACGAAGAATGTCAAAGGCGGGGCTATGACAGGGAGGAGATAACGCAGGCCTCCCAGCAGCATGATTTTCTTTTGTGTCATATATAAGTCTGTAAAGTCGAAAAATCAAAAGTCTGTAAAGTCGAAAGTTTGTAAAGTCTGTAAAGTCGGAAAGTCGGAAAGTCAAAAGGCTATGATTTGCTGTTTAAGGTTTTTATCAAGCCTGAAAGGATTCTTGACTCCTCGTAGCATAAAGCATAAAGTTCATCGAATTGAGATTTGGAAATCTTATTCAAGTCGGAAGCTATATAGAGCATTGAACGAACCTCGCCACAAGAGCCTTTGGAGATATAGAGGTACTTTGAAAACTCCGCATCGGATTTCTTCTCAAAGCCCTCGGCTATGTTGTTCATAACTGATACTGCGGCACGCTGTATCTGGTCATTGAATCCATAATCTTTGGAATCAGAGAAGGCCCGATAGACTTTATTGACTAACACTCGTGCTTTTTGCCAAGCTAATATGTCTTCAAACCTTTCGAACTTCATAACTCACTCGACTTCTTTATGGACTTTCCACTTTATGGACTATTTCACTATTAGTTCCAAAACCTTGTTTATATCTTCTTCACTCAGCTCATGGTGCATAGGTTGTCTTTATAACAGGCAGCAAATTGCACAGCCCCACCACGTAGCATCATTATTCCTGTTTCATTTAATTATAACTCTCATTGATTGATTTGTGTCTAGCATCAGATCATCCATATCCTTATGTGATGCTGAATGCAGGAAAATCAAGCCTATCAGGTCGTTACAGCGTCTGAAGGGATGGACTTGGTCACCATACTTCTTTTGGATTTCTTCCCTTACAAGTGCAGCTTTTGCCTTATCAGAATAAACAACACCTTGATACCTACCTTCACGTGTTGAATGAAGAACGTTGAGTCCCCAATATCCACCTTCCTCACCATTGAGCGACACATCAAGTTTTGAGATATCATCGCCCATCGCAGTCTTTATAGTGGCCTCAACGATGTCCTTTTGGGCTATCATCGAGATAAACTCAGGGAGCATATTACCGCCACTGCGAGGGCCTACATCCAAGAAATACAGACGGTCGTTTTTGTCGATGATCATCTCTATGTTGAAGGCGCCTGATGTATTGCCTGTAGCAGCAACCAGACGGGAGATTTCAGATCTTACTAGACGTTTTCGACTCTCAGACAATTCAAGGGGATAACTATAAGCAGCGGGAACAAGCGGATTGGATGCAGTATCCCTGATGCTATTAATAAGTCCCCACGTCACGACTTTTCCATTCAATGCAAAGATCTCAGCTTCTATCACAAACGGATGGTCACGACGGATATATTCCTCGATAATCAAGGTGCCATTATGCGAATACTCCTTGGCATATCTTATTGCTGCATCGAGTTCAGACCGATTTTCTATCACGGTGACACCTTTACTGCCAGATGAGTCAGTAGGCTTAACGATTAAGGGAAATTGAAGAGTGGCGATTTTTGAACCATCCACCCTATTGGGGTCATTCACTTCTATGTAATTCGGTACATTGAAACCATGATTTGACAAGAACTGACGGAACAGATGTTTCTCGCAAAAATGACGCACAAGATCGTAATCCAATCCAGGAAGATTCATGGCATTTGCAATGTAGGCTGCTGTTGGTGCAGCTGGGTCGGTACCATATGCAACAATGCCGTCGATGCCCTCCTGCTGGGCTACTTGAAGTACAGCATCCTTATCCGTCGTGCTCACCAAATGGAAAGAATCGGCTATCTTCTGTCCAGGATTGTCGAGCAGATAGTCACAAAGAATGGTGTAATAACCAAGGTTCTTAGCTTTCTTGATAGCTATCAGCTGGGCAACAGAACCACCCAATAGAAGAATTTTCTTCTGCTTCATCAGTTGAACGGTAATTGAACAACTTATATCATCCTATTCATAAATAATGTGTCTGGCATGGCGATATCCGTCGCACGGAAGCCATTATGCCTATAGCAGAGCTGAGGTCCTACATCATTCTTATAGGCTTCAAGCCTTATCTCATGGAAGCCTTTGTTTCTGGCATCCTGGGTTACAAGATCCAACATGCGTGTACACAAACCCATTCGTCTGTAAGATGGCGACACATACACCTGGGCAAGGTAAGCAAAATCGGCACCCTCACCATTGGCGTAGTAGGCTATCATACCAACAATCTGTTCTTCATCGCGACTAAAACAGAAATCAGCATGGGCATAGAGCTTGTCCGTAAATGCCATCATGCGCTGCTCGCCTCTCAAATGGGGAAAGGCCTCGTCTATCTGATAACGCATGTAGCTGAGAAGTTCTTCGTAATCGGGCTTTTCAATCTGGCAGGTAATCATGGGATATGATGAGGGTATCTCTGGAGAAAGGATGTTTTAAACACTTTCACCAAATCAAGATAGTGGGAATCTTTGTCTTGAAAGAAGTCATTTACCGTTTGTATTGAGTGTAATCCCTGTCGCTGAATCTCCATGCTGTTAAGCGCATTCGTCACGATGGAGTTGGGATTGGCACGATCATAATGATAGATGTAAGCATCTAACCGAGCTATAGTCTGGGCATAATAGAGCAACTGGGATAGGGCCTGATAGTCCTCATAATAGCTGCCCCGTTCGTCGCATCGGATTTGATGGTCAGTATAGAGGCTCCTCCTTATCAGTTTGCTCCAAATGCACATGGTCGCTTTGTCCTGAAGGATATTGGACAATAGCAGTTCCTTATCTGTTGACCAACCTCTGCAGTCGATTTTCACAGTATCATGATTCTCGAGATAGTTCCCCCGAGTATAGACAATGTCGGCATCGGTCTCCTGTTGTCTCTTGATGAGCAGTTCGGCAGCTTCTGGCTCTAACCAGTCATCGGAATCAACATGCATCACGAAGTCACCATGACAGTTGGCGATAGCTGTATTACGGGCTGCCGCCAGCCCTTTGTTGGTATCGTGATGAAGGATCTTGACGCTACCGTTCAGCTCCGGATAATCGGTCATGACCTGTTGTAAGACATCGATACTAGAATCAGGAGTGGCATCGTCCACAAAAATGTACTCTAGGTTCTGATAGGTCTGTTCCAACACACTTCGAGCACATCGTTCTATGTATTGCTCAACGCGATAGACTGGAACTAATACACTGACAAGTGGAAGCATCTTTTATTATAATGAATTTCAAGTTTCGTAGGTGCTCAACTTCAGGGGTTGTGAGGTTGAGAGTTCAAGGGTTCAAAGGTTCAAGAGTTCAAGAGTTTATTGCGCTGAGTTATTTAAATACACAATTAAGTACTCTTTCTATATCCTCTTCACTCAGTTCATGGTGCATCGGCAGGCATATCACCTCGTTGGCTATCTTGGTAGCCACTGGCAGGTTCTCGGGTGCAGCACTTGGCAATCCACGGTAGGTGCTGAAGGTGCTGATAAGAGGATAGAAATAGCGACGGCCCAGCACGTTCTTTTCCTTCATCTCGAAGTAGAGTTGGTCGCGGGTCTTGCCGTACTCCTCTGCATTGATGAAGATGGGGAAATAGCTGTAGTTATGACGCACACCTGGCATATCATCGAAGAAGCGGATGCCAGGGACATTGCGCAATGCCTCACGATACTTAATAGCTACCTGATGGCGCTTCTCAATGGCCTCATCCACCTGCTTAAGATTGAGCAAGCCGTATGCAGCACGTACCTCATCCACCTTACTGTTGATACCAGGAGCAACAACTTCTGTCTCTCCTGCAAAACCGAAATTCTTTAAGTAGTCTATGCGTTTTTTGGTAGCCTCATCTTTTACGATGAGTGCACCACCTTCAAGGGTGTTATAAACCTTTGTGGCATGGAAGCTCAATGTGGACATGTCGCCTCTTGCAAGAACACTTTTGCCATTTACCTCTACTCCAAAGGCATGGGCTGCATCGTAAATGACCTTCAGACCATACTTGTCTGCTATAGCCTGTATGGCATCCATGTTCACTGGCTTGCCATAACAATGTACAGGCATAATAGCTGTGGTCTTGGGAGTGATGGCAGCCTCAATCTTTTCAGGATCAATGCCACAGGTTTCTTCCTCTATATCCACGAACACTGGGCGACATCCATTCCACCAGATGCTATGCGTGGTGGCCACAAAGCTATATGGTGTTGTAATAACCTCACCAGTGATGCGAAGTGCCTGCAGGGCGGTGAGCAACGGCAGCGTACCGTTGGTAAAGAGACTGATGTAGGGTACCTTCAGGTACTCTGCCAAGGCTGTTTCCAACTGCTTATGGAACTGCCCATTGTTCGTAACCCACTTGCTTGCCCAAATCTCCTTGAGCATCTCATTAAACTCGTCGAGGTTGGGAAGCAACGGCGAGGTGACGGTAATTTTATCCATGTTTATCTATTGGCATACATTTGTTCGTAATATTTCTGGTAGTCACCACAGGTGACATTATCCATCCAAGCCTCGTTGTCGAGATACCAGCGGACGGTCTTCTCAATGCCTTCCTCGAACTGAAGGCTGGGTTCCCAGCCGAGTTCGTGCTGGAGTTTGCTGGAGTCGATGGCATAGCTCCTCTGTAATCCTTTCTCTTTCGCAAGACGAATCAATCGCCGATAGTTCTCAAGCGTAAAATAGTCAAAATGATATTTTTCTCTATTGGTCATAGCTTACAACACATTAATCATCTTCAGATACTCCGGCCATTCGCCCATATCTTTCCAGGCGTGTTCACTAACGGGGAAACAACCGACGCGACCACCACGAGCTTTGATCTTCTCCATCAGGTGGGTGATGTGGAAGAACTGGCCTTCGGGAATCTCGTTAATTAACTCGGGGTTGAGGATATAGACGCCAGTATTGATCATATAGGTCGTTTCAGGCTTCTCCTGTAAGCCTGTCATCAGGCCGTCCTCTCCGGTCTCAATCACGCCGTATGGGATGCGGATGCTCTTGACGGCGGTGACGATGGTGAGGTCGTTACGGTTGCTCTGATGGTATTCATAGACATCACGGTAATCTTGATCAATGATGATATCGCAGTTGGAAACGAAGAACGGGGTGGTGATCTTGCCTTTCAGGAGCGACACGCTGCCGATGGTTCCCAGCGGCTTTTCTTCCTGGAAGAACTCGATGTCGTATTTGTGATCGAGCTGGCTGAGGTAGTACTTCATAATGTCAGCCTTGTAGTTGACCGACATATAGAACTTCGTGCAACCAATCTCCTCAAACTGGTCGAGGATGGTCTCCAGGATGGTCTTGTCACCGATGGGCACCAAGGGCTTGGGAATGACGTTGGTGATGGGCTTCAGGCGAGTACCCTTGCCTCCAGCCATAATGACTACGGGCAAGTTGATTTTCTCCCGCTCGGTGAGTTCGGCCTTCTTGAAGAGGTCGCCCCAGAACCACACATCCACCAGCTCGCCTTGCTCGTCGAGGATAGGCATCACCTCTGCCCGCATCCTGCGCATCTTCTCGCGGATGCTCTCCTCCCCTTCCGACTGGTAGCCGTACACCTTGTTCTTGTTCAGAATACGGCTCACCGGCTCCTTCAGGGCGATGTTCTTGATGATAGCCCGCTGGATATCACCGATGGTGATAAGCCCCTCGAAGTGTTCTTGATTGAACACCATGAGGATTTTTACTTTTACCTCATCCATCTGCTTCATTGCGTCCAACAACGAAGCAGATGGCGAAATGATTCTTGATTTGATTTTATCTATCATTCTTTTTCGGTTCAAGTACACCGCACTTTTTTGCAAAGTTATCCATATAATCCCTAATGCCTTTTTGAGTAGCGATTTGATAAATCATATAGGGTTCAACATTAATCTCAACAAGAGACCATCCTTTTTCTCTGTCGAGAGCAAAGTCCAATCCTGCAATCTTTAGTTTTGGCATTGCCTTTGAGACATTTGTCGCTGCTATTATGAGATCACTCCAGAAAGGTATTTCACCATCAAAAGGAATATGACTTTCAGGATGTTCTTTGTAGAAATCTCCTTCTTCGTCAGCCGCAGCAATCATCTTTCCTGTCTTGGCGTCTACTGCTACCATTATACCACCGCTACCTGCATTATCAACAACAGCCCCATGCCTTCCAACACGAAAACATGGGAATTGTATTTCCACTCTTCCATCTGCGTAACCTTCAGAATTAAAGACATTTACCATCATTGTATTCACTGAAGAAGGGTGCATTTTTGCAAGGGCGGCGTGCTGGTGAATCAATTCCTCAAGAACAAACCCCTTAGGGTAATCCGCAATATATTGTTTGAGCAAAAGTTCAGCATCATCAGTAGGTAACTTTTCAAGAATCTTCACGCCCATTCCACATGCTTCCGCTAAAGGTTTAATTATAAAACGAGTATGACTTTTTATGAATTCTAACACATCACTCTTCCAATCGTAATTATCATAGAAAGACTTAACAGTCTGATTGGGTGAAGGATTATAACCACAAACTTTACGCTTGTAAAATTCTTTCAAAATTTGATATGATGCGAACTTATCTTTTGTAATAGCCCACATACTCCCATCATTAACTTTCCCATATAATTCTGCCTGCAATTTACGTGGATAAAGTTTTGCAACATCACTCTCATTCTTTTCGCCTAAATGAAGACAGAAAAACTCCAAGTGTGCAAAGTTATATTTCTGTTGATACCGATACTTCTTCCAACAATAAACAATATTCTTAATTAAAGAGTTGTTGGGGTAATACTTTAGCATTAACTGATAATCTTGCTTCCTGAACTCCAGAAAATTTCTTAAACCACCCATATATCTTTATCTATTTTAACAATTTCATGTGTTACTTTTTTTCATATCAACGAAGCGTAATCTACAGTTTTATTCTCTGCCATAACTACATCTTGTCCCAAGCCACGTTTCTTAGCCTCCTCATAGATGTAGTGGGCAAAATTAATGTCGATATAAGACAAGCCTACTGAGTTGAAATAGATGAATTCATCATCGTTCGAACGGCCTTTTTTATTTCCGGCAATCAATTCGGAAAGGTCTGCATAGATATCTTCATCTTTCAGCAGACCTTCCATATACATACGACATAGAGTCTGTGAACGATGCTTTACAACTTCCCATTCGTCGCAAACGATCTTATCTGCTTTCTGAGCCACTCCATATTCATCTTCCCAACCACCTACATGGATGTAAAGACCTCCCTTATTAATATCAGCTGCCTTCAATACGGGACTCTGACCACTAATTGCAGTCACGATGATGTCCGCACCACTGGCACAGATGTGTGAGGCATTATTGCAGGAAACAAATTTCACGTCAGGTACAATGTCCTTGAACTTATCAATGAAACCCTGCTCAATCTCGGTGTTGAGGGATGACACACGACATTCCTTAATTGTAGGGAACATATGTTTCAAGAGGGTGAAGTGCATACGAGCCTCCTCACCAGCGCCAATGATACCGATTGTCTCCACCTTTGAAGGAGCAAGATACTTTGCAGCCGTACACCCTACAGCTGCCGTGCGCATCTTCGTGGAGAGAGTTCCGTCGATGACTGCAATCGGGAAGCCTGTCTCCAGCTCGGAAAGCAGCATAATGCCTGTCACATTCTGAACGCCTTTAGGAGCGTTTGAAGGGAATACCGACACCCACTTCATACCACAAATCTTCTCATCAATGAGTGTGGCAGGCATACAATTGATACGGTTCTGGCTTGCCTCGTCGAAAATCTGTGAGATTTTGTCGGGCATAATAATATCATCGGCCAGATACTTCTTGAAGGAATCTTCAATGATGCCGTAAATGGCATCAGCATTTCCTTTAAAAATGGCAGCCACATCTTCCTGGCTGATGGTTTTAATGACAATGTTGCTCATAATACGACGGTTTAATTAATTCGATTAAATATGGATCTTAGTTATACAATGAGTTTATTGATGACCAAATTCCGACCGTCCTCGTCTAAAACCTGATAATTTGATTGAAGGTCTTTGATTATTCTAGTTCGTTCGTCATCTGTTTCATAAACAAAGTGGAACAAGCAGACAACCTGGCCAAATGATCCAGTCTCTATGATTGTATCTCCTACATTCTTCTGGTGTGGGACAAAAACAATCTTGTCCGCGTATTTTGACATTAACTCATCCAAGCCTCTCTCTTCAGCAATCGTACCAGCGTTGCAGTGTACAGCATAAATACAGTAAGAAAGACCTTTCTTGATATGATTGGGGATGAGTGACTTGAATCCGTATAACTGACTATCTCCAGTTGTCGCATAATACAAATCAGCAAAAAACTGATTGATACCACTAAGATAGTCTACTGAATAGAAGGAGAATGACCCACCATATCTATAGCCGACTTCATTGAAGTAGAAGTTGTCGCCATCCTTAAATATTTCAATCCAAATCGTTCCTTCACGAATACCAATGGAAGCAAACAGGCGTCTCAATTTCTCTTCGTAGAGGCTCTTAAAACGAGCTTCTGACTTGCTGGGACAAGTGAACAGGCCCGCTACGTATGAGCCTTGCTTTTCATATTTGACCGGCGTTTTGTCTTCGGTCATAACGAAGTGCATCTCTCCTTTGCTGAATGTAAAGAAAACAACAAGGCCATTGTTGTTCACAAACTTTTCACATATCACAGAGCCTGTAGGGGAACACTCCGCAGCTACTTTATATCCTTTTTCTAACTCTTCTGCATTATGACAGACAGAGAACCCATTACTGCCACTTCCATCCGTCGGCTTAGTAATAACGGGATATTCATTATCAGGGACAGAACCTTGAATATTATCAGGTTCTATTGTGAATTTTGGTACAACAGGAAGTCCGTGTTCTATGCAGAGGTCTTTGAAGCGGGCCTTGTCTTGTAATATATCCCATTGCTCCTTTTCACAATAACAGGGCAATCCCAGTTGGTTAATCCACGTACAAGCGTGGGATACGATAAACTCGCTACCACCCATATAGACACCGTCAAATTGATGCTCCCTAACAAAAGGGATCATTACTTCGGGGTCAGTTGTGTCAATTCGATAATACTCCTCAACAATGTCGTCAAGAGGAGCCGGATAGAGACCAGCAAAATAGAGTTTCACTCCATAATAGTCCGCAAACGACTTGATTAAATCCTTCCAAACGCTGCTCCCTAAAAGCAATAAACGTTTACCTCTAATATCATGCATAATATAGTATTTCAGATGGTTATTCTATGGTCAGAGCAATAAATGATATATCCAGAGTTTGATGTCCCTACGTTCCCTGTCGCCTCGTCAAACTCTTCTTTCATGACTGTATTCTTGACACACCAATCAGCAGTGCGGGCAGCCTCAAACAATGGCTTCAACCGTTCATTCTGCTTGCTATGGAAGTAGATGCCCGAACAGGCTTTGCTGGTCACTTGTGTAGGCTGATAAATGCCTAAGTGGCACTCGATGGCTGCTTTATAATAATCGAATCCAGTGCTTAACGGAGTAAGAACGTCAGAGATATGGTCTCCCCCACCACGCGCACCAACTTCAATGAAATATATTTGGTCATCTATAATCTTGATTTCAAGGTGAGCCATCCCACAATTCAGACCCAGGACTTCCAAGATATCCCAAGCGGCCTTATCAACTCTTGCTTTCATCGTATCGGAGAGATTAGCAGGCTGATGATGGGCTATCTCAACAAAATGAGGGGGGCCGGCAGATTCCTTTTCTGTGTATTGTATTACTTGATGCTTACCCTTTCCATAGGAGAGGCACTCAATAGAATATTCTTGACCACCTTTTAAGTACTCCTCAATAAGGGCCGAACCATCAGACGAGTTTTCCTTCGCTTGTTTTACGGCAATTTCCAGTTCTTCTCGATTATATGATATACCTACGCCTCTCTTTCCACAAGCATCAACAGCCTTAACAACAACTGGGAATATAGGCTCTAATCCTTCGTGGTATAGCTGGAATGCTGGTTGTTTTACAGAAGAAAGCTGAGCGACTTTCGTTCTCATAAAGAACTTATTCTTGCCTCCAAAACCGTTTTCCACTTCATTGCCAAGTAAACTGGCCTCGTGCGCCACTCGTGCCGCCACCTCTGTTGACAACTCACTTGACGGCATTACGCCATTCGCGTGCAACTCCCGACAAGACTCCGCAATGAAATGAATGTCGAAATTGTTCTCTTCAACGAAGATGTCCACCTGGTCTTTTGCCAAAGAATCATTTCTGCCGTATGCCACTGTGGTTACTCCCATCTCCTTTGCCTTAGTGATAATTGGCAACGCCCCTTCACCTGCACCAATAATGGCTAGCACCTTTGTATCCATAGTTGTTTTAGTCAATTAATACGCTTTCTTTGATGGCCTTCTCATACTTCTCAAACGCGTCCTCAATAGATGCCCTGTTACCGGCAATCAACGTCAAGTGCCCATAACGGTTGAGGCTCGAAGTGATCTGATTTACACTATCCCCTTCTTTGAGATTGAAAGAAAAATCCACCACGTGTGGCCAAGTCTTAACAAAGTTAGTGTCAAGGATATGCTTGATGATGTTGCCCTCTTCAAATGCGAAGAAACGAACCCCTGAATACTGAACGTGCTGAGGAGTAGGCGAGATCTTTTCTCCTAATGATATTCTCAACAATTCGTCTTCTACATTCACACCCGTTGAAAGCGGAGTGAGTGTACTTGTGATATAGTCTCCTCCAAGTCTCGGGCTGGTCTCTATCACAAAGATGCCACGTTCGTTAATCTTCAACTCAGTATGTGAAGGGCAGTTCTCGAACTTCAGTGCATTACCAATCCTCGCTACAATCTCGCGAATCTTTTGCTTGTTTTCCTCACTGATATTGGCAGGCTGGATATGCCCTAACTCTACATTGTAAGGGAACTCCGTGGTCTTCTTCTCCGTGAATTGTATAACTTCAGATTTACCGTCGTAATGCAGTCCTTCGATGCTGTATTCAGGACCTTCAATAAACTCCTCGACCAGCACGGAATCCAGTTTGGAATACTCCAAAGCCTCTGCCATCGACTGTTCTAGCTCTTCTTTAGTGCGGCAGAGTTTCACGCCCCGGCTCCCTGAGTTGTCGCGTGGCTTCACGATGACGGGGAAGTATAGCTCTTGGCCATTAGCTATTAGCTTTTGGCAACTGTCTGTTGGCTGTTGGCCATTGGCTATTGGCTCTTTTTGATTGCTAACGGCCAACGGAAAATGGCTAATGTCGGAGGCACGCAGGAGAACGCCTCTGGCGTGCGGGACATCACCAAGTTCGAACCGCTGCTTCATCTGGAACTTATCTGTGCTCCACTGGGCGGTCTCAACAGAATAGAACGGGAAGCCATATTTCTCTGCTATGCGAGCCATCATCACAAGTGGCTTATCGGTAGCAGCGGTGACTATGGCATCAACACAATACTTCTCCACCACAGCACAAGTACCAATGTAGTCCTGGCCACCAACAACCTCAAAGGCATCGACATTGTCCCTGCAAGTAGCATCTTCGCAGGGGTCAATGCCAATGGTATATAGCCCCATCTTTTTGGCGCGGTTTATAATTGACTGTTGGAGCGGGCCGACACCGAATATAAGTATAGCCTTTGGCTTTTGGCCTTTAGCCATTGGCTCTTTATTGTCCATCTTTTCCTTTTAATTTCGAAATAAACTGGTTTATCTGTTTCTCTTCTGTTTGGAGCGATACCAGCAAACCATTAAATTGAACATCTGAAATATAATCTCTACGTTTTGCTATTTCCAATTGTGTCTCAACCTCAAAACAGGAACCAATAGAATACTCCAAGAAATGAGCGAATTCAGCTTCTGACGTTCTGGAACTCCCCTCTGCGATATTCGAAGGAATAGAAATTGCAGCTCTCCTTAACTGGTCAGAAAGGCCATAAGTCTCAAACTTCGGAAAGCCTTCAATCAAGGAATAAACATTATCTGCGATGTCCATCCCTTTCTTCCAAATATCGTAGTTCCTGAAGTTTCGCATTATTTCGGCTCTTGGCTTTTGGCCTTTAGCTTTTGGCCGGTTCCTGAAATTGCTAATAGCCAACGGCTAACTGCTAACGGCAGAATAGCTAACGGCTAATAGCTAACGGCTAAAGTGTGCGCACAGCCTTCTCAAAGGTGTCGCAGATAAAGTCTATCTGCTCCGGTGTAAGGGCTGCATACATCGGAAGGGTTATCTCATTGTCTGTCACATATTCTGTTTGCGGCAGGATGGCTCCAAGATCTGCAAAAGTAGAGAACTTATGAACTGCTGGATAATGAACACTAGTCTGAATACCTGCAGCATGAATGAACTCACGAATCTTATTCCGACGTTCCTTGTTGCTGTTCAGTAGTACTATAGGCATAATATAGTTACTAACGAACTCTGTATTGTCAGCAAATGGAATTACTATGCCTTCAATCCTGCTCAGGCGGTCCACGTACTGCTTGCGCACCATGATGCGGGTATCCAAATCGCCCGGGAGTTTCTTCAGCTGCTCAATGGCGATAGCTGCACGAATATCGTCCATACGGAAGTTGTACCCTAAACAAGTTATGTCATACTCGGTAGCATGACCGCTTGCACGCTGGTAGCTCATCGTACTCATACCGTGGCTGCGGATAAGGCGTGCCTTGGCTGCCATTTCCTCGTTGTTGGTAATGAACATACCGCCTTCACCGGTGGAGATGTTCTTGTTGGAGAAGAAGCTGAACGAGGCGCAGTCGCCGATGGTGCCGAGTTTCTTGCCCTTATACTCCGACAGCGGGCCGTGGCAGGCATCCTCAATCACCTTGAGGTTATGCGCCTTTGCAATCGCCATAATCTCATCCATCTTAGCAGGGAATCCCGCCATATGAACAACAACGATACCTTTGGTCTTGGGCGTAATCTTGCGCTCAATGTCGGCAGGGGCAATATTGATATGATCTGGCCCAACTATATCGGCAAATACAGGAGTGGCCCCCACATAGCGAATGCAGTTGCAGGAAGCCGCAAAAGTCAGTGAAGGACAGATAACCTCATCACCAGGACCAAAGCCACAAACCATACAGGCTGTATGCAAAGAGTCTGTACAATTAGACATGGACACTGCGTATTTCACGCCCCACATGTCGATAAACATCTGTTCAAGTTCTGCATTTTTCGGTCCGGTAGAAATCCAGCCTGACTTGATGGTGTCGTAAGCAGCTTGTGCCTCACGCTCATCAAAATTAAGATTAAATAATGGAATTTTGTATGCCATATTGATAATTATTTTTTGTTACTAAAATATTGCCATAATGGTGCAAGCATCACGCCTTCTACAATTTTACCAGTAGTCATCAGTTCTAACAGTTCTCTCTCATCCAACAAAAAAAATTGAATGTCTTCTGTTTGTTCCTGTGCTGCTGCACATTGTTTCGTTACGCCATCTGCTAAAAAGGTGTAGCTCCAGTTGTTCATCGCACTAGGATTAGGAGCATATCTACCAATATAAGACCAATTGCCACCAGCAAAACCTGTTTCTTCAAGCAATTCTCGTTTAGCAGCCTCTATCGGTTCTTCATCTGCGTCACAGATGCCGGCACATAATTCGTAAACAACATGTTGAATGCCATGCCTATATTGTCTTTCAACAATGTATAGTCCTTCTACAGTTCTTGCTATCACATTCACCCATGTAGGATATTCAAGAACATAAAAATCTGGTATTTCAACTCCTTTGGAAGTTCTGACAGCATCTTTGCGCAAAGATAACCAGGGGCATTGATATACATATTCGCTTTCCAACACCTCCCACACCATGTCACATTTTTTGTTCATGATTTTTTCCTTTCTCACAAACTGCCGCAAATCTTATTTTTGCGTACATTACATGTACAAAATCAGGGCTTACATTTTCTGATCCAAATTCTTACCTGTTTCCTCATGCTGGAAATTGGGCAAGAATTGTTTCATTGCCTCAACAACTTGTGCCTTGGTAAAGTCATCCTTAGCGAAGATTGCTTCAAGATTCTCAAAAAATGAATTCACATCATCCATGCTGTGGCGTGTGGTCTGTTCAACTACACCAAGAGACCTAAAACGCTGCAGGTCTATCTTCTCCCCCGGTACGTAGAACTCCTCATACGCCTTTTCACCGGTTGTGTCACTCTTGAAATAGACAACTGGATATTCAGCTATAACGGATAAACCTGTATCTATTGCTGTTGTATCTAGGTTCGCTGCTAACTGTTTTGCTTCTTCATCCGTCAGGCACTCATGTTTAGTAAAACCCTGAGCTTTCACAAAATCATCACAGATGGCAGAGAAAGTAAGCATCTGGTCTTCACCTAACTTTGGGAAGAATACCTCGCCAGGTTTGCCCAGGATACAGGCCAGCATGCATATCTGGCCAGACTCTTCAGGAGATACGAAATAGCGTTTCACATCTGATGGTGCTGCTAAAGGTTGCTTCTTTTGCAAACGATGTATCCAACCGTCAGGCAGGGAACCATTACTGAAGGCCACATTAGCAAAACGAGCGGTTGTTACTTTGAAGTACTTGTTATACGCCATTACCAAATCTTCCATAATACGCTTACTTGCTCCCATAATATTGACAGGATTTGCTGCCTTATCGGTAGAGACACAGAAAAAATGCTTGGGAGGGAATTCACATAATAAATCCATCAACTTTTTGGCTTTGATGTCATTGTTCTCAATCAATGCCTGTACACTGTATCTATCTTTCTCACTACGTACATGCTTGTGGGCAGAGAAGTTTGCTACTATATCAAAGCCTTTCTCCTCACGAAAGATACGTTCAAAAATTGGGTCTGCAAAATTCAACGTGTAGCAACGGAACTCGTCAGGAACGAACAGACCTTCCGTACTACGTACATCACGAACCAATTCTGCCAGTCCATTCTCGTTGAGGTCAACGACCACCACACTCTTAGGCTCAAAGCGAAGCACCGCCTTGATGAAACTGGAACCAATAGAACCGGCACCACCAATAACACAAACTTTTTTGTCTTTTATCTCTTTTGTGAGCGTCTCTTTGTTTGCCTCAATATCCGGCTCAAACATACTCGTTGGTCGGAACGTCACCGAATCAGCTATGAATTTATCTAAGTTGAACACTTTATGTATATTTAATGATTTAACAATTTATATTAATAATTTACTTTTGAACACGAATTAGCATGAATTGTCTTAATCTTCTTTCGGGGGCGAGGCCAATTGGCATTCTTGCGTCACAGATTCACTTCATTCATATAAGTGGAGAAATCGTTCGAAGAAATAAAAGTGGATTCCCACACTCCGCCGCAACGCGTGAATATTGAAATGGGGTTCTAATTCTATTTCCAAAGTTACTTATACCAAATGTTTTGGTCCTTCCCCTATTACTGCTCTTCTGTTTCTCTCCACCTGAATAATACGATTAGCATACTCTTTAATCTTGTTTACAATCCACATATACGCCGTACTGCCTTCGGTATAATCAGCTTCAGCAAACATATCTATTCTGTCATCTTCACGTAATTGTTCAACCTGTTTGAAGGCTCGCTCATCTCCTTTGGGATATATTGCAAAAGTGGAGCCGCCATATTTTTTCACTAACGAAAATGCGGGCACATCGCTCGGGCCATCAGCTATGTATATCATATTTTCAAATGACACACGACGCTGTGTGTCGTTCATCTTTGAATTTACATTTATCTTCGGGTCCTTATTGACACCTTTGTTAATCTCAAAAATGGCCTTCGTCTTGGTAGTATTATCAATTGTGTAACATATCTCACTGATGATAGGTTCATCCTCGATGCCCTTACCCTCAATCAATTCACAGCCCCATATATCTTCCACCAAATCTTTGAGCGCTGTCCCCTTGATAACTTCAGCGAACCCAGTACTGACGATATAGTGCTCAACACGGATGTTGTATTCTTTGCACTCAGCATTATCCTTGAGAACATCTTTTGTCTTCTGCAAGAATTCGGGGATGCCTGCATAAAAGCACTGCTTGGCTCCATATTCGCGAAGTTTTGCATTGCTCAGGCCATGGAAAGTACCATCCTTGGCCTTACGGGTAAAGTGTATAAGGTAAGCTGTATCAGGATTCACTCTCACACCTTGCTCTTTCATCACCTCAGGCATACTATTCACCTCTGCCCAGAATGCTTTTTCATCGACTCCATAATCTTCAAAGATTGGAGATTGCATATAGCCATTAATCAACGTCTTGTCGAAATCCCAAATGATGGCAATAACATTCTGCATAGTAATAGCGGTTTAGTTGTTTTTATCATTACAAGGTAAATCAAAGGCATTAAGAATGTCTGTCTCTGCAGCCAGACGCTCAGACTCGGTGCCATAAAAGGAATGAATGCAAATGCAATTAGAAATCCCACGCATAATGCAGTTCTCCTTATGATGATTGTAGAAACGAGTAGACAAATCGCCTGTCTCCCCTACATATATCAAGTCGTGCGTAAAAGATAATCCATTAGGGAAGCGTCTAGTAAAAGCATATAATGCCGGAATGTTTTTAAATGCGTCCAACAAGTCTGCAAACTTGCTGAAGCCATACACATTAAATATGTAGTTGGTTCCAGACTTTCCTTGAATGGTTATTGTGGTATCTAAATCTTTTACCATAATACTGATTATTGCGTTAGTTATTTAACCGTTTTCTTAAAGTGACAGGGGACAGAGGTTCATGTCACCACTTATACGCGCTGGATAATCCCTCGACCCAGCCCTGTCAGCCGTTGAAGTTGCCTCACTGAGGATCCCATATCCAATAGCGCACGTAATGTCTCTCGTTGTTTTTTCCTTATTTAATAGCCTAAAACTCATATGTTCAAATGAGCAAGCATATAATTAGTGACTACTTTCTTTTTATCGCCTTCAATCTCATCATCATCCTATTACCATAGGGAGTAAGAGTCCAGTAAGTATTAGCATCGGTCGTTGAATGCTTCTTAGCACTTGGTTTAATTAAGCCCAGTGCAATGAGCTGCACCTTTATTGATTGAAAACTATCATCGGACAAAGAATGAAAGCTCGGTTCATTAGTATCTACTTGTTTAACTAAGCCATGAAGAGATAACTTGAGATTCGCTTCTGAACTTTCATTAATCATGTGAGGAGCCAGAACACCTATAATCCTATTCCAAGTAAACTTGTATGTTTTGTTACCAGTGTAACTGCTTGTATAAAGTACAGTGAACTCATCATCTCCTTGCTGGAGGTTTTCGATACCTTCAGGCTCTTTGTTTTCCAATTCCTGAATAATTGCGTTCAAAGAATCTATTTGCTCTCTAAGTTTTAATATCTGTTTGCTAGATTCTGCATTCAACTGGTCCGCTCTAACCCATCCGACACGCGGCTTAGATTTTATCAATCCATTTAGACTTAATATAACCTGGGAAGCAAGATTATCTGATCCGTCCCAAAACTTACAAAGACGTTTCTTTACGTCCTCCTTGAAGGACTCAAGTTTTGCCTCTTTCTCCTTGTCTTGCTCTGTTTTAGACTTGGCAAGTGTATTAGGGTCTTTATGTAGAAAAGAAATCACAGGAACACCTTTCTTAACTGCATATTCGTATTCCTTTTGCGTATAGCTTTTACCTGATGCCTCATCAATAGAACCATATCTGCCTGCAACTATAAGTACATAGTAATCACACTCATCAATAAGGCTCGTGATGACATCCCACTGGCTATCGTCAGCGGCATTAAAATACTCCATCCCAACAGGAAAGCAATTCATCTGGAGCAGCGCCTCCATCACAGCCTTGCGTTCTTCCTGCAAGTCCTCATAAGTGGAACTAACAAATACCTGGTATTTCTTATCCATGTGATTTATCTTTTTCTCGCACTACCGTGCTCGAGCCGCTTGCGATGGTTACTGTAGCTTTCAGCCGGATGGGCGCATCAGTGGCCATTGGGCTGTTTTTCTTTTAAGCGGAAGGCTTATCTGGGTATGCCCCTGATGTGCCTGTAGCAGGCATGTTAAAATGTTAACTTGTTAACTGTTAATTTTCAATATTTTGATTGTGGCAGTACGGTTGCAGCTAAACCTGCCTACAAATTAGTGCCATGAATTTCGCGTAAAGATTTGTTAGTTCATTTGCCACTATTCTCCATAAATTGCTGTTTTCATATCATCAATCAACGCAGCAGATACAACTTCCTTGTTTTGATATGATATCGCATGAAATTGACTATTGAACTTGAGACATAAAGATGTCACGAACATTGATAACAACTTGACATAAACTCTACTGAGTTTTTTTGCCTCTTCCTTATCGAAATGAGGAAAGAATTTCAATGCTGACACACCTGCCATGTGTTTGCTATCCGCTGTATGTACATCCATACACAAAGTCCCATAAATATTATGAAGATCATCCTTAAGTGTTGTCTTCTGAAATACTTCTACCGCATCAGCATCATCAAACACCTGGTAAACACTCTTTTCTGTAACTATCTGGGGCGCCACATCCAGACTTATTCCTTTCAGAAAGTTCTCAATTGACGACCTTAGCAACAGTCTGGTTCCTTTATAACATCCATGGATGGCCATAAAAAGACACTGCCCACAATCGGAAACGGATTCTTTGAGGTAATCAAACTGGTTTTTGGAAAGAACAGGCTTCTTGGCGTTATCATCAACGCAAAGCCCTAACTCTTCAATTAGAACCAAATAAGAATAGAATTTCTTATGCAGCGATGATAGAAAGCCTAAGAATTCTTTATCTGCTACAAGTGATTCAAGAGCGTAGGTTTTGACGAATGTTTCAAGTCCGTCAAAATCGTCTTTTACTAAGCGTGACATAAGCATTATTCACCTTTACCAAAGGAGGCAATAATGGCATTCCAAGAGAAGTTGGGTTGCTTCCTTGATTTCTTTACTTCTGCCATTTTTGATTCATTGTCCATAATACTCTCCAATGCCTTCACCAAAGTATCTAGCAGTTTAGAATTGTCATTGGCGATATTGCATACGATTGTGCCAATAATCTCCATTCTTGATTTCTTCTCACTATTTTTGAGTTCAATGTGAAGGACATCCTTGGCGAATGAGGCTAAATCACTATTATTCTCAAACAACTCCTTATCTTGGAACATTCTAGGCAGGACACCCACCAAATAAGAAGTGTTAGAATACAAGCCATGCATCCGCTCGGAGTTATCCTTACTATTCTGAATGAACCGCTCTAAGATGTCATCTAAAGAAAACTCCTTGTAGGCATCCATTAACCATGATAATTCCTCGGCAAACTTGACGAGTTTATTCTCTTTTGCCTTAGACATTTTTTTCATATTCTTCTACCCTTTCTATTATTTCACTTATAACACCAGCCAACCCTAGTTTTAATTCACTATCATTCATATTGTTAATGAACGTGTTTGACAACTGCAATTTAGGAATGTTAGTCCTTTTAAGAATACTCTTTGAAATGAGGAACTTCTTCCAATGAGAATCGTTCTGCACCCACTCAAGGGCTTTCTTATAGACCACAGTACCCTGTTCTACCATTGTCATAACCAACCCCGCACATTTCAAATCGAGGCCATAATTATTAATTTTGTCTTCAATTACAACCCGTAACAAGTCAACGCCAGTATAGGAAAGCGGGTCCGGCTTAACTGGCACAACATAATAAGAACTTGCAATCAAGGCACTAGTCATCCAAACAGAGGGCGTAGGTGGTGTGTCAATTACAACATAGTCAAAGTTATACTCTTTGTCAATGGCAGCCAGATATTTCTTCAACTTAAATTCTCTACCGCCACCACTCTCCATAGTAATCTTATAGAGATTAAGGTCACCTGGCAAGATATACAGGTTGTCCATATACTTATATGGTTTAATGTCTTTCATTTCCTTTGGTGTAACTTTCGTTGCACCTTCCACAGAACTAACAGATATAGCATTCTCTTGGAAAAGGGATACTATGGTTGGGTTCCCAGCTTTGCAGTAATCAACGTACTGGTCGCCTGAGAAGAAGCACTGCGTGGCATTAAACTGAGGATCCATATCAACCAACAGCACCTTCTTCATCTCACGTTCTGCAAGATTATAACTGAAATTCGTGGAGAGAGTTGTTTTACCCACACCTCCCTTCATGTTAATGAAACTGATAACTATCATTGTATTATTCTATCTGCTTATTTTGTGCTTCCTAAAGGACAGGGGGACAGATTCTGTCACACCACTAAAGACGGTGGATTATTCCCTTACCTATTAACTTTGTTGACTTTTCTACGGCATGGCATAGCATGCGAGCATTCTCTGCTCATACCTTAACCGAAAAGTTCCTGTTTACCGTTCCAACTGGCGTAGTGACGCTCTTTTGTTCTTCAATTGACTTCGTCTTCCTCCTTCTCACTCTGCATAGCTCAAGCACAACAAGGCAAAACAAGTGAAAAAAATGATTAGAAGATTATTAAACTGTATCTGGAATTTCTTAAAAAGAAGTTTTCTCAAGGAATCCAGAATTATCCGTATTGTTCGTATTGTCTAAAATCTATATCTGGAATGTTACTCTTTTTATCTTTTCTATGCATTTTCGTCCTCATAGATATTTTGTTGATTGATGCCTGTGGATGAGGCTATACGGGAATGACGGGGCATGGGATAGATGGGGAAAGATGGATGATGTCAGAGGTAAGAGGTAAAAAGGATTTATCTGCGTCGAATGCCATAACGTTTTTTTTCCTTCGTTGAGAAGATATCCGATTTCTCCAAAATTTCAAAAATTCCTTCACGGTCCGTATCAGTCAAGTATCCAAAGAATTCGCCCTGTTTAAGCCGATCAATTGGAACGGAAAACAACTCTCCACAATCCACAAAACTATTGTATTTCAGAAATTCTGGATACTCTTCTTGCTTCAATTCATACTGGGCGGCTAAATATTCAGACGAATACGCTGCCTGTGGACTCTTCTTGGTATTTACTAGAAGAGAACCAAAACAAAAAGCTGTCTGGCGGTCAACACCAATCACTATCAAGCGTTTGGGTTTCTCCTTTCTGCCATCTTTAAAAGTCAAGCCATCAGCTTCAGAAAGAACAGTGCGGATGAGTGCTCCCACATCAATGCGCTCGTCAGTTACTTCACGCTGCTGATGCTGATATTCTGCCTGAAGCTTCCTTAAATCCATTGCAATGCTCTGCGATTGAGTTGACGCTCCTTCACAACGTTCAGCATATCCTTACTGGCACCACCAGCTGCAGCCATGTCATACAACGAGATTTTCGTATCTTCACCTGTTCGTTCAGTCTGGCTTACAGCTTTCTGCCACGCTTTGTCATGCGACATTTCTGACAGGTCAAATGATTCAATGTCTTTACACCTCTCAATCCATTTATCCAGAATGAACACATTGCTGCGCGAAAGTTCGTCCATATCACACTGCACACCTTCTGCCAGCGTTACCACCTGATGGCCGTCTTTGACAGTAAGAGCCAAGTCCGATGCAAAATCGTACAGCTCGTCTGTCACACCCATTGTTTTGCCCTCCGCCACACGAAGCACCTTGTATGTGAGCGATGCCACAGGACCATGCTTACGTGCCACAAAAGTATCATACATCATCGGTATGCCATAAATAGCTAGATGTTCCTCTTGAGCGAAATACATTACTTTAAATAGATGGATGTAGTCCACAGCAACCCCCATCTGTTGGAGGATATATTCCACAACCGCCTTAATCTTGTTAATCTCTTCTATCTCTTTCATCTTTATCATATTTTGCTAAACGACAACAATACCACTCAATCAAGAATTCTATTCTATAGAACTCATCTGCTTTTCAATCATAACCGACACAGAATCTGAAACACGTTTTACTATATCTTGTATCTCTTTACTTGTCTGATTATCACTGTCAGAATATGAAGTTGAATACATTGTTTTCATATTTTTTCAATTTTTAAAATAGTTATCCATAAAGGACTGATTGTATTCAGGTTTAAAGTAATGCTTACGCTTTATCCAAATAAACCCATCACCTTTGGAAATGACCGCGACATCAACGGGGCCTCCGACAGTTTCCTCCCCTGGTTGCATTCTTCTTACTAAGGAGGTCAACGAAATAAGACTTTCGGCAACATTTGCTAAATCTTCTTTATCGAGCATATCTACTGTTAACAACAATGGATCTGTATAGGTTTGGCGCATTTCTGTCGCTATTTGTTTCTGAATAACACTTATAATTGCATCTGGATTCAATGCATTTATCGAATTCTTCACCTCCTCATTTCCTTGTACTTTTGCAACTTCGTTCTTCACTGCAGTCATTAATTGAGCTGTAGTATTTGCAATGACTTGATTAATGATTTCATGCAAATTAGGATTAATTCCCCTTATGATTGTTTGAGTCACATCAATCTGAGCAAATGGGCAAATATTCACGGAAGGTCCAGTATTATCATTCTTTATATGACAAACTAAACTTGTATCTACTATATATCTAAGTTTCCCATCTAATGCCCCCATAATCTTTATAGGTACCATAGAAGGATATAGTTCTTTTTCGCCATAGCCTATAAAGACCAAACCTGTATAATTAGAGTTTACTACTGGACATTTAACAAATTGATACAATGATTGAACAAACAATTCCTTGTCTGCGTCTTGGATAGGAACTTCAAGCATAGATGCATAAAAATCCAACAACACTTCTTTTGCATAATCTTTAAATCTTCCTATTGAATAATGCTCAAAACCTGAGATTTTAGGTGCAGCAGCATTTGTGAGCATACAGTCATTTATTGTTGCTATAAAGCTAGAATAAAAATTGGGGTCTTCAATTGATAGACCTGTCTTGGTTTTTGTTATATTCAAATTGGCATTATAGAATTCAAGCAACAACATTTCAAGATAATTCTTTTGATTACTCTCATTAACAAAGAATGATTCTAAATATAGATAATTAATAAAGTCTTTTTGGTACTGCTCTACCGTATCCATCTTTTCATCCTTGAGCTGTTTACGATATTCCTTGATTATGATTTCCCATGGTGTACCCAAAAAAGATTCATAATTATAGGTCATTACAGAAATCGGCTCATATTTTGACAAGGTGAATATTTTGTTTCCACAATTTACCACTTTGTGTGTATTCCCCACGGTCACAGCACTATCTGCTGCAATTGCGACAGATTTCCTATTCAAAACGGCAACTATTGCTGTCATATTTTCTAATAATTATAATATATTCGAAAAACCAAAGAAATTATGCAAGTTATTTGTTCATCACCTTCTCGTGCTTCTCATCAACAAGATAGTTGTAGCAGTTGATGATGCGGTCGTCAAAGACCAAGCATTTGATTGATGGTCGACCTCTATCACGACTCCGCAAAGTTCATACGAGCATGACTCTGCCCTCGCTACTCCAGCGTTTTGTTTGTAGGCTTCTCGCTCATGCTTCGTGATGGCTGATGTGGGATGACGCCAAAGTTTATATTTCCTCACGCACCTTGTCTATCAGTTCATCGAAGTATTCGTCCACAGACATTGTACTGGCTATTATCCTATTTCGGGTGGAAGTGGCATTGAAATACTGCTTCGTATCTGTTGCTTGATTGGTTACTATCATAATACTGCTTTTATTTTGTGAGCAAAGATACGAAAAAGATTTGAATCTTATCGCACTTTGAACCATTATTGTTCAATTTTTGTATTTTATGCTGCATGCCACCCGACCACGAATATAGACCACGAATATCACGAATCACACGAATTTAGACCACGAATCACACAAATTGGACGAATAATCTAACAACATTTTATCCTTACCAAATAAGAGCGAATCACATCATATACAAATGCTTTAGCTGAGAAATCACTCTTTTTCCTCCCGTCGCACGCGTTTTACTACGGCTCTTTTGTGACACATTTGTGGTCGAAATTTTTGACCGCAAATCACGTAACTCACTCTTACTCAGTTCAAAAATATAACGTTCCTGACCACGAATGACACGAATTGGACGAATAAATCTAACGATGGAAGATCTGTGTCTGATTATTTCCTAATAACTCCAGAAACAAGTTTTTCTCCGCTATGCAAATATAGAATCATAGAAGCCCCTGAAGGATTGACACTTACCAGAATTATACAATTCCTGAAAGTCTTCCCATTTTACCTTAAAAACTATTTCCTTAATCTCATGCCAGTGTTTGCTATAGGTCCTGCCTATGGACTTGTAGATGTCCTCAAGTTTAGAATATGGATGGAAGTAGGTCGTCTGTGGATCATCATTAATATCTATCCCTACATTTGTCCTTAACCCGTTAGCATCAAGGGTGCAATCTATCTTTTGGAAAACACTAGATAGTGCCAAGAGCCATGCTTCTGTCTCCATAACTGCAAAGCGAATCTGCACAAAACCTGAAGCGTCAAGCAATTGAAATGGCTCTTGAATATCATGGATAAAATTTACTATATGCTGTGAATTGTAGTTCCTACCGTATAATTCAACGTAGCTCTCGCTAAAGACATCCCTTAATCCCACAACCTTGTCAAAACCTTGATCTTTATGACTTTGAAATCTTTCCCTGATATCAGAAGCAACAGACGTATCAGAACAAGAATCATAAATAAGAAAGTAGTCTGACGCCTCCTCTAAACCAAAATCTCTTAAATCATCCGCAGCGTCTAATGGGTCTAAATTTAAACACTCTAACCTCAATTTCGTCCAATCCCATTGATATTTCTCCCCAATCAACTGATAGACAAAAGCTGCTTCAGTAATGCCTTCTACATAAATAGCGACCTTCATGCTTGCTGTTCCTTCTCTAAATTCTTAAAAATGAAATCTGTGCTAAGAAGGTCGAAGTTGTTAAGTCCCATCCGTCTGAACTTCTTGAAAAGCTCAGGATGGGTTCTCTCACTGACTGCAGAAGTTATTTCATGATTGCGCTGAAGAATGACCCAGTGGTCAAGGCTCACAGCATTCATAAGAAAATTATCATTCGATGTAACTATTAATTGTATGTCGTGCTCACTACTGTAGTCAAAAAGAATTTTGCTCAACTTCTTGGACCTACTAAAATCCAGGCCCTCGCCTAAATCATCGATCAGAAGTGTTTTTGCTCCTTTCTCTAATGAGATAAAAGCAATATAAGAAAAGATATAGAACACTCGCAACATTCCGTTTGATAACGTTGCTGAGATCAATGGTGTGTTTACCCCGTTCTCGCGAAGAAACACAATGTTGAATTTATCGGATATCGTAACTGGTTCTATGGATTCTATCTGATAATCCATCTCACGCATCTTATTCAAGACAAAAACTTTTTTCTCAACCACTTTATCTATCTGCTCGTACATGTCACAGAAATCGATATTTTCATTGAACATACTCGGTATCAAATACGACTTTCTTGTGGACAAATCGCTGAACGAAAAACCTCTCAACTGTTCCGCCCACTGCATGATAGCCTCAAACTCTGGGTTCTTCGTGGTGTCTCTCTGTATCTGAATACATAACTTGTTAGTTGGAGGATTTACAGTAGTATCACCTATAACGGCATGATCTTTATTTCGCTTAATAATACTTTTATCCCCCTCAACAAGCGTTTCTTGCTCTATTGAACCTTCTTTATATGCATAAGTATAATATAAGGTGATATTATTCTCTATCAAGAACTCAGCTTTACACCAATGGTTGGGGGTTGCATTATTTACTTCTCCCCTTAGGAACTTTGCAAACAAGATTAAAGACGCTAACGTTTTTGACTTGCCTACAGCATTCCTACCAACAATCAGGCTCTGATCACTAAAATAGACTTTATCCAATGTCCAATTGTAATCGCTAAATTCAAAAGATGTAATTTTCATTATCGTCATCTTTATAATAAAATAATCTATATAATTCGTGGTCTGAAAAATGAAAGCGGTTTCATCGGCAATTTAAACTGGATTAAATGGCAAATTAAATTGGATTAAATGGCAAAGTAATCCGGTTTCAAAAATCGAGGGAGGTGGATCGTGCTGTATGTAGGACTTGAAAACACGCTTAAGTGTATCGAAGAACTCGTCTATCTCGGCTTCGCTGGACAGGTGACTTACTACATCGAGTATGACTGCAACATAATACAGCGGACTGATGTCCTCACCATTGAACACTTTTTTTTAGTGTCGCATGACCAACATGCAAGTCGGCCTTCATCGACTTCACTCGCCTTCCGCTAATAAAGCGGTAATCCTCCAGCTCCTTTGCTAAATCTTCTAATAAGGTTTGGTAAAGAGATTGGCTGAAGTACTTTGAGAAAGTAAAGCTCATCTCTTTTTTGTTTAAAAGTTGTTTAATATGTTAATTTTTGCCCCTTGAGGTTCCTCACCCTTAGTGGGGAACGGGTGGGACGTTGCCTATAGTAACTTTGCAATCGAATTAAGAATTCCGGATTTTCTGATTCACAGAGTTCATTAACATTATTAATTATTAAAACAACATTAAAATTATGATTGATTATTCTGTTTTCATGCTGCCCAATCCTCAGGACGAGAATGTAGCACCCAAGGCTTATGCTAAACCACAGATGCGTGAGTTGATGACCTTCGACAAGTTTGTCGAGCACATTGCCGAGCACAACGGTGTGTTCTCACGCGGTACGGTGAAGGGTGTGCTTAGTGATACCTGTCTGTGTCTGGTGGAGCAGCTGCTGAATGGTAATAAGGTAGAGTTGGGAGAACTTGGCACGTTCTGGATCTCTCTGAGTTCAAGTGGTGCTAATTCGCTGGAAGAATTCACTGCTGCTAACATCAAGGAGGTGAACATCCTATTCTATCCCGGTAAGGACTTCGAGAACCTGATTGGCAAGGTGAAATTCAATGTCGTGGCCAGTCGTGTGGCTCAGGCTGCTACGCTGAAGGCTGAGAAGACTGGTGGTACTACCGTTGACCTGGCTGCTGCAAAGGCGGCGTTGAAGAAGGATAAGGATGAGCAGACTGGTAGTGAGACTACTGAGCCTTAAGCCTCTCCTGAAGCCTCTTCCTAAACCCTCCCCCAAAGGGAGGGGACTTTAAAAATATAATTGTTGACTTATGAAAAAGAAAGAAATTTGGAAGTTCGTCATTCAGACGATCATCAGTGTGCTGACGGCTATCGCTACAGCACTGGGAGCAACATCGTGTATGAGTTAGCCTCTCCCCAACCCCTCCCCAAAAGGGAGGGAGCCTCTCCCCAAAAGGGAGGGGCTTTTTAAATTATTTTATTCCTTATTTTATGCGAAATATTACTTTGATTGTGATCCATTGTTCGGCAGTGAAGCCTGGACAGCGGAGTAGTGCCGAAGACATTGACCGCTGGCATAGAGCCAGAGGATGGAAGAACGGCATCGGATATCATTACGTGGTAAGACGGAATGGTGATGTGGAATTAGGTAGAAGCCTTGATGAAGTGGGTGCCCACTGTAAGGGGCATAACAGCCATAGCATCGGTATTTGTTACGAAGGCGGTCTGGATGAACAGGGAAAGCCTGCGGATACCAGGACACCGGAACAGAAATTGGCGCTGAGATTATTGTTGGAAAAGTTACACGACCAATACCCTGTAGCTGTGATTGTTGGTCATCATGACTTAAACCCCAAGAAGGCTTGTCCTTGCTTTGATGTGGTGAGAGACTATATTGATCTCGAACCGAGACCACGAATCACACGAATCACACGAATTTAGACCACGAATCACACGAATTGCACGAATATAGACCACGAATATAGACCACGAATATCACGAATTACACGAATGAATACCACGAATCACACAAATTGCACAAATATATTCGTTAGATTCGTGTGATTCGTGGTCTGGTCAGTTGACTATACGTTCTCTTTCAAGTTCTTTTGAGCAGCCGAAGTTAAGTAAGAGGCCCAGTTTATAACCTGTGGCATGAAGATAATTGTGTACTTGAGAACGATGAGTATCTTCTAAGGTGCTAAGTGCCTTTAGTTCTACAATAATCTTCCCATAACAAACGAAGTCTGCTCTGTAGCTTTGCTTAAGTTCTACCCCGTCATAGGTTATTTTCAGTTCTTTCTCACGTTCATAGGGTATGCCTTGGCGTTGGAACTCTATCTCCAATGCTTCTTGATAGACAGCTTCAAGGAATCCATGACCAAGGGTGTTATAGACCTTGAAAGCAGCGCCTATAATCTTAAAGCTTTCTTCTTTGAAAGTTATCATAGACCACTAATTAAGACCACGAATATCACGAATTACACGAATTATTATTTTGCGGCCACGAATTAAGACCACGAATATCACGAATTACACGAATGACACGAATGTAGACCACGAATTGCACGAATTGCACGAATATATTCGTTAGATTCGTGTGATTCGTGGTCTGTTAAACTTTACGGATGAGGGTTATTAGCTGACGGAGGGAAGGGTCATCAGAGAGGTGGGTCTGCATGATCTGCTTAACCTCTGTACGATAAGCAGGATCCTTGGTGCTAATGAACAAGGCTGCAAGCAGATAGGACAGGATGGTGTAGGTCGCTTTGTCCGGCTCCTTACCACGCGCTTCCTTGATCTTACGCTTTAATAACTTGTTGTATTTCGACTTCCCACTCTCGTTCTTCGTCAGTGAGGCACAGATTGACATCAAGGCATCGAATCTTGCGGACAGCACCTCTCCCCTGACGGATGCATGACGCAGACGATAGATATCCCTCAGCTGCTTCATGTCGGAAGCCTTTTCTTCCTCCGTGCCCTTGCCATTAACCTTACGATAGAGGATGCTGATGATGTCGTGCTGCAGATGTTCCAGATAGTCGGAATTGAAGACTGAAGCATCTTTCTCCTGCAGGATGACATCTGAGGGTTGACGGTCGTGGACATAAGCATAGTTATCTGCAAACAGCTTGATGGCTATGGAGAAACGGACGCCATCGCCACGGAACTGGATGTTCATCACACTGGCTTCCAGACCTTTGAAGGCTCCGTCACGCACGATGACGGTCATGCCATCGGTAATATCCTGGGGCTGGGTTATCACATCAAAACGACTGCCATACTCCAGACAGGCATCCATAAAACGATTCATCATGGCATTGCTAACCACTGCCTCGGCACCCTCGCCAGTGCGATAATGATAGAGCCGCGTCTTGTCGTTGTTCCATCGTTCGTTAGCCAGTTCCTCGAAGGTAGAAGGCCGGACGTGCAAGAAGACAAAATGACGGAGCGTGTTACGCATCTGGTTGCTTCTGATATCCTCGGTATCATGGTGCTTACGGGGCTTGATGGTCACGGCAGGGATGAAGTAATTGTCGATACGGTCTTCATCGGGATGATGAAGATTAAAGTCCTCAATATAGCTACTGAGGTCTTCGGCTCGCTGACATCTCATGACATACCAGCGGAACGCGTCTTTTCCCGGTATCGCCTGCTCTATTGTATCGCTCATTACAGCATACATTTTCCTCTTGCCCCAAGTCACATGACTAAGGGTAAAAAACGGTTTGTTTTCAATCAGTTGCTTGATGCAAGCGGCATGTAACCGCCCTCTATCTCCTGAATGTACCCCATGAAAGGGAACTTCCTATAGACCGCACAAGAACCTGTAAAGTGGGTGCAAAGTTACAAAGAATTTTCTATATACATTATTATAATGTAAATTTTTTTTCATTTTTGATACATTTTATGATGGTGGCAAACCGTCACGCAGAAGGCATTTAACAGACGTTAAGTAATTTTTTCTATGGAAAGTGATACGTCGTATTAGAATTATTTGTATCTTTGCAGTCGATTTCGGTTACCTAAAACGGGAAACTTTTTTGAAAGAAAAAAAGAAAAAGTTGTCCAAAAAGGAAAACTTTTCACGAAGACATGGAAACAGAAAATAACTATAAATAAAGACGTAACATAATGGAAATCAAGAACTTTACCATCACCAAACGTGACGGATCAAAAGACCGTTTTTCGCTTGACAAGATCATGAACGCTATCGTCAAAGCGTTCGAAAGTGTAAACGTGCCTGCTGACTTGAGTACCATCTCGAAGATTCTCAGTCACCTTGACATGCATGATGACATCAAGGTGGAGGACATCCAAAACCAGGTGGAAGAGGCACTCATGAGAGAGGGGTACTACCAAGTGGCTAAATCGTTCATGCTGTACAGACAGC
>Ga0310694_10000262_pt1 | contig 76386 bp, 95 predicted proteins | sample 174DNAGHGhighgp2_FD_203884 | JGI IMG/M metagenome (GOLD analysis project Ga0310694, IMG submission 203884) | Sheep rumen microbial communities from Palmerston North, Manawatu-Wanganui, New Zealand - 1742 DNA GHGhigh gp2 (v2) (version 2) | ecosystem: Host-associated > Mammals > Digestive system...
GCGTGGGCGAGGTCGCCAGCCTCAACGGCGGAGAACGCCTCGGCCAGCTCCTCCATGATGATGTCGTCTGCGGCAGAGTAGACTCGCGTATTGTTGCGAATCTTGATCGCCTTCTCGGAATCGCTCCACTTGACGTTTCGCGTGTCGGTTAGCTTGTCGCAGAACTTCGGGTGCTTCTTCTTGGCCGCGACGAGTTCGGCGGCCACCATTTCGAGGTTGGTCATTACGAGAACTCCAATCTTTTTCCACACTTCGCCGCTTCACGAACTGCGTTTCTGAACTGTTCAAAGAATGATCCGAATCGTGGTCCTGGCTTTATGCGCTCAAGGTCTTTCAAAAGCCGCTCGCATTGCTTCGCGGTCAGATGTCCGTCGCAATCGCTGTGGCATAGTAGCAGGTCGCGAAAGTTCTTGAACCCGTTCTTTTCGAGGAACGTAGAAAGAAGGGCCCAGCACGCTCTTGAGAACTGCTCCTTTGTCGATCCGCAAGGGATGTCGTACTCTCCGTAGATTTCACGGTGATGTTCGTCACGCTTGCGCTCGATGCAACGAAGTGTTGAAAACGGGAAAGTCGCCCATTCGTAGAACGCTCCGAGTCCCGGCAGAATTTGCTCAAGGCACTCCTGCCGCATGAACGTGAACGCACCGTACCCGGAATGGTACACGTTCTTGTGTCCCATGAAGATGTCGAGTCCCATTACTCTCCGTCCCTCCAGATGACCTTCCACGGCCCGACTTCGCGCTCGACGATCTTGTAGTAGCCGTCGGGACGAGGAATGTCGTAGGCGTCGTCGGCGTGCTCGAGTTGCTTCATGTGGCGTTTCGCCTGCGCGAGCGTCGCGCAAACCTCGTCGTTGTATGACATGTTCGCTCCGCATTTCACTCCGTACTGTTTCATTTCGTTTTCCTCTCCTTCCGGTAGTAGTGGCATTGCCCCTTCTTGCATCCGATGCGCTCGTCGTACTCGTCGAGTTCGCAGGACCAACCAAGACGGCCCTTGTTCTCGTCGCGCTTGGACGGGAACCAAGTCCGGACGCAATGCACGCAGTCGGTCGTTCCTGGCATCGTCTCGCGGTAGACCCTCATTTCTTTATCTCCGTCAGATCGGTCCACTTCGTCTCGACCGTGCGCCGCGTGTTCTTCGGAACGATGTCGACGTTCCCGGAGACGCGATCACATGCCATGACGGTCACAACGGACTGCAAGCCAATGCTCCACGCCTTCACGCCGGGCTTGAGCCACTTCCAGACGCGGGCCGCCTGCTTTTTTGTTGCGCCCTTGCATTCGTCGCGGCGCCGTCTTTCGGCTTCGGTTGTCGGAAGGTCTTCCGGATGGTAGCGGAAAAGATCGGCACACCGCGCATGCCTCCTCGCGCATTCCGCACGAGAGGCGCATCCAAGGAACGGGCAGTCAAGGCAGTTCTCCTGCGCGTCGCAGAACGATTGGAAATCGTTGCACTTGCGACTGGCGCGTCTGGTCTCCTCTTCTTGCACCATCGCTTTCCATTCCTCGACGTCGCCGAGCCGTTCACGCATTCGGTCAAGCGCGGCGTTGAACCAGACATCCACCGAATGACGGAGCAGGCGGTCGTCAGGAACGTCCGGCGCGTATCGAACATCGAGGGCGAGCATCTTTCCCTCGACCTCTCCGCGAAGGCGGACGACATACGGGATCGGATACATGCCGAGCAGTTCGACGAGCGTTTCTGCGTCGTTTCTGCAAAGTCCGTGCGCGACCTGCCGCCCGTCCCCATCGCGAATTGAGAACTTCGGATCGGGAACGCGAATCGCATTGCCCCTCCGGAAAGGAATGGTGAAGTCAGGCTCGACCTCAATTCTGTACGGAGGGCAGATTCTCCACCGTTGTCTCATTCCTTATCCTCCCCCGCGCGGCGGTTTGCGCGCTCCATCGACCGGTTCCACTCCGCAATGGCTTCCTCTTCGGAGCCTCCTGCGTAGTAGGCTCTCGTCCCGCAGTTGTTGCACTCAACGTCGTAGCGCAGACGCGGAACATCGTCGTCCACGGTGAACACATCGATGAATTCCGCCGTCTTGCAAACGGGACATGGCGTGAATCTGCTGGTCGTGGACGCCTCCCGTTCCTTACAGAGCCCTTCCAGATGCTTTGCGAGCGCGCTTGCCGCTTCCGCGGCCTGCTTCTGCCCGGCGATGCGGAGCGAGATTGCCGACGACGCGGCGACGATGCCCATCGCGGAGAGGGCGGCGACCGGCACGCGTTCCTCGCCGTCCATGCCGATGGTCATGTGGATGTTTCCCTCGTCGTCCTGTTCTCCGAAACGGAAGTAGATTTGGGTCGGCGTTCCTTCCGGAGTCGGAGTTATCGTTGGTTCGTTGTCCGGTTTCATTCTTGTTCTCCTTGCAAGGCGGCCGACGCTTCGATGAGCGGGCGGATGAAATTCTTCACGTCGCCCCATTTCATCGTGATGACGACCGGCTTCTTCGGCGTCACGGCCGAACCGCACTGGTTGCAGAACTTGTCATGCGAATAGACCGGAGCACCGCAGTCGCACACGTAGTTGCAACAGAACTTGATTTCCGAGTTGTCGTCGTGGTCGAAAAACGGCATGTCGGCGTTGATGTGGTCGCTGAGTTTCATTTGTCGTCCTGTCCTTCGTCGTTCCAGACGGTTGCTTCGTTCACCATCCGTTCGTTGTATTCCTTCGCCTTTTCCACGGCTTCGTACGCCTCAGAAATCAGGCGTGCGCATTCCGGGTCGCCCACGAGCCGGAGCGCGTGGTTGAGGTTGTTCCAACAGTTCGTGAGGATTCCGTGAAGGAACGAAATGCGGCGTTCTTCCGGAGTCATTCCTTCCCTCCTTCCTTCTCCTTGCGCTCCGTCCAGACGGTCGCGCGGAACGAGACAAACGCATTCATGTCGTCGAACACGAACTTCGAGCGGACGATGCGCTCCCCGCATTGGTCGAGCCGCTTGACGAGCTCGTCAAACAGTCCGCAAAATTCGCAAAAGACGTGCGCCTTGACCTTGTGCTTCATTCCGCGTCTCCTTCCTTGTTGACCTTGATGTTGTTGTTGAACACGATGCGGAGCGAATCTTCGAAGAATGCTTCGATGCACGTTCCGATGAACGCAACGAGAGCGATGGTGCCATCTCCTTCCGTCGCGAGCGCCGCCGCCGTGATGATTGCAAACGCGAGCGTCTTCATTCCGCGCCTCCTTTCGCCCGTGGAAAATACGCTCCGCAGACAACTCCGTTGTCGTTGCCGCAGGACGCACTGCACCCCCATTTGCGTTTGTAGTCGCAATCATTGCATGTTCGTGCGCGAAGCAATTCTTTCAGAAGCGCCACAAATGATTTCCACAGTTTCATTTCGCGCCTCCTCCCGCCTGTGCGAAGGGAAGTTGCCCCCAGACAAACTCGCAATCGGTTTCCTTCTTATCGGAAGCCGGACAGCCGAAGCATTGAGCATCAACGGCGTCGGCTTTGTAGTGCGCGGCGCAGAATCTCTCGTGGCGTTCTGCCTGCTCCTCCGCCGTCCCCACGTCACAGTTGCGGGCGGGCGCGGCGAGCGCGCCGTCGATGATGCCAAGAGCGCCGTCGACGAGCGCCTTGCGCTCCGGGACGTATTGCGTGGCGCCCGCGGCGCGGACAAGCGGACGAATCCGCTCTAGCGCCTCGCGGAGCGCGGCGGCGTTGCCGTGGGCGGCGGACTTTGCCATCTCTCGCTTGACAAAAGCAATCATCTCTCCGACTTTCGCTTCATTCTCCGCACGCTCCCGCTTCGCCGCCGCCTCGATACGGTCGGCGAGATTGAGCAGCAGGCACCGCGTCACATCTGCGCCATCGAGGCGGATAATTCTTTCGTCGCGCATCTCCGCGAGGATCGCGGAGAGGGATTCGGTGGTGTCACTCATGTTCTTCCTCCATTTCTTTTTCGATGAATTCCATCGCGCGGATGCACACGGCGGCGCATTGGGCGAGTTCCTGCCGTGCGTGAGCGAGGTCGCCGGCCTCAATGGCGGAGAACGCCTCGGCCAGCTCCTCCATGATGATGTCGTCTGCGGCAGAGTAGACCCGCGTATTGTTGCGAATCTTGATCGCCTTCTCGGAATCGCTCCACTTGACGTTTCGCGTGTCGGTGAGCTTGTCGCAGAACTTCTGGTGCTTCTTCTTCGCAGCTTCGAGTTCGGCGGCAACCATTTCAAGGTTCGTCATAGGTGGTCTCCTCCTTTGTAGTCCGGGTATTTGTCGCGATAGATCGCGCGGTTTCTCCGAGACGTTTCGCCGCTGGCGTAAACCCACGCCCAGCCGAACGCGACCGCGAGAACGACGACTGCGATTCCGCCGACGAGTTCAAGGTTTGTCATTTCGTTTTCTCCTTTCTCGCGCGCCTCCACGCGCGGCGATGGAGGTTAATCTCGCGAGGCGATTCTACCCAATCCTTCCACTCGTCGGCGAAGCCCTCCGTCCAGCATTCGAGGTCGGACAGCCAAGTGCCGAACTTGCCGATGCAATACAAAGCGAACAGAACGACAAACAGCGGGACGAAAAGGAGGCGAGCGGCAAAACGCCTACAGCGGTGGATAGCGCCGACGCGAGACGAACGGCGGCAGAGGCACAGCAATCGCGCGCCGCGAGATAGTCCGCTAGGCATGGTCGCCTCCTTCCGCCGGTGCGAAGAGCCAGCGCACGAGCGCGCCCGCCTCGTCCATGCTGTCCCATAGTTCCACGTCGGCGAGAATCTTGTGACCGCGCAGGTCCTGAAACGCCTCACGCGCCTCACCAAGCGTCGCGAATCGGTCGCAGTTGCGCGGTGGCGCGGCGAGGGCGGCGGCAATTTCCTGCGAAACGAATTCGCACAGGATGGTAAGTTTTTTTCTGCTAACCTCGCCTTCGTCCGCACACTTCTTGATATGGATAAACTTAGAACGCGCATTCTCCAGCGCGGCGCGCATCGCCGCAGCGTTGACTGCATCCGCCTGTCGGGCGATTGCGTCCTGCATCTTCACGATTGTGCGCTGAAGATTCAGCACCTCGTCGCGGCGTCGGTCCTCGTCCCGCTTCGCCGCCGCCTCGATGCGGTCGGCGAGCCGCTCCAGATCGATTCGCACGAACTCCCCGCGGATTTCCGCTACGATGTCATTCAATGTTTCGTCCATGCTACGCCCCCTTCCTCGCCGCGCGCCTCGCCTTGCGCGCCTCCTTGACCTTCTTGTTGTTCCGCGCGGAATGCACGTGCTTGCTGTAGACGCACCGGCAAGCGGCGCGGAACATCGCGGAGAAGACCGCCCTTGCGTCCTCGGCCTTCATGTCGAAGATTCCCTGGGCGACGCACCGGCCGGGATGCCCGGGCGTCTTCTTGTGAATGGTGAACAGGTGTTCGTTGGCCAACTTCGACGAGAACCCGTGAATGACGGTGCATCCGATTTCGGCGCAGGCCATCAGATCGTTTCCGATTGGTTGCCAACCGATGTGGAGCATCTCGTCGAACGTGGCGGTGTCTGTCGTCGGGAGTTCTTTGTTTTCTTGTTCGTTCATTTTGAGTGTGGGTTGTTTGTGGTTGTCGTCAGATGATTCCAAGTCGGTATGCCGCAACGATTCTTCGGAGGATCCACTCTACGCAATTCGTCGCCATAGAATTCCCGAGCGCCTTGTATGCGGCGGAGTCGGCTGGCAGTTCGGTTTCGTAGCATCCGCGCAGGGAGTCGGCCGGCGTGCGAAGGTACTTGCGGAGTTCCGGGATGCCGTATAGGTAGTCGTACTCCGCCTTGTCGATCTTGCGCATGTGTCCCGTCGGGAACTTGAGCCAGAGGTCAGGGAACCCCTGGAGCCTGGAACATTCGATCACCGTGAGACGGCGGACAATGTGGTGAAGAACGACCGGGATGTGGTCGGTGTCCGTCGCAGAGGAGTTGAGAGTACGTGAAACGTCGCCGGTCAGCGTCTGGTTGAACGTGTCCACTCCAACAGCGATCTTCGGGTCGGCGTCGTTTCCGTCGGTGCCTGTCATGGCTGAGCGAAGGGTCATGCACGTCTCTTCGTCCGCCTTCTGGTTGTAGGCGTCGAGGCAGAGCGCGGCGGTCGGCTCTCCGTCGCCGGTCGCGCAGTTGGCCTTGATGGTGTGCATCACCTCGTCGGCCGTGGACTGGTTCAAACGGTCAACGGAAATGACGGCGGCGCCTTCGCCGGTCGGGACGGAGCGCAAGGTCATCGAGCATTCCGGCGTGGGCTTCGTCTGGATGCTCGTGTTGGAATTCGAATGCGAGAAGCCGACGGCCGAGCAGACGACTTCTTGCGCACGGCTCTCGCCGTTGTCGAACGTGTTCCTCGTCTGCGCGACCTCGCTCGCTTCATAGCGCTCTCCGTCGCCGTTCTTGTTCCGAGCGTGGCTCGCTTTGCTGAAGACGACGAGCGGATTGTTCCCGGAGACTCCGGCAGAGTTGGCGTTGGACGCGCCCATCGTCGGCATCGCATCGGTCGGGCGGACGCGCGAGTCCTGCGCGTGGTTCTCGAACGTGGCGACGGCGACGGCAGACGGATGCGTGTCGGCGCGAACCGTCTGCGCCGTTCCGTCCTCGCTGATGTTGAGCGAGCCCTGCCCGGCCTCGCCGATGTTGTACGCCTCCTTCCCGATGCAGACCGTCTGCGCGTCGTGCATCGTATCGAGAGTTTTGGCTACTTCCTCCGGTTCGGTCTGATTCAGCTGGCCGTTGCCGCAAGACTTTGCCGTGACTCCCACCAGGCGATCATTTCCCGCAACGCGGTATCCAACAGGGCAGGCAAAACCTTTTCCCGCCTCTCTGCTCGGCGGAGTATCCCCGAGGATGCTCGGGCGCTCAAAAAGTATTTGAGCAGCCGCATGCTCGTTTCCTCCAGCACATCCGACAAGCCACACACGCTTCCGCCGCTGGGGGACAGCGCGCGGGAATCCGTCCACGACGGCATATTGAGCGTCCAGAACCCGCCACGCGAGGCCGTACCCGCAGTTGACCAATGAATCTTGGACGGCATAGAAGTCTCGTCCATCCCGGCTTGATAGAACGCCGGGGACGTTTTCCCAGAGGATCCAGTCCGGACGTATTTCGTCAATGAGTCGGACATACTCGTAGAAAAGGGAGGAGCGGGTTCCACTTCCTTTTTGCATTCCGTGTCGGAGTCCCGCGTTAGACACCGATTGGCATGGCGTGCCCCCGAGGATTGCGTGGATTCGCCGTCCATGAAGGGGAATAGAGTCTGTTCCGTTTGTGAGTTCATCGTGTTCCTTGTCGTATCTGATTTTGGAGAGGTCGCCGAGGTTCGGCACGGCGGGGAAATGGTAGGCAAGCACGGAGCATGCGAAGGGATCGATCTCGGAGAAGGCGACGGGGCGCCAGTCCACGTCCGGAATCCTGGACATGGCGACGCTCGCGGCCTCGATGCCGGAGCAGACGGAGATGTAGTTGATGACTGGTTTCATGCGAGTTTGTAGCAGATGGCTGAACGGTTCGCGCCGTTCGGGTTCTTGATTTTGCCTTGCAGGACCTGACCTGATTCGATGAGGTAGTCCACCACCTCGTCCGTGGTCCGCTTGGGCGTCTGCAATGTGCGCACCAAGTCGGTGCGAGACACTCCGTTCTTGCTCCGCTTGAGAAGGCGGAGGGCTTTGGAAACGAGTTGCTCGAACGGTCCTTCTGCGAGATGCGTCCGGACCTGCTCGACGAGCCCGCTCGTCATCCCGCGAGAGAAGGAGACGCCCCACTCCGCGTCTTCCGCGAGGATTACCGGCGGCTTGCCAGGCGCGCGCGATACCGCATGCAGGAGCGCGAGTTTGTATGCTTTCTCCCACGCGCGCCCCCAGATTGGAGCGGTCCCCGGAACGCCGCCCGCCTTCGCGTTGATGGTGTTCACCATCGCGTCGCAGTCGTCAGCGAACGCGGCGAGGCACGAGTTCGCCTCCGGCATTTCGGGGACCGGATGTGCCGGGCCGGTCCCGATGCCGTCCTGCACCTTGAGCAAATCCTGTATTCCGTCTGCGATGAGAGCGGGCGGCTCTTCTCCGAAATTGGGCGACGGGTTGCGCACGCGCTTGCTGTTGGCGTCGAGGATGAGGCACCGGCCGATGAGTCCGTTTTCCAGAATGTCACGCGTGAGGGCGCCGAGGAACTTCTCCGGCGTTGCCGAACCGTAGATGACGGGAAGCGGCCGGAGAATCGTGCGCGGCTTGGCTTTCTCTTCGCTACCGCTTTTACCCGCACGCTTGCGCGCCGTGACGCGGGTCGAATAGATGCCGGCCGACGACGTGAAGAGGCGCAGGAGCTTGGACGAGATGGAACGCGAGCGAGGATCGTCTTCCTTCAGAGACTCGAACAAGAACGCGATTTCGTCGGACTGGTAGAGCATGCACGGCTGTTCCACGAGGGAATCTTCCAGTCCTTCGCCGGAAGCGAACTCTTCGCCGAGCCGGTCGGACAGTCCGAATTGGTGCAGGAGTCGTGCGTTCACGTCTCTTGGCGCCTGCTTCCCTACGGCGGAGTCGGCAAGGGCGAGGATGTAGAGAAGCGGCGACAGTCCGGATGATGTGCAGTATGAGCGGCCGCAGAGGAACACGAGCATGGCGAGAGCCCCGCTGAACGCAAGCGCGCGATTGGTGTAGGCGGATGTGCGGCAGGTGAAGGCGGCGAGTTCGTCCACGAAGCCGGGCATCGTGTAGAGAGCCCAGTCTTCGGGCTCCGTTTCCTTGACCGGTTCCGCCTCCGGCTCCGGAGGATTCTCGACCTCGACGACGGCCGCTTCCCGTTCCGCCTCCTTGATTACGTCGGCCATGTCCACGCCGGCGGTCGGGTCTGTGCGACGGCCGTACCCCTTTTCGGCGAGCGCGGCCGACGCCGCCTGGAGGTCTCCGCCGTGTTCGAGGACGGCGTAGACCCCGAACTTGCCGTAGCCCTTGCCGGACTCGAACGGCAGGGCATTGGAGGAAAAGACGTAGAAGACGCTCCCGTTCCACGTGGCGGACTGCCCGTCGCCTTCCTTGCCGGGACGCTTCCATCCCTCGTTCTCCCCGCCGTGGACCATCGTCCACCCGTGGGCTTCGAGCAGGGCGTGCAGGTCTCCGCGTTCGTCGAAGTCTTCGCCCGGCAGGAGGTCGAACCCGTCTGCGTGCTGGGGCATCACCTTCGGCACGGCGTCCGTCTTGCGGGCTGAAGTCGTTGGAGCCGCGTCCGGCGGCGCGTGCCGGTCGAGCGAGCGGGCGGCTGAAAGCAGGGCGGCGCGCTCCTCCGGAGACAGGAGCGGAATGGACGAGAAGGACCCCTGGAACAGAGAGTACCCTTCGGTCGGCGCGCAGAGGACGAGCCCGCCTTCGCCTCGCGTCTCGATGAGCACTCCGCCGTTCTCTGCGAGGGCGAGTTTCTGGTTCCCGTCCACCGGGGACGAGCACCGGTAGAACACGTGGCATCCGCCAGACGGCGAGCGCTCGCACACGAGCCGCATGCCGAGGTCGGGAGAGATGAGACCTTGGAACGGCTCAAACGCCTCGCCACCGGAATCGAAATCCAGACACTCGAGATTGCCGGACACGCGCCCGCACACTACGCACACGCCGTCGCGCGGTTGGGCGAACCAGGCGTCTAGTTCCTGCGCGGTCGCGATGCGGGTTTGGTATTGCTTCCAGCCGCCGACGGCCGGGCGCTTGTGCGCACGGTCGGCTGGAAGGACAGAGAGGCCAGCGGATCTGAGGGCCTCCGCGTCAGAAAGGAAGATTGTCATCGTCGTAGAGATCGTCTGATGGAGGATCGAAAGTGACGCCGAGGTCCGAACCGGGCTCCGGCGGTTCGGCCGGGCTCGGCATCGGGTCGGCGAAATCCTTGAGGGCGTACCCGACGACCCTCGGGTACTTCTCGCCCGCCACGGTCTTCACCGTGATTGCGCTCGGCTGACGGACGATGGCCGGGTTCCGGCAGAGCGCCGCCACTTCTTCCGCGCTGAAGGGCGGGTCGATGTCGCGGCGCGCATGCTCGTGCCACCAACGCTCGAACTTCTGCCTGGCGTACCCGGTGTGCTCGGGACAGAGCCACTCGCGATGGATGACGCGGAAGTCGTCCGCGTCGAAGTAGTCGCACTCCACAGTGCGCGGAGCGCCCGGCTCGGCGTTGCGCTTGACGTGAACGTCGTAGTCGGCCCGACGAATCTGGTGATCGTCGAACGAGACCTCCCCGGACAGGATGCCGCCGTTGCGCGCGCGGTCGTCCAGTTCCGATGTCGGCTTGGGGAACTCGAAGCCGCATGCCGGACAGACCATCACGGCCGGGTGGACCATCTCGGCGCAGTTCGGACACTCCTTCGCCATTGGAGTCTCCTTGTCCTTCAAGCCGTTGCCACGGTTCTCCTTCACGGTCACGGCGTCCACCGGCCCGTGGCGGGCGATGTTCCCTCCGAAGTCGAGAACGAGACAGTCCTGCTTGCCGGTCTCGGGCGAAAGGCGGAAGCCGCGGCCTACCATCTGCACGTATAGCCCGGCCGATTTCGTCGGGCGCAACAGCGCCACGCAGTCGATGTTTGGGGCGTCGAAACCCGTGGTGAGTACGCCCATGTTGCAGAGCCAACGGATCGACGGCTCGGTGTTTCCGAACAAGTCGGTCTGTGTGACGCCCTTGAATTCTTGAATGATTTTCGCGCGCTCGTGCGAAGGCGTCTCGCCCGTGACGACGGCAACGCGGTCGCCGGTGAGTTCCCGGATGCGGTCGGCGACGGACGAGCAGTGTGCGACCGACGAGCAGAAGACGATGATGGACTTGCGCCCCTTCGCCCTCTCGATCATGTCGGCGACGGACGAATCGACGGCAGATTTGTTTGCGACCGCCTTGTCCACGTCCTCGGCCACGAACTCGCCAGCCCGGACGTGCAGGCCGGAGAGGTCGATCGTCGAATGGCCGGCCTTGGCGGTGAGCTTGGAGATGTAGCCCTCCGCGATGAGGCGCCGGACTCCCACCTCGTAGCAAACCTCGTTCAGCACGTTCTCCGGTTTGCAGATGAGGCCCCCCTGAACCCTGTACGGCGTGGCGGTGAATCCGACGACTCGCTGGTGCGGGCAGAGTTCCTTGCTTGCGGCGAGGAATGTCCGGTACATTCCGTCCCCGTCTTCGGGAATGAGGTGCGCCTCGTCGACTATAACGAGGTCGAAGGCGCCGAGTTCCTCCGCGCGCTGGTAGACGGATTGGATGCCGGCCACGAGGACGGGCGTGTCCGTGTCGCGCGAGTTCAGACCCGCGGAGTAGATGCCCACCTCGATGTCGGGGCAGATGGCCCGCACCTTCTCGGCGTTCTGTTGCAAAAGTTCTTTGACATGCGCGAGGATGCACACGCGCCCGTTCCAACGCGAAACCACGTCGGCCGCAATCTGGCCGAGGACGAGACTCTTCCCGCCGGCCGTGGGAATCACGACGCATGGGTTCGTCTCTTTCTTGGCGAGGTGGTCGTATGTCGCGGCGACCGCTTCGAGCTGGTACGGGCGGAGTTTCATTCGGCGAGGTCCGTAATGCGGACGTAGCAGAAGGCGTTGCCATCGACCTTAGGCATCATCTTGACGTGCAGTTCCTTGACGAGCGAATCGTCTTCCCAGACCTGCGCCGCGGTGATGGCGTCGAAGAGGGCCTTGAGGTAGTTGTCCAAGTCGCGCCTCCGGGCGTCCGCCGGAAAGAGTTCCACGCGGACGTGGACCGGAACGCGAATCATGTTGACGGGCGGCGCCTCCCTCCCTTCCGGCACGAAGCCGGAAGCGAGGGCGACGGCCCGCACCGCCTTCTGGAAGACACGACCCTGCCTGCTGATGACGACCATGTGGCCGACGTGCCTGCGGTACGTGTTCTCCGAAGGAGGGAACGGGAACTCGAACTCTACCGGACCCACGGTGCGCGTCCCGAGGGGTACTGCCCGGCGGGATTGGCGGGCGGGGCGGGAGGAACGGGCGTGGCCGCAACGGCCGGCGTCTGGACGGCCGTGAACTGCGGCTGCGGAACCGGCGCCGGGGCGACGGGCGCGGCGGGCGCCGGCGTCTGGACGTAGTTCGGATCGGGCGCGTAGTCCTTGACTTCGTTCCTGGCGGCGAACTGCCCTTCCGGCGGACGGACGGCGACCTTGACGAGCATCGGGATGTTGCGCAGTTCTTCGTGCGAGCGGACGCGCGTCTTTCCGCACGCCTTGTAAATCTTGGCGAGGGTGCGCAGTCCGATTTCGCGGGCCTGCTCGGACTGATGAACGATATTGAGGTTGTCGAACACCATCCGCTTGGCGTGCTCGCCGGAGACGATGGTGAGTCCGATGGAGAGGTACGAGCCGGTGCCGGACTTGTTCCGCTTCATCTCGGACGAGGTGATCATCGCCTCGTAGACCCCCGCCGGGACGGGCTGGCTCTCGCCGGTGTACGAGGTGTCGATGCTCGTGGCGTCGAAATTGGAGAAGTCGAATTCTTCGTTCATTGGATTGGTTCTTTCTTGGGTTGGTTGTTTTCAGTTGCGCAGTACCTTGCGCGAAATCGCCGGTTGATGTCTACTCCTTGTCCTTGAAGATGGCGTCGGAGACGACCTTCCATCCGTTCGGCTTGACGAGCGGGAGTTCCATCGGCATGTCGTAGCGGTTCTTGGCGATGACGGCCGGGCCTCCGATGGCACGAAGGACGCGCTTGCCGCCGTTCATGCCGACGGCCTGCGCCTTGCCCTTGTCCGTCACGGTGAACTGCGAGGACGCGAAGAGAATCATGTCCGCCCAGTCGTAGAACAGGGCGTTCGCGGACTTGTGGAGACGGGGCGACCAACGGTCGTAGATGCCCTGCTCGGGGTCCTCGAATTTTTCGGTCTTGGCGTGCGCGAGACAGAGAATCATCATGTTCCTGCGGTCGCGGATTTCATCCAGGAGGGAGACGATTTGGCGCCACTCGGTAAGGGCGTACACGTAGCCCTTGCCGTAGCCCTTGTCCACCTTCTCTATCGAGTTGACGGACCAGTCCTTACAAACCTTGTCCCAGATGAGGCGCTCAAGCCAGTCGAGGGAGTCGATGACGAGCGTCTGGAAGTTGTGCGGCTCGTCCCGGACGGCCGTGAGCTGGTCGATGACCTCCTTGACGGAGCGGGCGAGCTGGAACTTCGCCGTGTCGATCTGGCCGAGACCGTCCTCGACTTGGATGAACACCGGGTCGGGCGCCGAAGCGGCGAACGTGGACTTGCCGACGCCCTGCGTGCCGTAGATGATGGCGCGCGGCGGGCGCGGCGTGAGGCCGTGGGTGACGGACTGCATGAGTCCGGACGCGACGGCGGTTTTTCCTTGCGTGAGCATTGTGTTTTTCCTTTGGGGTTGTGTGTGAGAGACCCGTGGTTCGATGTCACAGGTCGGAAAGGATTCGGAGTTGTTCGTAGCCGGTCGGCCACGAGGAGTTGCTGCGGCATTCGATGAGGCGATGCACGGCCGCACGGTTCTGTTCGGTGCATGTGTCGAGCGACAGGCCGGACACCTTCCAGACTCCGCACCGGAACGGCTCGGATTTCTCGCACGCGATGATGTGGAACGGGATGTCGTCCTCCTTCGTGCCGGCGGCGGCGCCGAGGACGGAACGGTAGAACGCGCCCTGGTGCCCGTAGCCATAACGCTTGGCGTCGTACTCGAACCGGTCGAGGTCTTCGCAGGACTTGAAGTCCACGATCCCCTCCTGCGGGTTGAACCAGTCGATGCGAATCTGGCATGCGACGCCCTCCCAGTTCGCGCGGACCGTCCCCTCGGGGAACCCGCCGGAGAGAAGCCGCGCGGCGTCCGGATGGTTCTGCACTGCGAGGTTCATGTTGGAGATTTTCATCATGTCCCTCGGCGAAATGACGAGGCGCGGCGCCTGCGCGGCGGCCCACTCGCGATATGCCTTCGTGTTCGGGCCGAAGGCTTCGTTCGTCTTGGGGTTGACGGGACCTTCGGCAACGAGGTATGCGGCGTTGAACGCCTCGGAGCCTTCGAGGACGAGCTTGTGGACGGCGGAACCGAAGAAGAACGCGTCGGACTTGGCGTTCTGGATGATGCCGTCCACTTCTCGCTTGTAGAGGATCGGACTGCGGCGGAAGTCGGCGAGCAGGTGGCTTGAAACGTATTCGCCCCGGCGGGAGGCTGCATGGTATTCCCCTTCGGGAACCCAGATGAAAGGATGAGGGTAGTCTTGCATGGTGTGGATGTGTGGATGTGTGTGGATGTGGATGTCAGTCGTCTTCGAGCGCGGCAAGCAGAAACAGCACGGCGACGCCGGCGACGAGGATTGCGGCGACCTTCAGCATGGCATGGCCCTGTTGATGAGGTCGAGCGACCAGAGGATGATGTTCGCCCAGACGAGGATGAAGCCGATGCGAGTCCTGTACACGTCGCGAAGCGCACGATGTACGAACTCGGCGCGTGACAGAAGCCATCCGTAGACGCGAAGCCAGAACGGCAAGCGTGGCGGAAGCGGCTCCCAGTCGAGAGCGGCGGCCGAGAGGACCAAGGCTAGTCCTCCGCCGCTTGTGCGTCGCGCAGACGGACGAACTTGTCCATCGCTTTCTTGTAGTCGTAAAGTTCCGTCTTCGTCGGAGTCTCTCCGTCGACGACTTTTTGCGCGATCATGTGCGCGAGGTAGGTGGCGCGCGATTGGATGCGGCGCGTCTCCCGCGTTTTGCTTTTTGTGTTCATCGTGTTTCCTTGTGTGTGTGTGACAGAACCGGATTCGTTCCGGTGAAATGGTTCAGCGCGCGTCGTCGGCCGCCGTGAGCGCGGCGAGAACGGTGCGTGCGGTGTCTCCGTCGAACGGACGGAGGAAGCGGTCGGCCCGGTGCGGGAGTCCGTACATGTCCTCGTCCTTCGCCGGGCGGCGGCAAAGGATGCAATCGCCGTGGACCGGAGAGCCGAAGACTTTCGACGCGATGACGTTCACATTCTTCTCCGTGCCGACGAGAGCGGGGGCGGCAATGGCGACGCGGAACTTGTCCGCCATCCAGTCGGAGCAGGGAATCTGCGAAACCGAATCGGCATGGGCGAACGAGCAAGCTTGGTCGAAGATGGAACGGGAGGCGTCCTCGATGCGGGGGGTGCCGTCGAGGGGGAGGAGAACGACGTAGCGGTCGGAGTCGGACATGGCTAACGGATTGGAGCAGGGTTGAGTTTGTAGAGCGGAACTTTTCCGGGGAGGCGCGTGAGCATTCCGTCGTTCACGCAGCGTGTGAGGAACTTCGCTTTCGCCGTTCGGTCGGTGATGCCGGGGATTGAAATCTCGGATGCGGGGAGCCGGTTCTTGGGAGCGCGGACGAGTTGGGCGACGAGGGCCATGCGGCGTGTCTTTCTTTCTTCCGCCGTCAGCCATCCGCCGGGCGACGATTCGTCTTCGGTCTCCTTCGGGAGCGATGTCGGGGGGTCGAGAAACCGGAGCAGGGACTTTGCTTCGTCAGCGAGCCAGCGGACGGGTCCGTCCATCACGCGCCGGAGGAAGGCGAGGATGCTTCGTCGTTCCGTCTCTCCCCACTCCTTCATCTAGCCAACCTCCGCGGGGAAGAACTTCCGGGAACCGACGGGAAGGCGGCGCGTCTTCGCGTCCTGCCACCACTCGACCGCCCCCTTCGGGAAGCGCACGACGGATTTCGAGAAGGCGTAGTGCGGGATGGGGAAGAGTTTCCTCCGACAGAACCTGCGGACTTGGTTCTCCGTGGCCGGACGCCCGTTCACGAGCAGGAGCGACGAAACGTCGTTCTCGTCGCAGAGAGGAAGCGGATACCGGAGCGGCTTGGCGATGTTCACGGCGTGGTCGTTCAGGTATGATGTCACGGTCGCGATGTCGATGATGCCGCGCGCCGCGTTCTCGGCGGCGGGGAACGCACGGTAGAAAGCGGAGCGCGAAAGTTTGAGCATTCGCATCGCCGCGTCGCAAGTCATGTATGTCGGAAGGTTCTTCATCTGGATGGGTCTTCTGGGTGGCGCCCCCGCGTGCGCGCCGTCCGCCGAAAGGCTTGTGAAACACGGGCGGCGCGCACGGGGAGCAATCGGTCTAGCCCTCGGGCTCGGCCTCGGGCTTCTCGGCCTCGGCCTCGCGGGGCGTGGGCTCGTCCTTCGCGACCTCGGCCGCGTGCTCCTCGGCGATCTTGGAGAGCCAGCTGCCGATGTCCTCGCCACGGGCCTTCGCCTCCTTCACGGCGGCCATCATGTCCTTCGTGCTCTTCCCGAACATGGTCTCGGTCGCCTTCTCGAACGACTTGAACAGGGGGGCGGCCATGCGCGCGGCCTCCTCGTACTCGGACGCGGACGAGAGGACCGGGGAGATTCCCTGGATGGCCTTCGCCATCATCTTGCCGAGGATGTACTCGCGGTTGGACGACTTCTTGCACTCGGCGTCGTTGCCGGACTCGATGCCGACGGTGACGCCCGTTTCGGTTTCTTCGATGGTGATGGTGAGCTTGAGCATGGTGTGGTTCTTTCTTTGGTTGTGTGGTTTGTTGTTTGTGGTGCGCGGAACCCCGCGCGGGGAATTGTTTCGGGCGTGGTGTTATCACCCGGCATGGCAAACGGCGGTGTTATCACCCGCTTGCTTGAGAAGAAGGCGCGCGGTGTCTCCGAAAGAAAGATGCCGCCTGTTGGCCTCCTTGAGAACCTTGCGATAGAGAACCGGAGAGATACGTAGCGTGACTCGCTTGCTCATTTGCCGGCCCTCCCATTCCGCTTGGACGAATTGGACCGAGACTCTGCGAGAATCGCTTCATAGTCGCTGGCGTCGAGCCTGACTTCGCGTGTTGCGTCTTCCAACGCGCGGATGAACGCAAGCGACTTGGCCGAGTCTCCGGGGCGAGAGTACTTCTTCTCGACTCGACGGCAGGTGTCAAGGTCGACTCGAAGACCTACCTGCCTTTTGTCTGGATCTGGTTGGTTGCTCATTTTTTCTTGTCCTTCATTTCGAGCCCCGCATAGTGCGGTGGCGACGGCGCATAATCTACCACGGTGTTATCACCGAGTCAAGCAAAAAGTGGGCCTTTTTGAGAAAAATTTTTCTACCGCTCTGGAAGCGGGAAAATCCATGATACAGACTCGGCGCCGTCTAAAAAGAACGCGTTGCGCGCCCCTACTTCTCGACGACTTCCGCGTCGATTGTCTTCGGATTGTCCTTCGGCGTCGACGGAAGCCATGCCGGAAGCTCCGGCAGCTTGTAGATGATCTGCTGGCCGATGATCTGCGTAGTCTTCTTCGATGCGTCGACGAGCGGCTGGGCTACTCGGTCCTCGCGAGCCTTCGTCTCCTCCATCAAGTACTCGGTGAGTTTGTCGGAGTACTGTCGGCGCGAGCCGATGATGCCGTCCCGGTCCTTTTCGACGCGTCCGACGATCGGAACTTCGTCTCCGTCGAGAGCGCGCTTCACGGCGTTCTCGTGAACGCGACGCGATGATGTTTCGTCCCGCATGCGCCAGGCGGTCCGCCATAGCACGCCGAAGCCGTTCTTGTCCACTCGCGAGAGCATCTGCGCTCGAGACCAGGAGATTCCGGACGCCTTCATCCAATCGTCCTGCTTGAGCCCCCGCACGACTCCGCCAAGCAATGCGGCGAACGCGTCGCCGAACTTTGCAAGCGACGGCAGAAGGGCGAACGGAGGCTTCTTCTCGTCCCCCTCGTGCATCTGGTTCCACTCCTCGACTGCGGCCGCCACAACGTCGCGAGCCGCATCCTCGTCCTCCGGAGACACCTTCACCTCCGGGACTTCGAGCGACTCGATCCATTCGGCCGCGCGGTTGCCTCGCAACAGCTCGAAGACCGGAGGCATGAGCGCGACTTCGGCCTTCGCTCGTTCCTGTTTGGCAATCGCCTTCTCGCTCTGCTTGCGAGACGGCTTGGCGTGCATGTGCGGCGTGGGTTTCTTCATGTGGGTGTGGATGTGGTTGGAAGTTCGTCAACCCTCGTTCCGGATACTAGCACGCCCCGTCGGCGAACCGGCGGGGCGTGGCAACGGCAGTCGTGGATGCGCCGGTCAGCGCACCGGCTCGTCCCACTCGACTTCCTGCCCGTCGACGATCGTGACGGATGGTCCTGACGATCGCTTGCCCCATCCGCGCCCCCAGACCGGTGCCGCCGGAGAGACAGGCGCCGCGAGCCGACGCGATGTCGGGCCGCCGTCCCGTTCCAACACGTCGATGAGCGCAACGACTTTTTCGTTGATGTCTTCGACGGAGCTTGGAGGCAACAGTCGTTCAACGTCGGGCCAAGCCTTGCGAATGACATTCGCACTGCTCATCTTGTGGATGACCTTCGCGATTGGCCCCTCTTTCGTGAGTGGCTTGCCGAAGACGGCTTCAAGCGCATTGCGCAACGCCTTGCGTGCGATGCCGTCCGGCGTGGTCGGCTTGCGTCCGTCGCAATTCCGACGGTTCCTCGCAAGGGCGGCGAGTTGTGCGGGTGAACGACGCGAACCGCCACGCCGTCCGAACGCAACGGCGGCAAGGTGGAGCATTTCTTCTTCGGAAAGATTTTGTGTTTGCATGGCGTGTATCCTAATTGAAGCACTCCCGTTTTGTCAAGCCCCCCTCTTCGCAAGGTCGATTGCGCCTTGCAGATAGCAGGAGACACCGTGCAGGTCGGTGCGCGTGAGCACGTGATCGACGAGACCTGTCCGGTGTTCCAGTGTGAGCGACCAACAGTCAGGGCCGGCGTGCTGCGTTGCGCGCGGAACGATTCCGGTGCTCTCCTTCAGTTCGTGGAGTTGTTCCATCAGGAGACAGACGATTGCGGCGTCGCGCTTCTCGGCGCCGTCCTCGATGGTGATGAGCCGCTTGGTTGCGGCGACGATTCCATTCTTCTTCATCGGTGCATCCTCCTTCAGTCGCCCGCTTCTTCCCAGTCCACGTCCTCCGCCTGGAGGATGTTCGGGAAGGCGCAGAACTTCTCGTTGTACTTCTCGATGGCTTCGTCCACGTCCTCCGCCGTGCAGGTGAACGGGAGTCCCGGCCACCTGCCCTCGTCGATTTTCTCGACGCGCTCGGCTTCGAGACAGCGTTGGTATTCCCGCATCCCCTCGTGCGAGTAGATGGATGCCGCCGTGTCCTCGTTCTCGGATGATTCCAGAATCTCGGTGATGGTGATTTTCATCTTCTACTCCTTCGTGATGGTTTCGAACAGCCAGATGTTGTGGCCGGTGCAGGTGCCGCCCTTCCGGTCGTACTTGCCGATGAACGCCTCGCTCGTGAAGGATGTGTAGTCGGCGGTGTGCGAGTCCTCGCGCATCGTCCGGACTATTCCGTTCCTGCCGAACTCCCGCCGGGCTACGATGGCGGCGGCGAGAGCGGTGGCGTCCGTGTCTTCCAAGCGCGGGTCGTCTTCGCGGAAGCGGAAGCCGCGTCCCTTTCCGGTGTGCGAAATGCAGTAGATTTTCATTGCGGTGTCCTTGTTTGTACGCCCGGAGTCTATCCGGGCGGCGTGTGTTTTGTCCAGGATTATTTCTTCTTCCGGTCCGCGCGGACGACCGCGTAGACGATTTCGCCCAGCGGGAGCGCGAACGGAATCCCCGTTGCGTCGCACCCGTGGACGGCGTGCTTGGTGAGTTCCATCTGGTCGGGTCCGGTGACGACGGTGTTGAAGCCGTTCCGGTGGTAGAAGCAGACGACCGCTCCGGCCGGCCACTTGGCGATGAGTCTTTCGATGGTGTCGTGGTGCATGGCATGTGTCTCCTTTGGTTGATGTCAGACGATTCGTGCGGACAACAGTCGGAACTTTCCGGACGGGATGGTGACGAGCATTTCGCAGCACATGCGCCCTTTGGTCCGTGCGTCCAAGAGCGGGGCACCGCGCCGCACCCACCCGTAGAGATTGCAGATGCGCGTGCAAGCGGCGCGTGCGTCCTCCGCACGGATGCGACGGCGGCGTGGCGGATTCTTCCCCCAGTCCACTTCGTACAGTTCCAGTTCGCCTTCGTTCATCTTCAGTCCTCCTTGACGTTGATGGCGAGACCGGCGACGGCGATGGCGCCCCAGACGAGCGGGAGCGCGCGGCCGATGTGTCCGGCCACGGAGTTGCGCGAGTGCCCGAGCCCCGCAAGCACGGCGAGACCGATGGACAGAGGAACGGCGGCGCAGACGAGCGCGCGCCAGAGTTTCTTGATGGTGTTCATGTGATGTGTCCTTGTTGGTTGCGCCGCGCGCCCATGAGGGGCGCGCGGCTTGGTTGATGTTCAGCAGAAGTGTTTGCCCTTGGACTCCTTGAACGCCTTGCGGCACGCGGAGAGAAGTTCGGCGGGCGCACCCTCCGGCGTCACGGAGTCGATGGCGATTCCCGCCGGGTCCGATCCGACGGTGAAGTCCACGAGGTCCAGGCCAGCGGCGTCGAGCGTGCTCGCAGGCGCCTTGCAGGCGCAGAGCCCACGGTAGACGAGTTCGACGGACAGCCGCCACGCTCCGGCGAGATTGGCGGCGAGCATGAGGGACGGAATCGAGACCGTCCTTCCCTGCCCGTCGAACCCGGCGAAGACTCCGGCGCCCGGTTGCCATCCGGTGAAGCCGGACGCCATCGAGAGGAGCGGGTTGATGCCCGACACGTCTCCGTAGTCGTCGGCGACCCAGATGTCGGCCGGTCCGTTCCCGGTGTCCGTCGAGCGGCAATCCACGTTGCCGCCGATGGTGTCTTGCAGGAAGTCGAGAGTCGACTCCCGCGGCACGGCCGCAAGGACGGCGCGCGTCTTGTAGATGCGCTCCCCCGCCTCGCGGAACGGATGCACGGCGAAGAGCAGGGCTTCCCCCTTGTCCTCCGCCTTGCACGCGTGGCCACGGGACTTCGCCCACGTGGCGGCGGAGATCAGCGCGTTTTTCGCGGTCGACTCCAGACTGCCGAGCGCGATGAGCGCGAGGTCGTTCCGGTCGGTGGCGTCGATGCCGATCATCGAACTCCAGAGTTCGCGGACGGCGTTCGTGTTGGTGGTTTCGTTTTGCACTTTCGTTTTACTCCTGCCCGGTCGGGACTCGCGGGCGTTCTGGTTTCCCGAGACCGTGGCGGCCGGCGGCCGCCAGAGGGTTTCGGCGGGGGACCGCCCCGCCATCGTCAGTCGGGCGTCAGTCTTCCCAGATGAGCAGTCCGACGGACGCCGGGACGACGTGCGTTCCGTCCACTTCGAACACGTCGCACTCGCACCCGGCCGGATTGGCGGCCTTCGCCGCCTTCCAGAAGGACTCCCAGGTGTAGCCGCCGCCGCGCGCGAACCATCCCGTCCATTTCCTTTTCGTCCGGTCCCAGTCCGCATTGAAGACGGCGCCGGACTTGCGCGCGCCTTCGCGCCAGATGTCCGCCACGGCGTAGAGCGGCGTGAAGCTCTTTCCGAGGTAGCGGAACGAGTTCCATTCTTTCGTTTTCATTTCGGTTTCTCCTTTCGTATCAGAGGACTTTCATAAAGTCGCCCCACGCGGCGGCAAATGGTTCGTCGGAAACGATGTTCTCCATGCTGAGTAGGAGAGATTGGCGAAGTTGGATGAGCGCGAATGGCATGTGCCCGAGCACCCTGTGCTCGTATTCGATCCGCGCGAATGCCTCCGCGATAATCCGGAACGGGTTGCCGGGCTTCGTGAACCCGTCCCCGCCATGTTCGTCGTCCCACCGGACGGCCAGCCAGTCGGCGACGTACCGGCTCGCCTCCGTGTGGTGGTTTCTCTCCGTGCATTCGCGAACGTAGTCGAGGTCGTGCGCGTTCGGCCGGAGCCAAGCCGAAGCCTCCGGCGAGGCCGCGGCTTTGCCCTTGACGTAGGCGAGTTCGGCACCGCGCGCGTTCTGTCTTTCATTCTTGATCGTTTTCATTTTCGTTTCTCCATTCCCCGCCGTCACGGCGGGGCGTTGTCGTTGTGTCTAGTCGTTCTGGTATCCCGCTTCCAGAAGGAGCTCGATGAGACAGTCGCGGACCGCCGTCTCCAGTTTCCAATAGGCGTCGGGTCCGCGCTTGTCCGGAGCAAGGCGCCCGCCGGGAGCGACGACGGCAAGCATGTCCGCCGTGTCGTTCCATAGAAGTTCGCAGGGCGCTCCGGCCTCGTCCCTTTCGTTCGCCGCCCATGCGAGGATCGCCCGGCAAGCGGCGTCGGGGTTGCGGATCGCGCGCCGGACAAGCGTCTCAACCTGTCTCATGGTCATTGGATTGGTGATCTTCATCTTCGTTCTCCTTGTTGTGACCCCGCCGTCACGGCGGGGGCGTTTTGTTTTCGGTTTATGTCAGCCACGGCAGAATGCGTAGCCGGGCCAAAGGTTTTCGCCGGGCTTCGGGTCCCGTTTGATGTAGGCGAGGGCTTCGGCGCAGGTCCACGGGAAGCCCGTGCAATGCGCGAGGTACTTCGCGACGCCACGGGCGTCAAGTTTTCCGGCGTCGTAGTCGCGACGCGCGGCCTCGTCGAAGGTCGGGATGTCGAGAGGGGGGCGGGTGTCTTTCATGGTCGGTTCTCCTTTCGTCTGTCTAGCGCAGTTCCATGTCCTCCCAGAGAACGATCTGCTCGTCCTCGCCGTCGTACGCCTCCCACTTCCCGCAGTCCGGGTGCAGACGCCCGCGCCTCTCCATGTCGGAGCGGAGCCGCTTGAACGCCTTGCGCGCCGAGTCCGCCTTGCGGTAGATGCGCATGCCTTGCAGGATTCCGCCGTAGAGTTCCGCGATCACGTGGACCGCCTCCGGCGCCGCGCCTTCGCGCGCGTTCTGTTTCGCGTTCTTCTTCGCTTTCATTTTCGCTTTTCCTTTTTACTTTCGTTTTCGTTCTGGCTTGCCATCATCGGGCGAGGGGTTGCCGTCCGCTCTCGCGACGCGCGGCGAAAGGCGGCCGCGCGTTTCGGCTTGCCGGGGAGACCCGCCCCGGCGCCGAAAGTTCTAGGGCGCGCCGGGGAACGCCCCCGCCGTATCCTCAAAGTCCCAGTCCCGGAACGGATCGGCCGGGAGTTCGGCCGGGGCCGCGGGCGCCGGGGCGAGGACCGGGAACCCGAGCAGGTCCCGCGCGCCCGTGTCCACGAGGGCCGGGCGGTTCCGGCGGTCCAAGCGCGCCGCGCGGCGGATCGCGTGGACGGAGTAGTCGGTCGGCTTTTTCACTTTCGTTTCCCTTTCGTTCGGTTCCGTTTCGGCCGTGCGCGGCCATCATCGGCGCGGGCGCGTCACCCGCGGACGGAACCCGCCCGCCACCCGGCGGGCGGGGCGCCCAGCTCAGAGGATTCCCCCGAGCAGGTCGAGGACCTTCCCGACGAAGACGGTCGCGTAGTTCCCGCCGATGAACGACTTCCGCGCGTTCGGGCATCCGAGTTCGAAGGCCGTCTTGTTGTCCGGGTCCGAGACGATCACGGTGTCGCGGGTGTTCAGCGCCTCATAGGCCCGCTTCCAAGTCTTGATATGGTTCTTCAGTTCCCCGAGGGACTTCTTTTTGCTGGCGCCGAGGGCCCCGGAGTCCGGGCCGCCGCGGAAGCGCGCCTCATGGAACGCCTCATGGCTCATGCCGCCGTCCCAGACGGCCACGGTGACGTTCCGCCATCCCGGCTTTTCCGTCTCCCGGAAGGCTTCCACCACGCCGGGGCCGAAGTCGTTCCCTTCGTCCGCTTCGATCCGGCGCGTCTTGTCATGCACGCGGGTCCAGTCGCCCGTCACCACGACCGAGAGCGCGAACGCGTTCGGCATCTTCTTCTCCACTTCCAGAAGGGAAGAAACGAGTTCGTTGACCTTCCGGACGGAACCCGAGAAACTTCCGGAGCAGTCCACCACGAGACGGAGCGCGATCCGGTCGAACTTTCCGCACCCGTCGTCACCGGACTTGCCCCACCACCGGAAGTCCCGGCGGGTCGCAATCGCGCGGGGAACGAGTTTCCCGGAAAAGCCGTGCCGGACGCCCGTCCGGTTCGCCCGCTTGTTGGTCGCGCGAACGATGATCCGGGAGACTTCGCGCGAGACGGCCGGGTTTTCGTACCGCTTCAGACGGGCCGCAAAGCGCTTTTTGGCGCCTTCCAGTTCGGATTCCGCGATTTCGTCCGGGCACGGGTCCGCGGCGCCCGCCGCGGGCGCCGCGCCCGCCTCCCCGTCCGAACGCCCGCCGCCGCGGGTGTTGCGCGCGCCGCCCTCGCGGGCGTTCTGTCCGCCGTTCGCCCCGTTCTCCGGTTTCGCTCCGGCGCCCTTGTCCTCCTTCCCGGCGTCCTTGTCCTTCCCGGCGCCTTCGCCGTTCCCGCCGTTCTCTTGGTCCTTTCCTTCGCCGTCCTTCCCGGCGCCGTTTCCGGCGCCGTCCTTTCCGGCTTTCGGCGCCCCGGCGTTCCCGCCGTTCTCCGGCGCGTTCTTCGGATTTTCCATGGGCGGCTGCGGCTTCCGCCCCGCCTCGAAAGCCTTCCGCGCCTCTTCCAGAAAAACCCGGTAGTCGCGCACAAGGACGTATTCGTCGAAGCGCGCACCGTCCGCTTCCGGGTTCCCGCAATGCTTCCGCACGAGGGCGTCCCACTTCGCCAGAAGGTCCGCGGGGGCGATGCGGTAGCGAACCGCGTTGAAAACGAAGTGGTCGAAGTCCTTCGCGGGCGTCACGGGTTCCCCGCAGACTCGCCGCAGAAGGTCCCGGAAGTTCACGCCGTGGAAGTGGTTCGCCAGAAGGGTTTCGATCCGGGCGTCTTCCAGAATGTTCCCGAGTTTCCCGAGATGGTCCGCGGGCGAAACGCGAACCGGGGTCAAGAGAAGATGCGAAATTTCATGGTAGAGCAGTCCGCGAATCACGCCCTCCAAGTCCGCTTCCGGGACTTCCGGCGCCGCCGCGAACGCCTCCGAGACGTTGCGGAAGGCGACGTGGACTTCCCGCGTCATCAAGTTGACGAAGGAGGACGGGGCGCCGAGGTCGAGGACGACGGGCGCCCTTGTCCCGAGGTAGAAACCCACGGGAAGGGTCCGCAGAATCGCGGAGACTTGCGCGGGGTTGAGTTCTTTTTTCATTTCGTTTTGCCTTTCGTTTTTCCCGTTTCGGCCGTTCCATCGGCCATCATCGGCGGGCGGGTTTCACGCCCGGACGGGACCCCGCCCAGGAGGGCGGGGGCGCCTTCTACGCGAAGGCGATTTCCGCAAGTTTTTCGTCTTTCAGTTCAAACTTGCGAAGCTCGAAGGCACGGTCGACAAGCGGGGGCGGAAGCGGGCAAACTTGGTCCGCGACATTCAGATTCATGGTCCCGAGGACCCGGAACCCGTCCCGGATTTCGATCCGTTCGCCGTTGATATTGACGGCGCTTTTGCCGTCCGTCACAGTCTGGAGCGCGCGAAGGCATTCAAGCGAAAGAAGGTTGATTTCGTCGAGGATAACGGGCTTTCCGTTCTCCATCGCATCCCGGAGCGGGCAGCGGCGGAAGGCGGGATGCGTCGCGATGATTTTCCCCGTTTCGTCCTTCTCTTCGGCAAGGTAGAACCCGCGGAAAAGGTCGTCCGGCGTCATTTCGGCATTGCAAACTACCACTTCCGCTTCCGGCAGTTCCAGTTGCGCGGCCGTCGTCTTCCCGCTTCCCGGTTCCCCGTACCAGACGGCGAAACGGGCGTTGATCCTCTTCGAAACCGGGACGGCCACCGTCCGCCGCAGAAGGTCCCGCGCTTCCGCGGACTCCAGTTTTGCGGCCACGTCCGCCGCGAAAGGCGAGTTCACCAGGGCGAAGGTGTTCCGCACATACTCCGCCGCGTCCGCGGGTTTCTGGTACGCAGCAACGGAATTGAGGAAACGCGCTTGGGGCGTATACTGGAATTCCGAAAGGAACATCCTCCAGTCTCTCGCCAGTTCCACAAGGTTCGCGGCCGGACCTTTCGCGGCCGGAGCGGGAGCGGGCGCCGCGGAAGCCGCCGCGGGCGTTCTGTTTTCCGGAACCTGAGCGGGGGCGGGAGCGCCAGAAGTTCCCGCGGACGCAGGAGCGGGCGGAACGGAAAGGACCGCGCCCGCGGGCACGGGAGCGGGCACGGGCGGAACGGGAGCGGAAGCGGCCGGGACCGGAGCGGGCGCCGGAAGCGGGGCGCCTTCCAGAAGGGCGATCATTTCCTTCCGGTTGTAGAAGTTCCGGGAAGTCTTCCCCGTCTTCGGAGACGTGACGGAATGCGAGACTTGCATCCCGCGGGCTTTCATTTCGGCCCGCAGTTCCGCGGGCGTCATTTCGGTGAATGCTTTCACTTGGTTTTGCCTTTCGTTTGGAACCGCCGGAAGTGGCGGCGCTTCCCATGTAGCAAGGGGCGTGCCAAATTGAAGAGTTGCAAAAAGCCTAGCGTTTTACGCATTATCTTACTTATTGAAGCGGAGCATTTTCTTATTTTTGAGAAAACAGAGCGGTGCTATTCTCAAAATTGAGAATGTGAAGCCGTTTGTAAGGCAACTTTACGCACCACGGAAAGCAGCGATAGACATAGCAAAAGATATAGTAAATAGATATATATTATTTATTTTTATTATTTTATTTATATCCTTTATCTATCCTCTATTTCTCGCACGCGTCACGCCGCGGGGAGCGCATTGCAAGACGTGGTAAAAAAAATAAGAATTTCCGCATAAATACTAGCGGTTTAATTTTTCTCAACGGCGAGAAACGCCACGCGCGCACAAGGCGCCGGGCAAGGCGCCTGAAGGGATAGGGCAAGGGTCCGCGGGGCGGGGTCCGCCCCGGTTGAATTCTGGCGCGCGCCCGGCCGCGTCCCGCCCGGTCCGCCGTGCCGGTACCGCGTACCAGGGCGCCGGGTCCTCCCCGCCCTCGCGCCCTCGTGCCCTCCCTCCCCGTCTCGCAGCGGGCGCCTCGCCCCGCCCCGCACGGATCGACCCCGCCAGGGAAGCGGAGGACAAGCGGAGGACAAGCGCCCTTGTGCGCGGGAACTTGTGTAGAATGCCAAGGGAATCCGGCCGGGCCGGGATGGTTTCTATCCTCCCCGCTCCGCCGGGCCGCCGGACTCCGCGGCGCCCGGCCCGGCCGGGCCGCCCCGCCACGCCGCGCCGTGGCGGAGGATGGAGGCCGCGCCGCCCGGCCGCGCGGCGCCCCCGTCTGGGGGTGCGGCCGACGCGGGCGGGGGGCGGTTCGGTACCGCGGTGGGCCCCCGTCTGGGTCATTGGCCGGTCTGGGGGCAGGGTCCTACTGCCCTCCTTCCTCGTTGCCCACCCGTCCTTTTCCGGACGCGCGGCGCCTAGACTGGTGGTCATGGCAGACGAACCACACAGGACGATCACGTACCGGATGACGCCGACGGGCCGTGCGTTCCACAACTGCGAATCGGACGTCAAGTGCATCATGGGCCCCATCGGGTGCCTTCCATGCGACACGGAGGTAATGACTCCGGGTGGCTGGATCCGTATCGCGGACTGGTCCGGACAGAACATTCTTCAATGGAGGCCCGACGGGACGACGTTGTTCGCCGTTCCGAAGAAGTTCATCAATGCGAAGTGCGAGGACGGGTTCCTGTCATATCCGTTCGTTGGCGGCGGGCGGATGGTCGTCACTGGAAACCATCGTGTTGTCCATCGCCTTCCAGGTTGGATCGACTGGCATGTATGCCATGCTTGGGAACTCTCTGGGTGGGCCGGAAGGAAATGCAGGATCGAGATACCCGGCGGAGAATATGGGGAACACGTACTGACGATCAGCACGAGGCGTTGGCGGACAAAACGCATTCCCGCGCCGGACGGGAGGCAGTACTGCTTCGAGACGGACACCGGGTTCTTCGCCGTTCGGCAGGACGGTCGGATTTTCGTGACGGGAAACTCCGGGAAGTCATCGGACTGCACGTGGGAACTCTGGTTCAAGGCGTGCCGTCAGGTGCCGGACCCGTTCGACGGGGTGCGGCGGGTGAAGTTCATGATCGTGCGCAACACGTTCACGGAACTCATCGACACGACGGTGAGGACGTGGACGGAGTGGTTCCCGGAGACGAAGATCGTGAAGTTTCCGCAACTGCACGGGACGCTGCGGTTCCCGCATCCGGTGGACGGCAAGCCGGTGGAGATCGAGTTGCAGTTCCGTGCGCTCGACAACGAGAACCAGGTGAAGGACCTGCTGTCGCTCGAAGTGACGGGCTGTTGGTTCAACGAGTGCAAGGAACTCGACTGGAACCTCGTGTTCAACGCGATGAGCCGTCGCGGCCGGTATCCGAAGACGAACGCGGACGCGGGGTACTTCCCGATACAGGACATGGGCGTGGTGATGGACACGAACCCGTGCTCGGAGGAATGCTGGTACTACCGCAAGGCGGAGGTGGAGAAGCCGGACGGATGGGCGTTCTTCCGCCAGCCGCCGGGCGTGCTGCGCATCGACGACGGAAACGGGAAGTACCACTACGAGGCGAACCGCGGGCAGGACCCGACGGTGCCTCCGGCGGAGAACTGCGAGAACTACACGGACGGGTACGACTACTACACGAAGAAGCTGTCGGGCGCCGACGAGGACTGGATCAAGGTGTACCTCATGGGCGAGTACGGGACCACGATGGCGGGGAAGGTCGTGTACCCGGAGTACTCGGACGCGGTTCACTTCTTCGACGGGGAGCTGACGCCGGCGTGGGGTCTTCCGCTCTATCTCGGGACGGACTTCGGTCGGACGCCGGCGACGGTGATCGGGCAGCTCATGCCGGACGGTCAGGTGGTGGTGTACGACGAGCTGTGCGGCGTGGACATGGGCATCATCGAGTTCTGCCAGACGGCGTTGCGTCCGCGGCTCGCGACGAAGTTCCGGATGGCGAAGATGCAGGTGTTCAACTACGCGGACCCCGCGGGGAAGACGGGGAACCAGCTCGACAACATCAGTTGCATCGAGATGATGAACCAGAACGGGATACCGACGGAGCCGTGCGCGGTTCCGAACAACTCGCCGTACCTGCGGTGGACGGCGGTGGCGGAGTGTCTTCGTCGCCGACTCTCGAACGGGAAGGCGGGGCTCGTGATCTGCCGTCCGTGCAAGATGCTCCGGTCGGGGTTCCTCGGGAAGTACAGCTACCGGAAGATGGCGACGGCGGCGGCGTTCGGCGGGGAGTCGTACGCGGAGACGGTGGACAAGAGCAACCCGTATTCGCATCCGCACGACGCGTTGCAGTACATGGTGTACGGCGCGACGCACCAGGGCGGGGCGGGGGCGTTCGACGTGGGTCTGCGGACGGACGTGGAGGCGATGGCGAAGCGGCGGAGCGGTGACCTCCTGCCGGACTTTCCGGTGGTGCGTGAGCCCGCGGTGACGGCGATGAACGCGCGGCGGTACGACCGCGGATACGGCGGATACCAAAGGGTTCCGGGAGGGCGGTACTCGCGCTTCCGGATGGACGGATACTGCTGAAAAATTTTTCGCGTGTGTTGCCGCGTGGGGGTCGTCGTGGGCGGCGTGGCCGAGAATGTGCCCCATGAGCGACACGACAGCGAGCATCGGCGACCTTGCGCTGACCGTCGGCATCGGCGGAAGCGAGGTGCCGCGCCTTTCGTCTCCCGCGGAAGCGGCGGCGGCGGAACCGGGAACGACTCCCGGGATCGCGCCGACGAGCGAAGCGATGACGGAGCTGGCGGCGCATGTCGGCGTTGTGTTCCAGGAGAACGCGGCGCACCGCCGCGCGTCCGGCGTGGACGAGCGGCTGGAGCGCCAGATGCTGATGTCGCTCGGCCGGTACTCGGAGCGCGAACTCGCGGAGATCAGGGACACCGGCGCCAAGCCGCTCTACGCGCCGGTTGCGGACAAGAAGCGGCGCGCGGCGTCGGCGATGCTGTCGGAGCTCTTCAACAACCCCGGCGACAAGTGCTGGACGCTCGCGTTCACGCCGGACCCGACGGTTCCGAAGTGGGTGAAGGAGAAGGCGACGGCGGAAGTGACGGCGACGGCGCTGATGGCGCTTGCGCAGGAACTTGGCCGCCCGCCGGAACTGGAGGACGTGAAGGGTCTCGTGCTCCGACGGATGGACGAAATCCTCGACGCGCGGAATGAGTTCGCGCGGCAGGCGTGCCGCCGGATGGAGACGAAGATACACGACCAGATGGTCGAGGGCGACTGGAACGAGGCGTTCGACGCCTACGCCGAGGCGCTCTGCACGTACGGCACGTCGTTCATCCGCGGACCGGAGCCGAGGACGAGGCGGACGCTCGAATACGTCGGCGCGGAGAGCGCGGGTTCCGGCGGCCGCGTGAAGGTGGTCGAGGACGTTGCTCTCGAATTCGAGTTCGTGTCGCCGTGGGACGTGTACCCGGCTCCGGGCGCGAAGGAGGTGACGGACGGGCCGCTCGTGCTCCGCGTGCGCTACCTGCCGGAGTCGCTGCGTCTCGCGGCGGCCGACGTGAAGGGCGCGCGCAAGGGATGGATTCCGGAGGCGGTGGACTCGATCCTGCGTTCGTCGCCGCTCGGCGGTTCCCGCGACTGGGTGGCGGACGCGGCGGCGCAGACGCCGCAGAGTTCGCCGAACGGGGAGAAGCAGGACACCTCGGCGGCGTACTCCGGGAAGAGCTGCATGATCGAGGGCCTGGAGTTCTTCGGCGCGGTGCGCGGGTCGGAGCTGATCGGCATCGGCGTCGAGGAGCTGACGGACGGCAAGGCGGTGGACCCGGCGGAGTACTACGAGGTGGACGCCATCCGCATCGAGGGCGTCATCGTGTACTGCCGCGTGGTCGAACCGGAGATCGGGCGGCCCATCTGCAAGGGCGTGTTCTTCCCGCAGTCGGATTCCTTCTGGGGCGTCGGGCCTCTCGAAAAGTGCGCCGACATGCAGCGCATCGCGAACGCGGCGGTGCGCGACCTTTCGGTGAACATGGCGCAGTCGTCCGGACCGCAGTTCGCGATCACCGACATGGCGCGGTTGGACCCCTCGTGCGGGACGGACATGACGCCATGGAAACTCTGGACGTTCGGGCCGCCGCCGTTCGGACAGGGCGGGAACGCGATGCCCATCCAGATGTTCCAGCCGAACAGCAACGCGGCGGAACTTCTCCGCGTGTACGACTTCGCGGACAAGGAGTGCGGCAACCTCGCGGGCATCCGCGACTACACGATGGGCGGAACGGGCGCCGGGGAAATCGGACGCACGGCGTCTGGCTACTCGATGCTGATGGAATCGGCGACCCGCGACTTCAAGCACTGCGTCCACCAGACGGACCAGAAGGTCGTGCGGAAGGCCGTGATGATGTGCTACGCGTGGAACATGCTCTACGACAAGGACGAGACCATCAAGGGCGACGTGCGGTGCGACCCGGCCGGAATGTACGGGATGATCCACAAGGAGCAGGACTACAACAGGAAGATGCAGTTCCTCCAACTGGTGAACAATCCCACGGACATGCAGATCGTCGGGATTCCCGGACGCGCGCGGCTCCTGCGCGAAATCGCGCGGCCGATGGAACTCTCGCTCGACGGCATCGTCAAAAGCCCGGAGAAGCTCGAAGAGGAGCAACGGATGGCCGAGGCGATGCAGCAGGCGCAACTTCTCCAGAGCATCAACGCCGCGCAGTCCGGTGGCGAAGTCGGGCCGGAAGGCGCCGCCCCGGACGGCGGGGCGTCCCCGCGGTTCCGCGGAACGAACGCGGGACGCCGCGCGACGGTGCCGCAGCCGGGAACGGGCCTTTCGCCGCAGGCGCGCGGAACGATGGCCTACGTCGCGCGCAATCCGGAAGCGCGGGCGATGCAGGGCATGAGGGCCGCGCAGACGCGGGAAGTGAACGCGGCGGCATCCTGATTTTGAAAGAAGCCAAGAAGGAAATCGGACGATGGTTCTCTCGTTTGCACCAGACGCATTGAGGTTGCTCGGCTCCCGCGAGCACGCTCCCGTGCTGACGCTCCTGCGCCAGCTCGTCGAGGCTTCGTTCGACGACACGATGGCGAATCTCCTTTACCCGGCGCATGCGCTGACGGACCACGAAAAGGCGGTCCTCGAAGCGGAGGCGCGGGTTCTCATGGGACTTCGAAAGGACCTGGCGGACGCTTCCCGCGCCGTCCCTGCGAAAGCCAAGCAGGACGACGGCGCAAGCGGAAACTCGCCCGCCGGATTCGTGTAGGCGGCCCCGAAAGTGGCGTGCCGGAAATCGGTCTTCTCCGCTCCGGCGAACCGATGGAACTCGAAGGTAGGCGCCTTCGCTCCAGCAAACCGAAAGAAACCCGAACATGGACAACGACAACACCGACCAGAAGAAAACCCCCGACGCCTCCGAGCAGGCGACCGGTCCGGCCACGATGCAGGACCTCGCCGCGACGATGGGCGTCGCGTCTCCGTCCGCCGCGAAGGCGGAACCCTCCCGCGAAGACGATGCCGACGACCAGCGCCGGCGCGTGAACGACGGGCGGCTCAAGAAAGCCAGCGAAGACCTCGCGGCGGCCAATGCGCGCATCCGTGAACTCGAAGAGCAGATCGCGAAAGCGAACTCGGAGAGGCCGATGTTCGACGCGGAGTCCGTCAAGAAGTTCGCCAAGGATCCGTCCGACGTGGACGACGCGTTCGCGGACACGACCGCCAAGGGCCTCAACGCCCTGCGCGAGAACGTCCGCAAGGAGATGAAGGGGGAGTTCGACGCGTTGCGGGCCGAGATCTCGGCATCCCGCGAGGCGGCGTCGGCGGCGCGTTCGACCGCGGCCCTCGAGCAGACGCTCGCGGCCGTCGAAGGCGCGGCGCCGGGGCTCGTGGCGCGGATCGCGCGCGGCGACCTGAAGGACAGGTGGAACTCGTTCCTCGATGGCACGGACCGTCTCTCCAACCTCCAGATGCGCAGCATCCTCCAGGGTGCGATGCGCGACGGGCGGGTGGACGCGGCGAAGGAAGTGTACGCGAGGTTCGTCCGGGAGGCGGGTCTTTCCGGTCAGTACGAAGGCGCCGTCATGGCGCCTCCGCGCGGCGCGGCTCCGGCGGCCCCGAGAACGGGCGCGCAGGGACGCGTCTACCCGAGCCGCGAAGCGATCTACGCCGAGATGGAAAGACTCTCGGACATGAAGCGTCGGGGCTCCATCGACCACAAGCAATACGTCGCGCAAAGCGACGAGCTGGAAAACGCGCTCCGCGAACGCCGCTACGTGAAGTGACGGCTGGATGGCGGAGTTCGGGTTCCGGCGGAAAGGATCAGAAATGATCGCACCCCAAGCCAAACTCTACCACAAGATTCCCGACGACTGGGAACCGATCGTCTACTCCAAGAAGATCGACGACAAGACGAACGACAACGTCGTCTTCACCAACGTGTTCAACCGCGACTACGAGGGCGAACTCCGGGGCATCGGCTCCGAGCTCGTCATCCGCTCGTGGCCCGACATCAAGGTGAACGACTACATCCTCGACACCCCGATCAACCCGCAGCGCGTCGATTCGCGCTCCAAGCACGTGAAGGTCGGCCGCGCCTGGGAGGCGTCGTTCGTCCTCGACGGATGGGACCTGATGAACACGGACATCAAGGGCTGGGAGTCCAAGCGCTCCTCGCTTATCGCCGTCCGTCTCGCGGAGTTCCTCGAGGACAAGTGGTTCCGCGAGGCGCCGGCCACTCTCGCCGCCGCCGCCGTGGACGTTCCCGAGGCCGCCCGCAACATCGGAAACTCCGCCGGGTTCAACGGCGACATCAAGCTCGGCGAGCCCAACCAGGCCATCGAGCTGATGATCGAGAAGCCCGCCAGCACGTTCGGAGCCTACCAGCGCAACGTGGTGGACTACTTCTACGACTGCGACATGGTGCTCTCCCGTCAGAAGGGCGCCTCCGCGGCGACGAAGAAGTTCATCATCTGCGCGCCCGAGGTGTTCGACAAGCTCCGCCGCTTTGACGCCTTCGAGCGCTCGCACGCGGCCCCCGAGCTCGCCACGATGCTGCGCGCCGACATCATGTCGGCCGGAAAGATCCCCGTCACCGGCATGGACGTGTACATTTCCAACCGCCTGAAGGCGGTCGGCACGTCCGGCGGCAAGTCGATCTACCCGGTCTACTTCGGCGACACCCGTGCGTGGACCTACGCGGACCTCGTCTCCAAGACTGGCATCAAGGAGGATCCCAAGATCCCCGAGGTGCAGTATGAATGGCACATCGGTGCCTACGACTGGTTCCTCGCCGCGCCGGAGTACTTCGGCGTCGGCTTCGTCGCGGTCTAGGCCAAACTTCAAGCAAGGAAAGGAAACACAGCCATGCCTTACGACTACGATAATGACCCCCGTTTCGAGAAGACCCCGAACGGATTCGTCCGCAACGATGTTGCGCAGGCCCCCGTCGACCAGATGGGCGCGAAGACCGAGTACCCCACGGGGTACAACGGCCACGCGTACCGCTGGCTCGGCCCGCTCTCGCAGCTCGTCGCCGCCGCCTCCGGCGTCCGGTTCAAGATCGCCGAGGGATTCGTCCCGCGTTCCGCGTTCGCCAAGTGCGCTCCCATCGTGGACACCATCCACGAGGGCTGCACGAAGACGCTCGTCGCGGGCGATTCCGTCGCCATCTCCGGCGTCAGCGACGCGAACGTCGGCACGTTCGCGCTGACGGTCGCCGCGGCCGACGGCTCCGACTCCGACTCGGATGCGGACGTTCCCGTCCCGTTCGTGAAGGGAGCCGTGACCTCCCCGGCCCTCGTCGAGGACGACGACACGTGGTTCACCGTGACCGGTTCCGGCACGCTCTCCGGCGACTGCATCGTCGAGGTCGGCGTCTGGGCCGAGCAGGTCGATCCGCACCCCTCGAAGCAGTTCTAGCGAACTCGCTCATCCCCCGCGCGTCCGGTTCATCCGGCGCGCGGGGGACCCCCTTCCCCACGCTCATCCACACCCGTCACGAGGAGTCCTAAATGGACGACGAACAGAAGTTCCCCTACATCATGCACAAGCGCACGCTCATCCACGTTCCCAACACGAAGGAGGCGCGCGAAAAGTTCGGAGACGAATTCGTCCCGATCACCAAGGAGCAGGCCAACGCGCTTTCGAAGGACCGCGCGAAGGCCGGCGTCGAAATCATGCGGAGCGTGGTCGCCGCCGACAACGCCGCGGCTCTCGCCGAGGCGCAGGCGCGGTACTCCGCTCCCGCCGGGGAACTGCGTCCCGTCGAGGTTCCGCCAGCTCCGGCGCCGGAACCGGCTCCGGCTTCCGCCGCGAACACTCAGGCCCCCGCCTGGGGGGCCGCGAAGAAAGCGAAGTAGGCCATGCCGTTTCTCGCGTCCGAGAACACGCCGAAGAAAGCCCTCGTCGAAGCGGCGAGGGCGATCATCGACAGGCAGGAGACCGAAACCTGGAAGTGGTTCGACGCGGACCTGCTTTCGTTCCTGCAAGACGGCATCGTCGCGCTTGAGCGCTTGCGGCCCGCTTCCGGCTATGTCGGCATGCGCCGCGTCCCAAGGACTCCTGTCGACATTCCGCCGGTCCCTCCGGCCGTCGACGTGGGGTTCGATTCGGACTCCGATACGGATCCTTCGTGGCAGGAGTACGTCGAGCGGATGAACGCCCTTCTCGACGAACCCGTTCTCGTGGACGGGCGATGGCATCAGGCCCTCGTTGAGTACGTCTGCTACGAGGCGTTCCGCCGGGATGAGTCCGACGCCGCTTCGCAGAAACTGGCGCAACAGCATTACCAATCCTTCGTGGAACTCGCGCAGAGATGAAGACCGCCGAAGAACTCAAGGAAAGCCAGCGCTCGCCGCTCACCGCGGAAGCCGTCGGGCTTTCCGAGCCGTCCGTCAAGAACCTTGTCGAGCGCTTGATGCTCTGGATGCCGGGACTTTCCGATGTGGAAGCCCGGTACGCCATCATGGACTGCGCCCGAGAATTCTGCTCGAAGACGAACTGTTGGACGACCGGCGCGCATTGGCCGTTCGACTTCAGTTTCGTCGGCGACTTTTCCTTCACGGCCGGGCATCCGAACATTCCCCGCGGAGCGACGGCTCTGCGCGTTCGCGAAGCGCGTTGCGGAAATACGGTCTGGCGCGGCTTGCCGCCGTTCGTCTTTCCTGCCGGGCTTCCCGGTCCGAATCCGCGTTTCCTGTTTCACGGGATTCCGCCCGAGATCGCATCGCTCCGCATGCGCGCCGCGGCTCTCGGCGAGGAAATTCCGCTCTTCACGGTGCGTCTTGCGCTCGCTCCTGAAATCGGGAGCGAAGCCCTGCCCGCCGAACTCGTCGCCCGGTGGGGCGATGCGTTCGTGACGGGCGCCCGTGCGACGCTTTCTTCGATGACAGGCCGCGCGTGGTCCGACCCGAACGCCGCGGCTCTCCACGGCGCGCGCTACAACTCCTTCGTGGGCGAGGCGCGCACCGCGTTCGAGGTCGGCTCGGTCCCGTCGCATCTCCAGACCCGTTCCAAGATTCCGTTCGTGATTTAGCCATGCCCGACCCGATTCGCAAAGCGCTGCAGGATTCGAAGTACAGAGTTCCGGACACCTCCGCGCGACAGCGGCGGGAGGAGCCGGAGTGGAACGAGTACTCCGTCCTCGCATACGACGGCTTGATGCCGACGCAAATCGTGCGTCGGCTCACGGACGAGGACGGCATCGACCGGTGGGAGGCGACGTGTCTGCCGTTCCGGGTCGACGCGCGTCCCGACACGGACGATCGCCGGAACGACAAGGTGCGGTTCCTGCCAGACGACCCGACGAGGTACGTCGACGAGCGACGGTACGTCGTTGACCCGATGGTCGGCAAGCACCGGTTTCTCGGACTTTGGACAGGCGGTCCCGTCCGGATGACGACGGACAAGAAATCCGGCGGCAAGGAGGTCACGCAGGTCCTCACGAGGACGTTTTGCGCCGGACACGGCTACACGACCGACGAGCACGGCAACTACGTCTGCGCGTACTGGGTGAACGGCGGCTTCAACACGAAGCTTGACGGAACGGGCGAGGCGCTCGACCCGGACAAGGTTCGCGACTACCTGACGGCCGACGAAGCTCTCAAGTACCATCGCCCCGCCCTCGGCTCGCGTCTGTCGCCGTACATGATGTACCGCCCGGACATTCCCGCGTCCTACACGCGGGAGGTCCAGTGGCGCGAGTTCACGCATGAGTCCATCAAGTTTCTCGACCCGCTCGGGCTCAAGCCGGAGAACCACCCGCGTCTTGCGCAGGTCGTCACTTTCCATTTCTACGAGTTGGCCGGCGAAGCCGTGACGAACGCCGCCTGCCGCATCGACCCGGAGACGAACACGGTTATCTTCACGGCGGCGCTGACGTATTCCGCGCTTGGCGAGCCGGAGAATCCGGAAGACTTGTTCAGTCTTCCGTGTCTGGAGACGTGCGACCGCGATACGCTCAGGATGTTCGGGTGGAACGACCTTCGCAACGGCGAAGGGTACAGGTACACCCACATGTTCCGCTGGCCGCGGCTCAAGGACTCGCCGACGACCCGAGCGACTCTTGAGTTTCTGAACGACAATGCTCCGACGAACGCCGTGGAGGTCCCGGACGGCTCGGATTCCGATTCGGACTCCGATGAAATCATTCCTGCGCCCGAGGGTTTCGTCCTCGGACTTCTAGCCAAGCACGGAATGCTTCCGGGCGACGATACGAAGAAGGCGTGGCACGGATACGAGAATCCGCGCCCGGCAATCTCGAAGAACGACAACCAGCTGGACAATACCGGACGACTCGTGACGAGCGCCGCAATCGACGGTTCCGACGGTTCGGACGGTGACGGACGGTATCCGGTCCAGACGTATCGCGTGGCGAAGCAGCGGGTCGAGCCCGACCAAGACGGTTCTCTCTCGTTCGTCGTGGCGCTCGTGAAGGCCGAGTGGCACGGCGGAGACGACGGGAAGGATTGGGAGGACGGCGGACGGAGAGTCCTCTCCGGAGTGTCTGCTCCGCAGGGCTACGGAAAGTCGGAGACGCGCGTCATCACGGCGGTTCCGCGCAACGGCGCCATTCCGACGATGAACGCCATCCGTGTCGCGGATTCCTACGAACTGATTACGGCGAAGCGCCAGACGGAAGGGCAGGAGGGCTCTTCCGACGTTTCGTTCGAGAAGCGGAAGTTGTACGATTATCTCGGGAGCGACGGAGACCATACGCCCGATTACATCAACATCGACGGCAATCCGTACAACGCGACGACGTACCATTACGATCCGAACACGAACACCTACACGCTCGACTGGAATTACGTCAATCCGGAAAAGACGCAGGAACTCGTGGACAAGGCACGCGCCCAACTCGGCGGAAATCCGATCGTCACGGTCACGCACCATCCGGACGGGTATGACATCGTTCACATCGTCGGCAAGGGCCGCGGCGCGCAACACATCGACGAATGGCTCGTCGAGGCCGATTGGTTCAAGCACGAAACGCTTGAGCAATGGATCGGCGTGACGCTGATTCGCGAGAACGGGCGTCCGACCGGATTCAAGTACCGGCCGACCATCTACAAGACCGATCCGACCACCGGAGAGGAAATCGTAGACTGGGAGGCCACGAACGCACAGCCGTTCACGACCATTCTCTTCGACGCCATTCGTGGAGACCTCGACGCCAACTGGATGGGGAGCGACCCGCAGGCTGTCGGTCCGGCCGTCCGCGATCCCAAGGTGTACATCACCACGGGCATGGAGCCTGGCGGAAAAATCGAAATCGGCGGATCGGATTCCGATTCGGACATCTGGCATGCCGACGTTCATGGAGACGGATGGAAATCTGGATCATGGACCGACCCGGACGACGGCGCGACCGTTCCGCCGGCTTCGTCGGAAAACAATCCCGCCGACGGACAAGACAAGATGCGGTCGCATTGCATGACGCGCATCGGCAGGCAGGTCAATTCCGACGGGACGTACAACATCACCGTCACGAGAATCTATCCGCACCAGCGCTACTGGACGTGGGAGACCGAAGGTGAGAACCGCGACGGAGACACGCGGACGGTCTACCATTTCGCGTACGTCAACTGGCCTTCGCGCAAGGCGATCCAGACCGACATCATCGAGAAGATAAAGACGAAGATCGGTCAAGATCAATCTTGGGATGATGGTTGGACCCTCGGCGGTTCGATACGGGTCAACGAGTTCGGTCTCGTCAACGCTCCCGGACTGACTCTCGCGCCGGCCTGGAGCAACGACGGGGCGAACATCATCCGTCGGGCGAAGACCCACACGAACTACCTTCTCGAACGGATCATCAAGGCGGAAAAGACCTATACGGCGCCGTCTGACTTCGCGAATTCCGGGAAACCCGCAGACGGCTTTTGGTGGCGGGAAGTCACCATGTACGTGTATTCGGGCACTACGTCGAGTTCCCAACAGGCGATGACCGAATACAAGAAGTTCGGCGGGTTCTACGACGGGACGAAAGGATGCCGGAAACTTCGCGGCGTCGGTGTCAACGCGGATTGGGAGTGGCATGACGTTTACCGCGTCGAGTACGGCGATTGGAAAGCCACGAAGTTCGAACTTCCGGAGGGCCCGCCGCCCCAAGGCGGCGACGGAGTTGCGAACAGCGAGAACGAATACGATGTCGCGGACGAGACGACGCAGGAGGCACTTGCGATGACCGCCGCCGACAAGCTGAAGGACGGAGGCGGAACGACCCCAACGCCTACGGCGCAGAACGTTCTCGACAAGTGGAATTCCGCGAATCCGAACTACCACATCGACGTGTCGACGTGGAACAGGGATGCCTATACGCCGAAGAACAATGGCGCAAAAACCAAGAAAGTCACCTGGGTGAACTGAAATGGACGAAGAGATTTCAGAACTCAAGTCTCTCGTCTCTTCGATGCGGGAGGATTTGAACGAGCTCCTGCGCGAGCGGAACGAACTTCGCGACAAGGTTTGGCGTCTTGAAGATACCGTCGGAAGACTTGGCGATTCCGTCTTGGACCTTGCCACGAAGGACACGGCCCTTTTCGGCGAAACGGCGCAAGGCGGCGAGGCGTCCGAGTCTTCGGAAACCGACGGCCGTCCTGGAACCTGGTCTCGCGATGCTCCGAATCCGGAAAACGAACATGTCACCGTTCCCGACACGTTCGAGCTGCAAGGGTTGGACGTTCCCAGAAAAAGCATCGAGTACACCCCTGAACGAACCAATGCGCACCAACTTCACGAGTTCGATGACGCCCCGTCCGTTGGCTCTGTCAAGGTGATAAAGTTCGGCAAGTGGTGGATTCTCGTTGACCCGGACGGAACAACCGGAACTCGAAAGTGGATGATTCCGCTTCGTCGTGAGACGACGGGAGGCATCGAACTCAAGTGGGCTCAATTCGGACAGGATACCGGGTCCGATTCGGACTCCGATTCGGATTCCGACTCCGATCCGGACCCCGGATTCGTCAGACGGCGCGTGCTGACGAACGTGTTCGTCTCCGGAAATACGCTCGTGTTCGAGACCGAGTGGCATACGGTCATCGCCAGTGCGCCCGGAGAACCGATACCCATCGTCGGCTCTACTTGCGAGGGCTCGGACTGATGCCTTTGATGTTTCAGAACGGGAAGCCGCTATTCGTCAACGGCATGTTGGCGATGGGCGAAGATTGCTGCTGCGACAAATGCCTTCCCGAAGCAATGAACATATTCTGGGAGTTCGAATACTCTGTCGGCGGGACGGGATGCGTATATCCCACGAGCGAGTCTTACAAGACGCAGCTTGATGCCCATGCCGCCATTTCCTCGTGGTCGATTTCCTTTACGCGAAACGGCGGCGCGAAACAGACACTGACAAAGACGTGGCCGCAGGGAGAACCTTATATGCTCGATGGCTCCGCTTGCGAAGACGAAACCGGTCCGTATTTGATTCAAACCGTGACGAGTTCGGGGGACGACGGTCCTTTTACGATACGACTTGCGGCCCATCTTACACAACACGGCGTCGTCGAGGTCGCCTTCTCTCCGGGTTCCCGCACATTCTGTACTGTCGAGGAGGAGGGGAGCAACATTATCGTTCCAGGCGAACCGCAGGGCGTCAATTATGCTTGCGCGGTCTATGTCAGAACCGAAAACACCCAGGGCAATCCGCCTTCGTTCAACCCGACGTTCGTTTTTGGCAGTCCGTCCATCTATTCGAATCCATATTCTGAAATAAGGAGAATCTAGCCATGCGACCTCCTTGCCCCTGCAAGAACAAGGATCATTCCGCTTCTTCTGCTTCTGTTGACGAGACGAACGAGAAGCCGACGAATCCGCTCGCTTGTCCCGACTGCCTCGACAAGCACCTCGGCGCCGCGGCGGAGTACGCCAAGGAATCGGAGGAGGACGCGACGCGCTTCGAAGAATACCGGCGTTCGCTTGGCCACATGGTCTGCGCGGAGGATCACGCGAGGGCGCTCGGCCTCTTCGACTATGCGTCGCGCATCCGCGCGGCGCGCAAGACTTTCCAGACAACCCGCAAGGCGTACGACATGGAGGCCCTGCTCAAAGAGGACACAAGCAAATGAAAATGAACGAAGGACAAATCAAGAAGATGCACGAATGGCAGGACAAACAATGGGAGTGCGTCCGATTCGTTCTCAGGTTCGGACTGTGCCTTGGAATCATTGCCGTAATCGCGTATTGCTGCGGATGCACGACCGGAAACGACGGCATCTACATCGACGAGACCATTTGGGTCTATGCGACGAACCGTATCGACCAGGCAATCGAGAAACATTCTCCGGTCCCGGACGCCGCCACGGGCGATGACCCTGTGAAGGATGAGCAGGGAGGAAGCGTGGGTACGCCTTCGGTTGGTGGCGCTCCGTCCGGGACCGGGGATTCCTCCTTGAAGTTGGACTTCCGCTACGGCGGATTCAAGGGCGGAAACGCGAAGGAGGATTCGCGTTGTCGCATCGGCTCCCCGAAAATCACGAAGGACAAGATTTCGTGGAAGTGGGAGACGAAGATTCCGTCGGACTGGAAGCGCGGTTCAACGAGCAAGGGCCCGATGGTGATTTCCGCCGCGTTCTACTGGGACGAATCGGAAAAGAAGTGGATCGGCGGAAAGGTGGACTGGTGCGATGAGGCCCGGACGAGCCGCGCGACGGAGAAGATTTACGACGGCTACAACGGATGGAAGAGCGCCGGGTGGGACAAGGCGAAGAAGCGCGGGTTCTGCGTGGTTTCAGCGGACGGGAAGTACAGGTCGAATTTCGTCGAGGACTAGCCATGTCGCGCGGAATCATCAGTCTTACCACGCATGCGGCACGTGCGGCACATTGTGCCCCGGTCGTTGAATCTCTCGTCGGGCAGGCGAAGTCCGCCGGCCTTGAGGTTTGTCTTACGGTCCAGTCCGAAGCATACCGGTTGCTTCCGCATTCCGTGAAGTCCCTTCCGATGCAATTCATCGTCGAGGAGAAGGACATCGGGTCGAACATGAAGTACCTGTACGCGATGAAGCGATTCCCGGACTTGCCGATCATCGCGGTGGACGACGACAACATCTTCTGGGACGGGACGCCTTCCGGAATGATGCTTTGGCATTCCCGGCTTCCGCATTGCATCATCTGCCGCCGGTGGCGCGAAATCGTGTGGACGGCAAGCGGCAAGATGGTTCCGTTCACGTTCAAGAGCTTTCCGCTTCGCGACTGCCGTTCGCTTCCTCCCGGCGGAGTCCTGCACGTGACGAACGGGTTCCCGGAGCATTGCGCCGGAGTTCTCTATCCTCCTGGGTGTTTCAAAATCGACGATTCCGTGATCGCGGAAGCGGAGGCGAAGGCGCCGCACGACGACGACGTGTTCGCCCACATCCTCGCTTTGCGGAATCGCGTGGAGACGTTCCAGATTCACGACCCAGCATATCTCAAGGTGCAACGTGACAAGACCGACCCGTTTATCAAGGCGAGCGGTCTTTGGAAGAACGGCAACGGAGGACAACGGTCCACGCAGACGCTTCTCCGCTTCGAGGACGAATTGCGTGCCGCGAGGAGCGAGCGGCCGTGACGGACATCCTCTATTCCGTCGGCCCGGACTCCGGGCACGGCAACCGGGAGCTCGCCTGGTCGCTTGCAAGTCTCAAGCGGTACGCCAAGCATCTTGGCCGCGTGGTCGTCGCGGGCTACCCCCCGGCTTGGCTCCCTTCATGGGTGGAACGTTTCCCGTTCGAGAGGATTCCGGACCATTCGAACTACTTCAACCTCTTCGAGTGCGTGATGGCCGCCATCGACGCAGGGGCGGTCCAGGGCGAATTCCTGTACTCGTCGGACGACCACTTCCTCTCGATGCCGTTCGACTGCGACGCCGTTCCCTTCTGGCGCCGCCAGTCGAATCCCGTCATCCGGTCTTTGCCGGAAGCACGTGCCGCCGGGCGCCCGTGCAACAACTTCGACAAGATGATGGCGCAGACTCGGGAAGTCCTGCTTTCGAACGGCTACGGAATCGTCCGTTGCAACGTCCACAAGATGACGAGGATTCGTTGCGATGAGGCGGCGGAGGCCAGACGGCTTGCCGATTCTGCGCCGGACAAGTACTGCGGCGTGGAACTCACCTGCGTGTTCCAGAACATCCGGGCGCGGAAGGAAAACATCGTCTGGACGTGGGACCCGAAGGACTGGAAACTTTACCAGTTCGACCCGGAAGCCGTCGCCAGCGGGCAGTTTTCCTGCGCCGACGCGGCTTTCGCCGACCGGAGGTTCCTTGAGTACATGGACATGACTTACGGGGACTGTTGCCGCGCGGCTCCGGAAGCGGCTTCGGGCGCATAGAATCCGTCCTCGTGAACGCGGAACAGGCCAGAATCGCGAGCATTCTCGCCAAGGCGGTCGCGAAGTACATTCGCGACGACCAACGCGCGGACTACCCCCTTCCTGCCCCGGTCCGCGTCGTAATCCGCTCGTGGCGCCTTTCGGAGTTCGTCAAGGCACCTTACACGACGAAGGACGGAACGCTGTCCGTCACGCCGCTCGGCGACCACCGGCTCGAACTCATCGCGCATGCGTTTCCGCGTTCCGGGAAGTGGAACGGGCCAGACGTTCTTCCGAACGACAACCTGCGTTCGATGCTCGCCAGTCTTTTCCACGACCTCATCTGGGAGCATGCAAGCGAGCTTTGCACGGCATGGGGCTGCTACCAGACGGACCTCCTGCGGTGGGGCAACGGCGTCCTGTACCTCGTGTGGGTCTGGGCGTCGAAAGACTCGTGGTGGGGGCGGCGCGAGGCGTGGCTCGCCTATCAGGCGACCGAATATGCCGCGCCCGTTTACCACAAGGTCAAGAAACTTTTCTCGAAGACGGCGACGGCCACCGTGCTCGCCGTCCTTTGTGCCGGGTGTGCCGGCGGTTGTTTCTCAGTCCCTGACGGGGAGGTCGAGAGCATCGACGGAGTGGAAACCGTCGAACAGGTGATGAGTGACTACGGAGACGGTCTTGGACCGGGCCCGGACGAAAAGGAGGCCCGATGATGGCCGTGACACCGCAGAACGAAAGCAAGGCCAGGATGTCGATTCGCGAGATCGAGGACAGCAATCTGGATTCGGAGTCGAAGAACGATCTGATCGAGATGATCGACGATGCGAAGATCACGACGAACGGTCTGAGTCCGGAGGAGAAGCTCCAGTCCGTCGCCGACAACCAGTTCAGGATGATTCGCGCACTCGCGCGGGTGATCGTGGCCTCCGCGAAGCCGAAGGTTCGGACGTGGAAGGACGTAATTGTCGAGTGCAAGGCGTGGTTGTTTCCTTCGCTCTGTATCGCACTCGCCATCGTCGCCGCGTCGTTCGTCCTGAAGCCGGAACTGGCCAGAATCGCGGCGTCCGTTCACGCGCAGACCATGCAGGCAACCTCGACGGGGGAATAGGCCATGACGACCCTCATCCTTTCCATCGACGAAGAGACGAAGCGCTTCGAGCGCGACGACGGCCCGGTGTCTGTCAACGCCGGCGAGACGGTACTTCTCGTCCTGAAGGGACTCGGCATCTCGGCAGACAGGGCGAACGGGACGAACCTTCTTCCCGATTCTGTGGTGGAGGCGTCGGATTCCGATTCCGACCTTCCTGCCGCTTTCCCGTACCTTCGCGTCCGGCTCGTCCACCCGGTCTTCGGCGACCTTGCCATGTATCCGTGGCCGGAGAGCCAGCCGCAATGGCGCGAGTTCGACGAGTACGTTCCCGGCGCCGCGCTCTCCTGCCAGTTCGATCTCGACACCGAGCAGCTATTCCGCGTGGTTCGTTCCGGGCATGGCGGGGAAATCCTGCTTTACGTCGAGACGCCGTGGCCCGAGTCCGTTCCGACGGTCTACGGGACCTATGCGCTCCGCGTGGCAGATTGGCCGGAGGCCACTGGCGAAGTCAGGGTGTTTCCGGCGTCCGGGCGGTACGCCAACGCCTTTGCGCCGGTGAAGTCGGTCGGTGCGTTGGATGATGCGGCGTCTCTCAACCAGACGAAGGCCGTGGTGAACAAACTTCTTGCCGCGATGAAGACGCTGGCGATTCGCACCGGGGAGGAAGAGGAATGAACGGAAGCGTGACTACTCTCGGAAACATTCCTGCGACCGCCAAGGTTTACACGCAGGCGCAGACGGACGCTGCTATTTCCGGCTCCGTCGCGGCCATCAGCGGGCTCGTGAGCGGCGTGACGGAAGAGCAGTGGCAGACCATCAACGACATCATCCAGGATGCCGGAAACGTCGCGATGAAGTCGGATGTCGATTCCGTCGTGAAAGCCGGCGAGGATGTGACATGTGGCAATCGGCCCGCTCTGCTCCTTGGTTCTGGCGAGTCCGATCTTCAGGTCATCAAGTTCAATCATTCGTCCGGCGGTTGGGTGACGGTTATTACGGAAGACATGCTTTATTCTGGCATTTGCGGACTTCAAGAGGCGATGATCGCAGGTATTACTCTGAGTTCCGTTGCTGGAGGAATTTGCGGAATACAGCACATGTATTGCGGGGCGATGCGCGGGGACGACTTGTATTATCAGTTGTCTGGTATCGGGCAGTGTGGTGTCTCTGGAGTAGTGTCCATGTTGACCGTCATTGAATCCGGTCTTCGTAGCGGTAGCGGGTATTCATATCCTGTCACCGCGGACAACATTTGCGACGCCGTTCAATCTTGCATTGGAACCGATCTCTGTGGCTTGAGCGACCGCATTTGCGGTCTTGAATCCGTAGATTATTCCGGGCTTTCAAGCGGCATTTCGAGCCTTGCGTCTGCCATTTCCGGAATCGGGAGCGGACTTGCAGAAATCAAGTCCGGCATTTCCGGCCTTCCGGCTGCAATCGTTCAGGCCATTATCGACGCCGGCGATGATCCTTCCGCTTCAGAACCGATCCGTCGGGCGGCCGCAAAGGTCGCGGCGGCCGGAACGCCGGAAGACAATGGAATCGTCAAGCCGGTCGTTCAAGACTTGAACTCCGACGTGAACAATCCCGCCGTGTTTGGCGAAGGTGGCGTCGAAGATTCTCTTGAGGATGCAAGCGACGCCCTCAGCGGGATTTCGGAGTCCGTGTCGTCCGGCGCGTCTTCCGACGCCCAGGCTGCGGCTTCGGCCGCGGACGACGCAAAAACCACCGTCGATTCGGAAAAGTCGGCGGTTGAAGCAGTTGGGAACTTCGTGCCATGAACAATCCGTACCTCTTCCATCCGGCTATGGCTCCGTTCACGCCGCGTCCGTGTCCTCCCGTCCCGCCGCCGCCCGCGCGGCATCCGGGTCTGTACGAGGACATGGACGGCTATACGCGCAAGGAGATCGACGATGCCGATGCGAGAACGCTTGCGTCGGCGAAGGGCTATGCCGACGGGACGAAGGTTGGCAAGGCGGACCTCTTCGACAACCCGGACTCCGCGCCGAAGATCAAGTCGGAACTCCTGCCGTCCTACGTCGACGACGTGCTGGAGTATGCGTCTCTTTCCGACTTCCCGGCCACCGGCGAATCCGGGAAGATTTACATCGCGAAAGACACGAACAAGACGTACCGTTGGAGCGGCACGCAGTACGTTCAGGTCGGAGGCGGCGGCGATGTTCCGATCACGGTCGTGAAGCGCAACGGCACGGCGCTCACTCCGGTGGACGGCGCGGTCGACATCGAGGTTCCGACCGGGACCGCGGCGTCGAAGGACGTTCCCGCTTCTGGTGACGCGGACGAGAATCAGGTCGTTCTCGGGAACGACTCTCGCCTGACGGACAGTCGGGTCCCGACGCAGCACTATCATTCGATGGACGACATCTCGGACCTTGCGTTCCCGAACCACAAGGTCTGGGCGGCGACGGCGACTGGCTCTGGCTCTCTCTACACCCTGACTCCTTTCGGGAACGACTTTTCGCTCGAAGAAGGTTGCGTCATCATCTACAAATGTCCGGCCGACATGGGGAGCGCCGGAGTCGTGTACATCAAGGTCGGCTCGGTGCAACATCTGTTGCATTGGGCAAAATCCGGCACGCAGCCGACATTCAGTTCGGTGAAGTCCGGAGACATTTGCATCATTCAGTTCCGAAGCGACAATGGCGGATGGTGGGCGCTTCACGGCGTGAATGCGTACACGGCCTACCAGAAGCCCGCGAGCGGGATTCCGGCAAGCGATCTCGCGTCCGGCGTGCTACCTGACGTCTCCGGCAAGGCCTCCTCCTCCTCCCTCGCCCCCGCGTTCTCCTCCTCCTCGACCTACGCGGTCGGGGACTATGTGACCCACGAGGGGCTCCTGTACAAATGCACCACCGCCGTTTCGACGGCGGGCTCGTGGAACGCGGCGAACTGGTCGGCGGTCGCGGTCACGGACGAGATGGGCGCGGACACGCCGCTCCCGTTCGACGCGGAGGTGGATTATGTCACAATTCCTGTCGGCGCGTATGTTCTGCCGGAACTGGAAACGATTTCCGCTGTCGTCAATATGACGGCACAAATCCGCTTCCAGACAGCGCCGTCGAGTTCCGCAAAATTTTACATTGCGAACTTCAGCGGAAATATCAGCACAAGCACGCAGATTCATTTCATCGACTCGTCAACGTGCAGGGTTTACAATGGGTCGTCCGGCTATGCGTCGCCGTCGATTGCGGGAGTCGTGGGGCAGTTCGGAACCGTCTCAATTCAAGGATCGGCATACGATGTTGGCGGCGCAACCGGGTCTTCGGAGCCGAACGCTGGAATCCGCGCCCCCCTCGACATTGGAATCGGCGCGTGTCCACTCGCGTCCGGCGGCGTGGACAATTCGACCATCACGGGCGTCGCCACGGACATCGCCTCGTTCACGTTCCGCTCTGGCGGAGCAATCACGCGCGACATGGTTCCCGTCCGCGTCGGCACCGTGGGCTACCTCTACGACAAGGTGTCCGGTCGGCTCTTCGGGAGCGCGGTCGGGAGCATCCCGCTCGTCCCCGGCCCGGACAAGGCCCAGCCGACCATCACCACGCCGGGGCGCATCGTCGAACTCACGGACTCCCCCGCCTTCACCGGGACGCCGACCGCGCCTACCGCCGCCGCCGGGACGAACACCACGCAGGTCGCCACGACAGCGTTCGTTCAAAGCGCAATTGCCGCGCTCCGCTCGGAGCTGGGGCTTACATAGGTGCCATCGAATGCCACGCACGCCTCTACAGCCGCACCACAAGAACGCGAGGGCGGGAAAGCAGATTCTCCTGCCTCCTCCCCCTCCGCGCATCTATCCGCTTCCGATCCCGGTGCGGTGGCCGAGCGCGCCTCCTGTCGCCGTCGCCCGACAGCCGCTTACGGCGAAGACAGGAATGACGAGGGTTGAACTCACGGATCGGTTCGCGGAACTTCGCGCAGCGCTCGACGAGAAGTTCGCGAACCTGAAGCGCATCAACGATCCGCTCCCAACCACCATCTACAAGATCCGCGACCGGCAGGACAAGGTTGTGGACAACATCAACCAGCTTGCACAGAACCAATAGCAAGGAGAAAAGAAAATGGCTACCACTACGACCACAGCGGGCATTGCCCTTGGCAACATCCCCCTCAGCACCCTGATGGTGGACAAGGATGCCGTCGTCGACATCGTGTCCGGCGAGGCGGAGGAGATTCTGTCCGGCGTCCAGGAGATCGTGGGCACCGCCGTCAGCACGGCGTGGAAGGCAGGCGGCAGCAAGGCTCCGGCCGACCTCACCTCGTCCCTGCTCGTCGCGGCGAACGAGGGCAAGGTCTACAACATGTCCGCGTCCGGCACGACCGATATAAACTTCATCGAGGGTGCGGGGAAGTCGTATGCGGCGGGCACGGATATTGCCGTTATCAACACCGGAACGGCTTCCTCGCCCGCGTACAAGTTCAACGTGCTGGCTGCGCAGGACGGCTCCGTGGTGAAGTCGGTCAACAACATCTCGCCGGTGAACGGCAACGTGACGATCCCGAACGCGGGCGCGTCCACGAACGGCCTTATGTCGAGCGGTGAGCACACAAAGCTGTCCGGCATCGCCTCCGGCGCGGAGGTGAACCAGAACGCCTTTTCCAAGATTGCAGTTTCCGGCGTGACTGGGACCGGCGATGCGGACGCCAAAACGGATACTCTCACCCTCGTTCCCGGCACTAACGTGACGATGAGCCGGAACGGGAAGTCGGTGACGATCAATGCTTCCGTGCCGTCGGGCATCGTTATGTCTATATCTGGAAACGGTGCAGACGCCCCAACTCTACCTGTCTGTGGCGTAATTGCAATCGAAGGTGATTCAACCGACGGTATATACATCAGCGGAGACCAAGATAAGCTCGTTATCGGCGTGGTTTCAGGAACTGAAAGCCAACGCGGCACAGTTGTTTTGTCGGATAGCACGAACAGCAGCGATGACACGACGTATGGAGTCGCTGCAACGCCAGCTGCGGTTTCCGGCGTCAATTCCGGTCTTGTCGCGCTCTCCGGCGTCGTGTCCGGTCTCAAGAACTTCTCCAAGGTCACGGTCGTGAATTCCGGCGGGACCGCCGTGACGAACGGAACTTTGACGCCCGCATCAAACGCGGACGATACGCTCAAACTTCAAGCCGGAAGCAACGTGACCCTTTCCGTCACGTCCGGCACAAAGACGGTCAAGATCGACGCGTCCGTCCCCGTGAAGGACGGCAAAATAAGCGGCGGCTCGTCCCTGCTGTCCGGCACGACCATCGTGATTCCAAGGGCTGGTAGCGGAACGAGTGACCAAGTCCTAGGCGTTGTCTCGCTGGATGACTATCCTAATGAAAATAATACTATCGCTTCTGGAATCGCCGTTGCCGCAACTCCAGCCGCCGTTGCCACTCGCGTTAGCAAGTCGGTTCTTGATACGAACGTGACCAAGGTTTCCGCCGACACGCAGACGCCGGCATCGTATGACACCGGGAATACTCTCCCAAACACGATCTACGGCCTCATCCGCGCGATCAAGATCACGAACGACACGGCAAACTAACCACACACAACCACGCACACAATGGCCCAGAAGAAACCAACTCAGCCCGAAACCGCCGCCTCGCCCCGTCCGCAGGAGCAGGCGGCTCCCGCCGTCCCGCCCGCTGCTCCCGCCACCGGCCCGGTCCACGTCGCCTACTGCATCGACGTGCAGGGGGCGGGCGCGGCGCAGTTCGCCGACCAGCTCTATGTCTCCGTCAAGTCCGTCCGGGATACGCGCGCACAGGGCGACTCCGTGGTGGCGCACATCTGCTACGCCAATGTCTCCGTCGAACTGATGGAGCGGCTGCACGCGCTTGACGCGGACGGCTTCAGGATTGTGACGCGGCACATCACGGACCAGGACCTCTCGTACTGGCAGCGGTTCACGAGGCACGACCCGCGCAGCGTGGCCCGCCCGTGGGGCGGCATTGTGTTCGCGCGCATCTGGCTCCCGTTGCTCCTGCCGAACGTGGACCGCTGCATCTACCTCGACGCCGACACGATGTGCCGCGCGCCGATCTCGGAGCTGTACGCCGCGAAGCTGCCGGAGGGCAAGTGGCTCGGGATGGACATGGGGTCCGTTCCCGAGTACGGCTACAACTCCGGCGTGATGCTGATGGACCTCGCCGCCATGCGTGCTGATCAGGGACTCTACCAGCGGCTCGGCGAGTTCATGCAGCAGCACACGCGCGGCTTCTACTGCCCCGATCAGACGACCATCAACCGCTTCTTTGCGGACAGGATCGCGGAGATTGGGCGCTTCTGGAACTTCCCGCCGACGCCGGGTGCGGCCGACCCGGCGATGCTCACGGCGAAGCTCTGGCACTTCTACAACGGACATCAGAAGCCGTACAAAATCGCAGCGGACGACTTCGGGCGCGCGCTCGTCGCGTGGAACAACCAACTTCAAGGAGACTAGGAATGCCGACCGAACTTGGGAACACGCCGCTGAACACGAACGTCGTCAATACGGGCGACCTCGCCAACCTCGCGCTCGACTCGACCTTGCAGCGCGTTGCGGCGGCGCTTGAAACGGACTCGCGCTACATCGTCCTTCCTTATGTCACGGCGTCGAGCGGCATCACACTTGCGCTCAACACGGCAGTCTACCGCTCTGCGCTGAACTCGGACGGGACATTCCCGTCTGTCGACGGTCAGAACATCCCGACGGCGGCGGCGTACTACCAGTTCGAGATAGAGCTGACCGTGCCTAGCACCGTGCCGTCGACCATCACGGGGCCGAGCGGCTGGGTCTGGCTCGACGGCCACGGGCTTCCCGACCCGGCGGACCTCTCGGGCGGCGAGACGATCTGCATCAGCGTCCGTCTTGACTGCACGGCGCGCACGTTCCTCGCGTCCGTCTGGAGGGTGGCGTAATGTACCCGATTCCGCCAAACGCCACGCGCATCCGGTACTTGGAGAGTACCGGGACGCAGTACGTGGACACGGGCGTCCCCAACGGCGAGCCGTTCACGGTGTTTCTGGATTTTTCCATCGACGCGAGTGCCGCGACGAACGACTCGCTTTTCGGCTCGTTCGTGTCGTCGAGCCGCCGCATGATCTATGTCACGGCCCTCGCAAACGGGAAAAAGAGACTGCAACTCTCGCACGGCGGATCTGAGAACAACTTCGCGGTCGGCGATCTCGTCGCGGGAACCCGCCACACAGTCAGAGTCCGCCAGTCGGGGTCGTTCGAATTCCAGGTGGACGGCGGCGCCGTCGGCACGCGGGATTTTGGCAACGACCTCGCCGAGCAGTCCGGCGTGACGCTGTGGCTCTTCAATCGGAACGGAAATCCAATCCCTTGCCCAATGCGGCTCTACTCCGCGACGATCCGCAACGCGAACGATGTCCTCGTCCGCGACTATCAACCAGTGCGCAAAAACGCCGTTGGCTACCTCTTCGACCGCGTGAGCGGAACCCTCTTCGGCAACGCGGGGACGGGCGACTTCGTCCTCGGCCCGGACACGTTCTCGCAGGGCGTCGTGCCGACGAGGATGATGGCGATGGGCGTGAGGAAGAAGGAAGCTCTCGGGTCTGTCGCGTTCTCTGGCAATTGGGACTCGTGTCTCACGCACTCTGGTGGAACCGATGCCGTTCCGACCGCGTTCACATTTTCCGCTTGGGTCAAAACGGCGTCTACTCCGACGAAAGGCGCGTTCGTCAAAATCGGACGGAAGCAGACGTACCCAGGAGGAGTCGTTCAGAACGGCTCTGGTGTCGGTGTCGGCTTCGGCTCGTCGCGTTTCGATCCAACCTACACCGGATCGAACCTCGTCGCCTTAGCCGAATCAATCGCATGGAAGAATTCTTCGGCGCAGTCCGGCATCGACGCATGGCACCATTGGACGTTCACGGTGGACAATCTTTCGTTTGCCGCGTACAAGGACGGATTGAGCGTCTATACGATGACCTTCTCCAACTTGTACCGTTTCGCTCCATGCGACATTTCGATGGGTGGGTGCAGAGGCGGAAATGCGAGCGGTGATTCCAACCGCTTCCTCGCGTGCAACATGACGCGGTGCGCCATGTGGAACCGCGCTCTCTCCGCATCCGAGGTCGCGCAGGACTACGCCGACAGAAAGAAATCGCCAACTATCACGAACGGCCTTCAGCACTTCTGGCCTATGTCGAACGCAAAGAACTACCTCAAGGACGAGGTTGGCTCTGCGACCCTCACCGCCGGGGTCGGCGGCGTCACGATTTCCACCGACACGCCTTTCGCATAGGAGACACCATGTTCGCACACATCATCAACCCTTCCACGATCTCCACGAACCCGCCGCGTTCCGCCATCATCGACGGGCGCTACGTCACGGGCGAACTGCCGGAGCCCTACCTCAACTCGCAGGGCTGGTATCGGCTCGAAAACACGCCTGCGCCCGAGACGCAGGAGGGCTACCACGCCGAACCGCGATACGCATACGACAGCGACGAGACGCCGACGCGCATCGTCCAGACGTGGGAGGCCGTGCAAGACACGCCACCGCCGCCGCGCGTGTTCAGCAAACTCAAACTCAAGATGGCGCTGGCGAAGGCCGGGCTCCTTCAGCAGTTCCTTGCCGTCCTTCAAGGCGTAGAACTCATCGAGGGCTCCGGCTACATGGCGTCCGACGCATTCGCGGACGCGGTGAATCTGTCGGAGGCGAACGACGGGTTCAAAGCCGCAGTGAAGGAGGCGAAGAAGGCGCTTGGCGTCACGGACGAGCAGGTGGAAGCGATCCTCGCCGCGAGCGTCGCGGAGTAGCGCATTCCCCTCCGGCGGGTGCCGGACGGGGCTTTCAAACAACAAGTAAGTAAAAAGGAAAACACAATGACGAAAGAAACCGAAACGAAGGTGATGCACGAGGCGTTCAACGAGCTTCGTTGCAAGGCCGTCGCCCGCATGAAGTCCATCGTGGGCGAGGACATCGAGGACACGTGGGACGGCGTGATGGACGCCGCCGACAAGGTGAAGGAGCACGGCGACTGCAAGGAGCGCTTCGAGTTCGCTCTCGCGGCGATGCAGTGGACGCACGGGTTCCTCGAAACCTGGACCTACGAGCGACTCGAAAAGGCCGAGGAACTCATTGCCGTCGAGAAGTCCGCGGAAGAGTCCGGCGCCGCTAAGCCGCCCGCCCGATAAATAATCTCCGCCGGCCGGGTGGCCGACGGATGGAGTAAGTAGAAAAGTAAGTAAAAACAAGGAGTCCAAACATGGATACCACCAACCAGAACTTCGCGTCCAATGCGAAGGCCAACGCCGGCCTCACGACCGGCATTATCGGAACCACGCTCGGCGCCATCGCCGCGGCCGGCGGCCTCACTGGCATCGTCGGCAACCTCGGCGGAGGCGGCGCCTCGAAGGAAGTCGCCGCCCTCATGGCGGAGAACACGCTCCTCAAGGCGAACGCCCACGCCGACGCGCAGAACGCCGCGCAGATGGCGTGGAACGCCCGCCAGGAGGAGCGCCTCGACGGACAGCGCCGCGACATCGACCGTCTCTACGGCCTGACGCGGCTCGTCGTCCCGAACGGCAACCTGAACCCCGGCGTCGGTCCCGTCGCCGTCGTTCCCGCGCCGCTCCCGCCCGCGCCGGTTCCCCCGGCCACGGCGCCCGACGTGACGACGCTCGCAAACGCCATCGCGCAGGCCGTCGTGACCGCCCAGAAGGCGGCCGCGTAGCAAGGACGCAAAGTTCGGCGGGGCGGCGTCCAAAGCCCCGCAAGGCAAGACGCCGCCCCGCTCTTTTGAAGAAAGGATTTCAAGATGAAGACCAAGGACCTCATTTCCGAGTTCGTGAAGTACGCCGAGGAGACGCTGCTTCCGAAGCTCAATGCTATCGGGCGCAACGTGTTCTACATCGGGATTGGATGCTTGCTCGACCAGGACGACCTCGACGGAAAGCTCGCCGCCATCGGCGTCGTCAAACCGGACGGCACGCTCAACCTCGACCGGCTCAAGGCCGGCATCATGTTCGACCTCGACAAACATGGCGGCGTCATCGAATTGTTCGACTTCTTGATGACGAGTGCCGACGTGGAAACGTTCTTCCGGAGAATCCAGCAATCGTCCTGACGGGCGACTCCCCGCGCCCAAACGGGCGCGGGGAGGTTTCAAGACAAAGGAGAAGAGACATGGACGAAGACGAAAGACTCAAGCAACAGAACATCGGCGCGGAAGGCGACCTCATCCGCCGGGCGCCTTCGCCCGGCGCCGCCCTTCCGCCTGCGCAGGGCGGTCCGTCCTTCTCGCCGTCCGAGATGCAGGTACTCTCCGGCGGACAGGCGGCACAGCCTTCCATCGAGCGCTTGGTGCGTCCGGCGGATCGGACCGTTCCTCCGGCGGCGTCCGGAATAGACCTCGACGAGATGAGGAAGGAACTCGATGCCTCCCTTTCGTCCATCGACACGCGGGAGGCGTTGGAGGACGCCAAGAAGAATCTCGACAAGGCGCTCGCGCCGTCTGTGGAAAAGCCTCAAGCTCCCGCGGTCGAGCAATCGCAACCGCCCGAGAGTTCTCAGACGGTTCAAGTCGGAATGACATTCAATACCGAGCCGGCGAAAAAGTTTCGTGAAAATGCGGTTCGCAGGATGCGCGAACGGCTTTCCGGTGTGAGGCGCACGGGGAAGCCGATGTCCGACGATGCCGCGGCCGCCGATCCCGAAACGTTCAAGTTTCCGACGCTTGAAGAACTCGATACGAGCGTGCCGCTCCCTTGGTAGACAACGAAATCGAAAGGACTGACGATGGACGAAGAAGAGAAGAAGAACGCCGCAAGTGCCGGTCCCACCGCCGAGACTCCCGTCTCGACTTCGACAGTGCCTGCACAAGATGCGATGAAGCCGCCTGTCCGGACGGCAGAACAGAATCTTGAATTGTTTCGCGTGTATCCTCCCGGCGCGGTAGAAGTCGCCAGGGAGGCGGCCGAAATCACGAAAGCCGGAGCGCAGCAAGCGGAAGAGGTGGAAAAGTCGCGTGTGGCGTCGCAGGACGCGCTTCGGGCGGCCGGCGTTGCTACGGTCGCGGCATTCGAACGTTATGCTGCCGGAGACGGCTCTCCAGCTTCGCAACGTGCGGCGATTTTTGCCGCGCGGACGCTTGGCGACCGTCTTGCCGAGAAATACAACATCGAAGGCGGTGTGCAGGAGACGATCGAGTTCGACCGCAATGGCGACTTCCATCTTCGCTTTTGGCGCAAGAAGGATGGTTTCCCGCTCGGGTTCGACTACAACCAGATGCGTGACGGCCTGCAACGGCAGGGGTATCTGGACGATCTCGACGGAGAACTCAAACAGCAGCTCGGCATTGAGGAACAGAAGCAGGAAGTTTTCGGGCGAAACGGCAAGCCTCTCTCCGCAGGGGAGTACTTTAGTGGCATTTCCGGGATGGATGCCGCTACGCGCAGGGCGTATAGCAAGTCAATCGGCGCCGCGAACCTTTTCTTCGGTGGCGACGAGGAGGCTATGACGCATTACTTCGAGACTCTTGAAGAACAGGAAAAGCCTGCCATTCAGCAGGTCGATCCGTTTGAGAAGTTTCGACAGGAGTATTTCGCTTATAAGGCAGCCGGTGAAAAAGATTGGGCCACGGACGCTCTCAGGCGATATGAAAAAGACCTCGATCCGGATTTTGTGTCCAAGATCAAGGCGTCGCTTGAGAAGGACGACTGGGGCGTGCAACAGCAGGCGGCTGGAAAGGATGCTGCTGGCCGGACTGGAACGCCTGAAGAGAAGAACTGGCTCGACGTGTTTCAGAAGAATTACAATGACGCGAAGGACCCGGAGAGCAAGAAGCTCGTCGTAGACCTGTTCGGCCAGTTTCTTGGCGAAGACAAAGTTGTCGCGTACAAGGAACAAATCGAGCGGGAGAAGTCCGCGGCCGCTTCCGGGAATGCGTCAGGCTCTGCGAAGGCCGCGTCAAATGCTGCGGCCGGAGAAACGTCTGGTGCGAATGGTTTGGCCGAGCCTCCTGTCGCGCCCGCAAGAACGGTTCGTTTCGCGACGGCCACAGACACTTCTGCAACCGGCGAAACGCCGGAGTCGAACGATATGGACAATGACTCTTCTAGCGTGGCCACAGTCGCGTCGGAAGCGTCCGACGAGACAAAAGGTCCTGTCGCTCGCAAGGGTACGTTCAGCGAAAGTGCGCATTCGCAAGGGTTCATTGCTCCTCGCGGGTCTTTCTTCGATGCAGACCAAATGGAATGGGATTCCCGATCCGGAAAGTACGTCGCGAAGAGAGATGCGAAACCTTGGCTGCCTCCCGCGGCCGGAAAGACAGTTCGCCATTTTCGCACGGACGATCCGCGCAAGAACGGCGGCAAGGAGATTGTCCATTTCACGATCGACCCGCGCCCCGTCGCATTCGGGGAAAATCTCAAGAAGGGATTGATCGTCCCGGTCATTGGCGGCGCCATTGATCTTTTGAAGGACGAAAGCATCGGCGAGACGGCGGCTACAACTGCTCAGGAGATGCTGCGACGGCTTGGCCATTGGCCAAAGGGGACGGCGCATGGAGGATGGCCGTCGTATCGAATGACGAAAGAGGAATATGACGAGTTTATGAAATTCGTTGAATCCGGGGAAATGCCTCCGCGCCCGAAAGCGGCGCAAGACTCGGGCGATGATTCTACCGCCGAGACGTGATCTTCGTTTCAAACGACAACAATCAATTAGGATTTGCCATGCCCATTCTTGACAATACGCTTCTTTCCGATGCGGAGCGCGAACGCGAGGCGCCTGCTCCTCATGTCTTCGTGCCTCCGGCTCGACCCGAACCGCGAGCAACGGAACCGGATGTCGCAGAGGAACCGGACGAGACTGGCGCAACACCTTCGACTTCTTCGGAGTTGGAGGCCCAGACGAATCGCGAACCCACCGCTTCGACAGCGCAGGAGCCGGCCTCCGCCGAATCGGAGACCGCCACTTCCGCGCCGGTCGACGAATGGGCGGCGCGTTCACAACGTGCCGTGGAATTGCTTGAACGAATTGTCGAAGCACGGGGCGGAGACGCATTCGCACGGTTCGGCAAAGACAATGGACGTGGAATCGAAGGCCATTCGCTTGCCGAATGGTCGCGCATGTTTGAGAGTGGAAGTCTCGCCGCTCTTGCCGCAAATGGAGACGATGGCCGCCGTGCGTTCGACGAAGCGGAAGACTTGATTCTTGATGCGGCCGGTAGAGTCGGCCTGCTTTCGTCGAACATCGAAGACATCGACAACGGACCGGTGTGGCTTCAAGATTTTGGCCTTGTAAAAGATCGTGAAGACTTGGAGGCGGGCCGGGCGTGGAACGCCGAGCGCCGCGAGGAACAGGTCGACATCGTTCGCAAAATCGACTTTCTCAAACGTTTTTCAAAGGGGGACGATCCGAGCGCCGGATTTTACGGCATGTCGCTCGATCAGCTTCGGTCTGCGGCTCTCGGGAAGGGAGTTCGCAACCGTGGCGATCGTGGCGCTCAAGAAGATTGGGATGATTTCGTCAAGCAGGTCAACACCCGCTACGAGCGCGAGCGCGAAGGACGCGGAATCGGGCAGAAGGCGGCGGACGCGTTCCGCGCCGGATTCGGCGACATCGGCGACATGGGCGAACGCCTGTACATCATCGCCGCCTATGGTGGAGACCGGTCGGCCAATTCCAAGTTCGCCGAACGGATGCGTGATGTGCAACGCGACGAGGAACGCCGTGGAATCTATCTCCCGGCGACGGTTTCCAGTCTGACCGACATTCGCAAGGACAATCTCGCCGGAGACATCGGTGCCTACATCATCGAGAACGTTTGCCGCCTCGCGCCGCAGACCGCCATCCAGATTGCGCTCGCCTATGGAACAGGCGGCGCCGCATCGGCCGCCATGTCCGGAGCCTCTATCGCCGCGAGGCAGGCCGTTGTCCGTGGTGCTGTCACCGCGGTCAACCTTGCGACGACCGTCGCTCTCGATGCGGCCGATACGGCAGGACAGATGGTGCAGGAGAATGATGCGCGCGGTCGCCAGAACCTTCTCGATTGGGGAGAGTGGGCCGCCCTCGGCGGCGCATACGTTCTCGCTGACCTGCCGTCTCCGGTGTTTCGCATGGCGCAGAAAGCCGGTATCGGTCGTGCCGCCCGCACGGCAGGCGAGCAGGCCGTGCGCGACATGGCGTCGCGCTGGATTTACTCTCCCGGCTCATGGGGCAAGACGATGCTCAACGCCGCGAAGGAGACCGGCAAGAACTTTCTCGGCGAAGCCATCACGGAAGGTCCGATGCAGCAGGGCGCGTCCTACATCTGGAACGCGCTTGCGAACGGGTCTCCGGGATTCAAGAGCCAGGGAGAGGACGATTTCACTTACGGCTCGGCGTTTATGAACATGCTCGACCAGGCGGTCGCGGCGGGTCTTTCCGCCGGAGCCGCCGGGGTCGTCGGAAGCGCCGGAACCGCGAGGCGACAGGCAAAGACCTACAAGCATACGAGCGAGTGGGGCAAACGCCACGACGGAATCGAGCACGCGCTCCTCACGGAGATGCGCAACGCCGGAATCGACGTGTCTTTCACGTCCCTGACGCCCGCCGAGCAGGAACTGCTCTACACGTATATCCGCAACCATACCGTGTCTCGCGACCTCGACGCCAAAGTCCGCCATCTGGAAAGGATGAGGAATCCCGGCTATCTTGCGGCGAACGAGTTCGAGGCGGAACTTCTCAAGGACCAAAAGAAACTCGACAGGGCAATCGCGAATCTCAAGTTCGTCCAGACGGAGAACGCGAAAATCAATTCCGACATCCGGAACTGGCTCAACGACAAGACGAACGGGGACCATGAGGCGGCCGCCGCGTGGTTGGAAGCGTATACGTCCTCGCGCCCGGCGCTCTCGATGGACGACATCAAGGCGGACGGGGCTTCTACATTCCGGGCCGACGAGGCGAACGAGACTCTCGGGGCCGCCCTGGACGAAATCAAGAAGAAGAAGGCGTCCGACGAGTCCGCGAAGAAGATGGCGGAGTTCGGCTACGACGCAACGTATCCGGACATTCTCCCGTCCTACGGCGAAAAGGACGACGGGAAGTCGTCTCACGTCATCCGGTTCGAAGAGAACCTGACGGACGAAGGAAAACTTTCCGTCCGCGTCTGGAACGCGGCCGACCCGCACAGGGCCCCGTCGAACTTCTGCACGGAGTTCGTCGTCGGCGAGAACGCGGAGAACGCCGAGGACGCGCGCCGCAAGGCGGGGGAGGCGGCGGACATGCTTGCGAGGTGGTTCGACGCCCTTCGCGAGTCCGACGCGCCTGTCGTGAAGGCGGCGTCCGACCACCTCGCGCGCAACGGAAGGCAGGGGCAGACGGTCGTCCTCTATTCGTCGGACTTCGAAATGGCCCGAGAATTGAAGAACGCCGGAGCGAGTCAGGCAAACATCGAGGCCGCCGTCGCCCGCGAGCAATCCGGACAGGACGGCATCACCGTCCCGTTGCAGAACGGACAGGCAATCATCCTTGTGAACCGCGAGCGGAATGCCACGGCCGCAGACCTCTTCGCGACGATCGATCACGAGACGTTCCACGCGGACTTCGTTGCGTTCGTCGCCGACGGCATGCAGGACAAGGCGCTTCTCAAGGCACTGGGCGTCGAACGGCCGGAAGCCCCGGAGGAAGGTGCCGACCCGGAGAAGGCCAAGGAATACGAGAAGGCGCTTGCCGCTTGGCGGAAGGACGCCAAGCGGCGGTTGACGGTCGCGTTTCTCGGGCTCGACGTTGACCCGAAGACCGGAAAGGACCGCGACTGGCGTTCGGTGACGGATGGTGAAATCGAAAACGCGGAAGAAGACCTTGCCTGCACGGCTTCGGTTGCCGCAGAAGGCATCGATGGGCGTCCGTTTTCCTACTTGACGCATCCGTTCCGGGCAGCGCGGATGGCCATCTTCAAGGCGCGCCATCCGGAACTGGATTCCCGGCTTGGCTCGTTCCTCGCCAAGAGGTTCGGCGGAGATGTTTCAGACGACGCGAAGGCGGAGTTCATTTCAAAGGTCCACGAGCGCGGCAATCTCTTCAAGACGGAAGTCCGCGACGAATCCGGCAACGTCGTCGGAAACAGGGACACGCCGAGCGTCGTGCGCGGTACGGACCGCGTTGCGCTTTCGCAGGACACGCTCGAACTGGTGAACCGCATCCGAAGCGCGGAGAATGACCGCCGCCAGTTCCTCGAAGGAAGCGACGAGTTCGTCCCGCTGTTGGACGACCGCATCGAGAAGACCGTCGACGACACCTGGAACATGATGTCCGGCAAGCGCGTTCTTTCTCTCGACCCGGCAAAGCGGGATGCGATTTTGAAGGAACGTGCCGAGCGCGAGAAGAAGGCCACGGACGAACGTCGTACCAAGCAACTCGCCGAAGCCCAACAGCGCGAGGAGAATCTCAAGCAAATCATCCGCCAGGGACGTAGGCAGGGGGAGGCGAAGGCGCGCAACGAGCGCAACGAACTCCGCGAGCGGTTCGCCGGTCCGGTCCGTTCGGCCGCGGAGCAGCGTTCCGCCTCCGAGCAGGCGCGTCTCGCCGGGATCGGAGAGCGTGATGCCGCTCTCGGCGCCGCGCTCGAACAGGGGCGCAAGAACGCCGAAGTCGACGAGATGAACGAGAAGGCGAACCTTCTTGGTCAGGAGCAGGCGCGCGCCGCTCTGGAAGAGCGGGACGAGCTCCAGCGCCAGACGGAGGAAGAGGATGCCCGCCGCCGTGCCGCGCAGGAGGATGTGGACCGAGCGGCCATCGACGCCGAGGAGGCGCAGGAACTCCGCGAAGGCGTGATGAACGCTCGCTCAGCCGAACTCGCCGAGGACACCCGGCGCATCAGGCGCGAGGCGGAAGAGCGGCAGGAACTCTCCGAGCGTGCGGGCGAGCAGGAGCTTGCCGAGCGCGAAGCGGTTGCTCGCGAGCAGATGATTGAAGAGGACGAGCGCGAGGAGGCCCGCCAGCGCGCCAGCGACGAAGACGAAGCCCGCGCCGCGCTCGGGGACGAAGGCGTGAGGAGCCGCGGCGCAACGGCCGAAGAGGCGGCGGCGTTCGACAAGGGACCGACATACCACGGCAAGACCGGTCGATACCTCTACAAGACGATGCGCGTCGTGAATGGTCATCTCGAATTCCCGATGGCGGGGACCGGAGTCGCCGTGCCGCCCGGCGAGTGGTTGATTGCCGAGGACGAGAGCCGTATCGACCCGAAGACCGGGAAGCGTAGGACGCCGCTCGTGTTCGGTTCTTCCAAAATCAAGCGCGACGGAACGGTCAACCGCCAGAAGGGCGAGGCCGCCCCGTTCCCCGGATTCCACATGGGGACGAATCCGTACATGGCCCACATCGGGCTTGGCGGGAACGCGTCGCAGAAGCACTTCCAGAACGCGGACTACGTGTGGGTGGCCGTGGACGTGCCGATGGCCCGCACGGACGAATACGCGCAACGCGTCGCCACCGAAGGAAAGGGCGACCCGGACAAGGCGATGCGCGGCGTCATTCCGGAAGGCGGAATGTACTGGCGCAAGACGAACCCGAACATGAAGGGCAAGTGGGGCGTCGCCGGCGCGATGAAAATCGTCAAGGTCCTGTCGGACGCGGAGGTGGACGAAATCCTCGACCGCGAACTTCCGGACCGGGTTCGCATGGGACGCCAGGGTGGCGGTCGCTTCAATGCCAAGACGATGCAGTTCGAGGGGCAGGACCTCAAGAACTGGAACTTGGAGGAAGAAGAGGCGAAGTTCAACCGTGCCGAAGCGATCAAGGCGGTCCGCAAGGCGCTTGCGAGCCAGTTCAAGGACGATGCCGGGAACGTCTACCCGACCCGGTATTCGCGCCATCTCGGCAGGGCCATCTCGAAGGAGACGGACGACACCATCGACCTGCTTTCCATCGGCGTCCCGATGACGGCCGAGGAAATCGAGGCGAGGTGCCCGGAGTGGGCGGATGCGAAGCGCGCGGCGCAGAAGGTCGAGGCCGACATCCGCGACCTGTTCGGCGTGTTTCCGACCTCCGAAATCCGCACGCCGGAGCGCGTCGATTTCAACGACGCCGTAGTCGAGGCCGGATCGTCCGAAACGATTACGAAGGAAGCGGCCATTCCCGGAACTGACGTGAAGCTGACTTTGAACGAAGCCCTCAAACGGGGGGAGTCGTACAAGGTCAGGCAAGACAGGATCGCCGTCGTCGTCATCGGACTTCCGTCCGCCGGGAAGAGCAGCGTGTTCGTCAAGGATGTGAGCCGTGCGCTCCAAGCGCGCGTGCCAGACAACGACTATGTGAAGCCGGTCTACGCCGAGTTCGAGAACGGACTTGGCGGGAATGCCGTCCACCAGGAATCGGCGAACGTCAACTACCGGATATTGAAGGCCGCGCGCGACCACGGGGACAACATCGTCTATCCGATTCTCGGGTACAAGCCGGAGAAGCTGCAGGAGGTCCTTGACTTCTTCAGGGAGGCACGATATTCTGCCCACCTGTTGTACAACGAACTCCCCGTTCCGAAGGCGGTTGCCCGCCTGCTGACGAGGTACTTGGACAACGGGCGGTATCTTCCGCTCGAACATACCATCTTCAAGGCCGCCGGAAAGGTCGGTCCAGCCTACGAGGAAAAGAAACATGACTTCGACAGCTACGCCAGATACTCGAACGACGTTCCAATCGGAGCGCGACCGAAGCGAATCGAACAGTCCGACAGCTCCATCCTCGGAAGCATACCCGGTTATGGCGAAGTACGAGACGGACGACTGGGACGGAGACCCGGCGTGCCTGAACGATCCGGAGTACTGGAAGGAAGTGGAACGAATGTCCAATCGCCCGGAGGTTCTGGAAGCGCGTCGGAAGCGACTGGCGCGCGCTCACGCGGCGGCTCGGTAGTTCCGGCCGGACGCCAGAAGCAGGCGGGTGTCGCCTACCCGGACGCGTCCGCCGAAATCACGAAGATTCCCGACGGGCACTTCGCCACGGTCAGGAGCCGTGGCCGCGGAGAGTTCGAGGAGATTCTCAAGAAGAAGCGCCCGGACCTCGACGCGAAGGAGACGGTCAAGAACATCTTTGCGCTCAAGACCCCGAAGGAGCGCAAGATCGCGCTGCATTGGATCGTGCGCGGCGGGCTCGCCTTGCCGGAGGACGCGTACAAGGTCGCCGACGCCTTGTCGGTGGCGGAGAAGGCGAAGGTTGACCCGTTCCGCTACGCGTCGCCGGACGAACTCCTGCTTGCGAACAAGGACTTCAAGCCGAGCGCTCGGCCCATAGACCCGGACACGGAGCAGGCGCTCACGGACAAGCGCGACGAGGGAGACGGCATCACGTCCTACCTCGTCGAAGAGTCCAAGTTCGGACAGCTCACGATGCGCCGCATCATCGACACGCACTGGGGCGAGGACGCGAACCCGTGGTGTCTGCTGGCGAAGAAAAAGAAGTGGACGCACGTCGAGCTGATCAACGACTATAACGCCTATCAGGAGATGGAGCGTTGGTGGTCGGAGCTTCCTCGCGACGAGCGCGTCAGGATAGCCGGAGGCCGCGCGGACGAGGAAAGCGTCATGGACGCAGACCCGGCGTCGGAATACTATGTTGACAACGTGGTTGACAATCCAGTTTCCTTGGACGACGCCTGGACCTACTGGCAGCACTACTCCGCCCTCCCGAAGCGTGTGGCGTTCAAGGACGGGAAACTACTCGCGTTCATGGCGACGGATGAATACGATCCGGAGTCGGATGACATTTTTGGCGGAGAGTTGATGGAAAGAACTCCGCCTGGTCGTTGGCGCGAGTGGGACGAATGGTTGCGCACAGAAGAGGGACGCGAGAATCAGGCGTCCTTCGCCGAGTGGATGCGAGTCAACCATCCGGATGAGTACGCAAAGGCGCTTGCTTACGAACAATGGTGGGACCGGACGGATACATCGCATCCGAACCTCGACTGGGCGCGCGGAAGCGAAGTGCGGTCTCGTGGCGACGAAGGCGGCGAGGTGCAGGTCGGCCGCTTCGGCATGAAGCCGGGCTATGACGGTTCTTTGACCATCGAGACGGACCCGGACGGACCCGACAAGGAACTTCATGCAGAGATCAAGCGAATGGCGCGAGGCCTGCTTGACATCCTTCGCGACGATCCGCTTCCGTCGCAAGTCGATCCGAAGCTGCCGCCGCAATACGTCCTCATCGCGCCGCTCTACAAGACGGACATCCAGAACGCCGAACAGGACGCCGCGATGCAGAAACTCGCCGGAACGGACTACGTGGGGCGGTACGAGGAAATCGCACGGCTCTGCGGGACCGAATTCGACTATCAATCCGGTCGCGGAATCTTCCAAAACCAGCGCGAGATCAGCGGCCGCGTTGGACTTGGCCGCGTACCGACCGACGTTGCCAACCTCGTTGCGTCGCTCTTCGCCGATGTCGGCGCCGTCCAACAGCAGAACTCCGCGATCCGCTATACGCAGATTCCGAAAGAAGAGTTCGACGCAATCGAAAACCCGTGGGAGAAGGCCCGCGTCGTCACGCTCAAGTACGACGCGAGCAAGTTCAACCTCCAACAGATTTCGGACGAACTGCAAGATGTCGGGTTCGACGCGACGCCGTACAGGAACGGCGAAGTCCTCATTCTCAAGCCGATGGGCGAGTTCTACGACGATGACGGGAACTATTCGCCGGAGAAGGAAGAGAAATTCGAGATTGACTTTCGGAACGCATACGATATTCTAAAGGGCAAAGGGGCAATCCATGACTTCGAATTCGAATACGCAAGCGAAAACTACCTCGACGGAGAGGCTCGACGCGTTCTTTACCTCGCTAGGAGGGAAGAGGAACGACGACCCGCACTGGGCCGAGAAGATGTGGGAAGGCGGCAAGGCGGCGTCGGAGCACTACAAGAAGTACGGCCCGGAAGTTCCGTTCGGGAAGACTCCGCAGAAGTAAAGTCCCGCGGCGGCGAGATCACGCCGGAGGAAGATGCAGCCTACATGGACGCCGTGCAACGCGGCGACATGAAAGCCGCGCAGAAGATGGTCGAGGACGCGGCGAAGCGCGCGTTCCCGGACAGCGTTCTCATCCAGGACGGAAAGTTTCGCGTCATGTGGCATCACACGAACGCGGACTTCAACTCATTCATGGCTTCCGTCAGGACTTCGAGCAAGCTCCGCGGAATCTTCTTCACGCCGCAGGAGTGGGGCTCAATGTCGAACCACGGCAACATTCACAAGCGGTACTACCTGAACGTCACGAATCCGAAACTCGCCTACGGATACGACGCCGACAAGGCGTACGTGGACGAACTCGCCGGGCTTCAGAAAGGCGTCGAAGACAGGGACGAAATCGCGAGAATCAACCGCGAGTTCAAGGATCGCACCGGCATCGACGCGTTCCTCGACCCGTTGAACGGTTGGTACAACGTCCTGACGCCGGAGCAAATCAAGTCCGCGGACCCCGCGACCTACGACGACGCGGGCAACGTCATTCCGCTCTCGCAGAGGTTCAATCCGGAGAGCAGCGACGTGCGCTCCCGCGGCGGCGACGGTCTCTTCGCCGACGAAATCTACGGACTTCGCACGCGCGATGTGGTGGAGCGCATCAAGGCGGAGAACCCGTCCTACGTCTACCGGCCGGAGAAGCGCAAGATCGTCGAGATGGTCGAACGCGGCTTCGCGAAGGCGAAGGCGGACCCGAAGTTCTACCGGGACACGGTGGCCGCGGCTCTCGCGGGCAAGTTCTCGCTCGACACGGACTCGCAGGCGTGCCTGATGCTCGACGAGTTCCTGCGCTCGGAGGCGGCTCGCAAGGCCCGCGCGAACGTCATCCGGCTCCGCTCGACCGGGGCGACGGCCGAGGAGGTCGCCGCCGCGCAGGCGGAGGCGGACGTACGCGCCGCAGCCCACGAGGCCGTGGCGGACGCCTACATGAAGTTCGGCAAGGCGCTCTCGGACGGAATGAACCAGCGCAAGGCGGCGCTCGACCCGGAGACAGGTTCGTTCGCCGGACTGGTGCAGGACTTCGAAGGCCGCGCCGGAGACGGCGCGCACACGACGCGCGACGAACTGGTCGCCATCCGCCGGTCCTGGGACGAAATCCGCACAATGCGCGACGCGCTCCGCTCGATTCTCGACCAGGTGGCCGACGGCGGCGCCGATGCCGCCATCCGCGCGCTGATGGAACTGGAGGCCGAAGGCATCCGCAAGAGCAAGGGCGCCATCGGCCGCCGCCCGACGATCGGCGAGGAGGAGAAGGTCCCGTCCACGGACGACGAAATCGCCAAGTGGGCGAAGGACCGTCTCGTCGGGGCGAAGTACGACCCGAACGACGTGGAAACGAAACTGGCCCTCCGGTCCATCGTCCGCAAGATTGGACGGTTCCTCCTTCAGCGCGAGATGGACGCCGGGCGTCCGCTCGCCCGTCCGGAGGAGTTCCGCGGACAACTCGGAATGCTCTGCCGCCGCATCTTCTCCGAAGTGGACGAGACATTCAACGACTGGTCCGACCGCACGTGGGGCGACGTGTATTCGTCCTACGGCGTGTTCACGCCGGCGACGAAGGACGAACTCGCCCGGCGCCAGACGCAGATGACGGAACTACAGCGTCTCGTCTCGCAGTTGCAGGACGTGGAGGAGGAGCAGAAGCGCCCGCTCCGCACCGGCGAACAGCGCGTCGAGAGTTCCGAACTCGCGCAGGACCTGCGTGCGCGCATCCATTCCTTGATGAAGGAACTCGACCTGCCGATCCCGGAGGGCGAGGACGCGGCGAAGTACCTCAAGACGCCGCTCGACACCGTGAAGCGCGCGATGCAGCGGCGCATCGACCTGTTGCAACGAGCCATCGACGAGCACAAGGCCGTCGAGCGGAACCTCGACCCCGTACCGTACGACGACGAGGCGCTCGGGCTGAAGGAACGACTGGAAGCCCTGCGGACGCAGTACGAACTCACGTTCCCGAAGGACGAGAAGGAACTCACTTACGAGGAACGCGTCGAACGTCTGCTCAAAGGTCTCAAGAACCGCGAGTCCAAACTGATGGCGGAACTGATGGACGCCCAACAGGGCGCCTTCCGCGGCCGCCGCCAGGACGCCAACGGGCTCGCCCGCCTCAATTCGAAGGTCGTGGAGGCCCGCGAGCGCGTAGCCGCCATCCGCGAGATGATCGGACAGCTCGAAGACGCGGCCGGCGAGAAGGCGTACTACTCGGCGGAGAGCAAGGCGATCCGCCGGCTCGTGAACGCCAAGCTCCGCCGCCTCTCCGAAGTCAACGGATGGATTCGCAATCCTACCAAGTGGGAGGAGCAGACGGCGAAGGAAACCCTCGACGTGACGGACCGCCCGCAGGTGAAGGCCGCGCAGGCCCAACTGGACGCCGCCATCGAGAAGTGGGAGCAGGTCCGCGACCAACTCGTCTGGGACCGCCAGAACGCGTTGAGCAAGGGCCTGAAGTACGCCTTCGGGCTTTTCCAGGTCGCGAAGCGCTGGAAGGCGGCGGCGGACCTTTCCGCCGTCGGAGTGCAGGGTGCCGTCGCGGGCTTCCTCTACGACCCGCGCATCGGCCTGGACGCCATCTGGAAGGCCGTATTCAAGCGCAAGGGCGAGGGCGGCTACGCGTTCAGCAAGGAGGCGTGCGACGCCATCATGCAGCACATGATGGACAGCCCGCGGTGGAAGGTCCTCGTCGAGAAGGCGGGCGTCCGCATTTCGAGCATCGACTCCGTGGACTTCGCGAAGGCCGAGGAACTCCGTGCGGAGGGCTACGCGGCGAAGCGGATGGAATCCCTCGTGAACAAGGCGACGGGCGGCGTGTTCGGCGCCGTGACGAAGTTCGGGGACAGAACGTACACGATGCCGCTCGACATCATCCGGTGGTCGTTCGCGAACTCGCTCCTCGACCAACTCGCGCGCGTCCACGGCGGCGTGGAGGCCATCCCGGAGGCGGACCTCAAGATGCTCGGGCGCATCGTGAACATCGAGTCCGGCGCGGGCGACCTGTTCCAACGTCTCGGCTTCGCCGGAATCAACCGCATCATCTGGGCTCCGGGCAAGCTGGCCGGGCAGTTGCAGTCGCTCGCTCTTCCGGTCATCCTCGCGGCGAACCTCGGCAAGTCCGGCGGCATTTCCGCGAAGGCGGCGATGCTCTTCTTCCGCAAGTGCTGGATGCGCCCGCTCGCCATGTACGGAATGTTCCTCCTGTTCTACCGGATGCTCGCGCACCTGCTCGGGGACGACGACCACCGCGACGAAATCGGGGAGTTCATCGACACGGACCCGCATTCGCCGTGGTTCGGCCGCGTGAACATCGGCGGCCGCCGCTTCTCGATTTCCGCCGGACTGGAATCGTACATCTCTCTCATCTACCGCACGAAGGACAAGGAACGGTCCGACATCTACGGTTCGACGCGCAAGGTGCCGACGGCTTCGGACCTCATCACGAACATGCTCTGGAACAAGGCGAGCCCGGACGTTGGCATCTTCCGCCAGGTCATCAACGGAAAGACCATCGACGGCCGCGAACTGGAAACGGCCGGAGACAAACTCAAGTTCATGGTGGGCGAAGTGTTCTGGCCTCTCACGATGCACGACATGTACCGCACGGCAACGTCCGACACGAGGTTCATGCCGAAGCTCGCCCTGCTCGGACTCTCCGCCATCGGCTACTCGTCCAACGACTTCGACTACGACTCCCGGAAACTCGACGTGTCCCGCTTCGACCAGCTCACGAAGCTCACGAAGGAGGACCAGAAGGTATTCGCCAACAAGAAGGGCGAGTACTCCGCCGAGGAGGTCGAGGCCGCGCGGTCGCGCATGCAGGCGTACCGCAATGACGAGAAGTACGGCAAGTACGCGCGCGACTACGCGCGCGGGCTCGAACTGCGCGAGCGCCTGCGTGCCATCGACAACGAGATCAAGAAGGCCGAGAAGAAGTACGGCTCGAACAAGAAGGGTCTGGAGGCCGACGCCGAGTACCAGCAGTTGCTTGAGTACAAGGAGCGGACGCTCACGGCGTTCCACCGGCTCTACACGCCGGCGTTCCAAGCGGACCTCCCGGCCTTCTACGACAGGTATCGTCCCGCCCGGTGAGTGTGGCGGCGTCGGGGCGGGCGCGCCGGGGGCTTGTCCTCCGGCGCGTTTTTTATGAAACTTTCTTCTTGACTTTCCTCCAATTGTCTCCTAGAATCAGCGGCGTTCTTGGGACTTCTTGAGCGCGGGTTGTCCGCATGCCCCAAGGACAAAACCCACAACACAAGCCACAAATCAACAAAAGCCGCGTCAGAAGAGGACCGACAAAGGCGGGTTCGAATCCCTCCCTCTCCGCCATTTTTTCCTAGAAAATATGGCATTTTTGAGAAAAAGAGACTCTTGTCCTCCAGTTTGTCCTCCAAACTTTTGACCGGTATTGAGACAAGGAGAGAGCGATGATAGCAAGCAAAGCAGAAGTTGTCCGCCGCATCCGCGAGACACGCAAGACCATCGACGGGCGGGGCTACACCTACTTCGTCGCGCACGTCGGGTCGGACCCCATCACGGGGCGCCGCATCGACATCGTGCGCAACAGCCGCGCCGCCCTGATGGACGCCATCAACGACTACTACGCGGTCCTGCGCGCCGGCGTGATGCCAGGCGACGTGGACGCCGCGCTGAACCCGAAGGACATCGCTGAAGTGCGCGCCGCCCGCGAGAAACTCGGCGGCACGTCCATCGTCGAAGCGGCCGACATCATCGCCCGTGCGAAGGAAGTCCTCGCCGACGCCGGGCTCGCGGACATCACCATCCTCGACGCCGTGGCGTCGTTCGCGGGAACGAAGACCGGAGTGAAGCGCACCACACTCGCCGCCGCGTTCGACGCCTACCTCGCCACCTTCAACGCTGAACAGGAGACCTACCGCAAGGTCATCAAGACGCGCGTCGGCCGGATGGTCGTGGAACTCGGCGCCGAGCGGCTCGTATCCGACATCACGCCGACGGAGGCGATGGATTGGGTCGAGCGCTCGTTCGGCGGACTCTCGGAGAAGACATACAACAACTACCTCGGAGACTGCCGGACGTTCTTCAACTGGTGCGCGAAGCCCGTGCGCGCCTACTGCCGAGAGAACCCGCTTGCGAGCGCCGAGAAGCGCAAGGAGGCGAAGAAGCGTCCGGAGTTCATGCCGGTCGATGACGTGAAGAAGTGGTTCTCCATCCTGCTCGCATCCGCGTGCGACGAGAAGTCCAAGATGATTCTCTGGTGGAACGCGCTCGGGTTCTTCGCCGGCGCCCGCACCGCCGAGATTCACCGGCTCAAGTGGAAGGACGTTGACCTCGACAAGCGGACGGTCCTATTCGCCGAGCCGAAGGGCTTCGCCCACGGCGTGCCGCCGAGGTTCGTGAAACTGAACGACGCGGCGATGGCTTGGCTCACGGCTGCGCCTCCGACGCGACACGGCCCGGACGACCTCGTGTTCGCGAGCGTGGACGAGACTCGTGCGGTGTCCAACTACCTTGCCGTGCTCGCCAAGAAGAACGGCATCATTCTCCCGAAGAACGCCGCGCGTCACACCTTCATCACGATGCACGCGACGGCCTTCCACGACGCGGCGCTCACGGAGTCCATCGTCGGGACGAGTTCCACGATGCGGCGGAGCCACTACCAAGGACTCGTCCGCGAGGAAGAAGCCAAGCGGTACTTCGAGGAGATCAGGCCCTAGCGGGGTTCGGCGGCCGCGAACGTCTCTCGGATGAAGTTCGCGACGTTCGCGGTCGCCACCCGGTCGGTCGCGTCGCAAGTCACGATGGGATCGCCCCAGAAGTAGACGCCCTCTCGCTTGTGGACGCGAAGCCGGTACTCGATGTTGGCGCAATGCCGGAGCGGCTTGCTCGTCGGCACGAGGTCGGCGCCGTTCTCTGTCAGCGCCTTGCGGAGTTCCTCCTCGGTTCTGCGGGCGAAGTCCGCGGCGTATGGCGGGTCCTTGCTTCCAGGCTGAAGCGCCACGTCGAACTCGATGGGCGCGAGTTCGGTCCGGCGGCGGAAGTAAATGCGTAGGGTCATTTCGTTTTCTCCTCCGGCATTGTGATGAATGTCTGCTTCCATTCGTTCGTCTCTTTCATTCGTACAAAGTCGCGTTTCATCTGATGCAAAAGAACGCGGCGCTCGATGATGTCGCCAATGCAGCCAAGCACGACAACAATGGTGATACCCACGATTGCCCCGAGGGCGAAGACGACAATCAGCCCAACCGTCTCGCTCATTTCGTCGCCTCCTCGTGTTCTTCGGCCGCCTGCTTCATCCCCTGTACGTCGAGGTCCTTGACACCGATTCGTCCGCTCTTCATCAGCATGTAGCCCCTTGTGTGCCCGGATGGGAGCGGGTCCATCGCCTCGATGGGCACCGGCCTTTTGATGAGACGGGAGAAGGCGTCCTCGGTCAGCCACCCGTTCTTGCGCCATGAGGAGAACACGGTGTAGGCCATTTCGAAAGTCTCGATCCGGAATGGACAAAGCACCGTGGCCGGTCGTGCCATGTCGATGAAGAACTCGTCCGCATCCTGATTGACCGTCACGCCGATGGCGTCTATGCTTTGTCTGGTAATCGTCATTTCGTTGCCTCCTCGAAAACTTCAACCCTCTTGCCGTCCCATCCGTCGTATGGAAGGAAGCGCTTGATGGTCACGAACGGCTGCGTCGGTTCGGTTTCGGTTGTCACGAAACGGAACCATTCGCTTCCGTCGTACTCGTCGCGAATCAGAATCCATCCGTCTCCGACGATCTTGAGATTTGGATCGACCTCTTGCGAGCCGAAGCCTTCGTCGTAGTCGAATGCGCTTGCCGCGACCATGTAGTTTTCCTTCGTGATCGGACCGGCCGATGTAATGACGAGTTTCACGTCGGACCAACTTTTCCCGTTGTCTCTCAGAGCAACGACTGTTTCTGTCCAGAGATTAGTCACTTCATCGCCTCCTTTTCTATCTTTGCTTCAAATGCGTCGAGTTCGTCCGCGGCAAACTCCAGGCACTTCAAGTCTCCTTCGTGGAAGTAGGAGAGCAGGTAGTGGTCTCCGGAGAAGTCCGTCTTGATGCCTACGCACCTCATCTTGATTCCTTCCACGACAACGGTCTGGCCTAGCCCCACCTTCACTTCGTCGCCTCCTCGAACAAGTATTCCAGCGTGTATGCGAAGACCTCGTTGTTCGGCGGCGTCTCCGCAATCTCCTTGTACGAAAGCATGTGTCCAACCGCATGGCAGAGTTCATGGATGAGGACGCCGTGGCCGATTTCCTTGTTGGAGTAGATGCACGACTCGCCGTATGGAAGGCAGAGCGTGACGGCAGACGACTCCGCGATGCGCGCCTTGAGGTCTGCAACGTCGATTGCATTCGGATAATTCATCTTGCGAAGGTGCCTGACGCATGCGGCAGGCGTACCAACGAAGACGCAAATGCCGCACCGGAACGGCGGTACGGGGATGTGGCGCCAAGACTGGACGCCGGGTTGCTTTGTTTTCTTCTTCATTGAAACTTCTCCCAGTATGCTTTGGTCGCTTCCTTTTCGTAGCCCCTCGGCCCACCATTGTGTATGCGGGCGAGGACCTCCGGCGTGGCCGGTTGCCCGGTCCGGCGCTCGTAGGCGTCGCCGTATCTCGTGAGGTAGGCACGGACGACCGTCGCTGCCTTGTCCGGGTCATGCATATCATACAACGTGTATGATGTGCCGAGCACTTCGTTGGCGTCGGCCAAGTATGCGGCCCGGATCTGGTAGCGCCCGTAGGCGCCCTCCTGCGGGTTGTATGCGGCGTCGTTGTATCCGGATTCGACGCAGGCGAGATCGGCGAGGAACTCCGGGGATACGGTAGCGGCGATGGACTGGATGCTCATGGCTAGTAGGACGATTGCGGTTTTCATTTTCTTTTCGACACCTTGTCGAGAATCTGTTCATAGGCGCGCTGCGTCCGCGCCTCGTTCGGGAAGTTCTTGGCGACCATCGCCTCCACGCGCTCCGTCTGGTAGGATGCCGAGCAGGTGGCGAAGCACTCGATGCACATTGCCGCCTTCTTGCCGGGGTCCACGTCGGACGTGACGCGGACGAAGTACTCGTGCGGGGGAATGTTCTTCCCGCAGCAGTCGCACTTCTTCCATCTCTTCGAGTACTTGGTTTCAACCGCGAGCATTGGCGGGTTCCTCCTTTCCGAGAATCTCGTCGCAGATGTCGACGATTTCGTCGGCGTCGGACTTCACGACTCCTTCTCCGGTATTCGCGGAAATCTGTCCGGCGAGCCCGCGGACGGTTTTCAGCACGTCGACTATCGTTCCGAAATACGACCTGACGGACGCGAGAACGTCCTCGAGAACGGAGTCCGTGTAGTTCTTTCCCGGAACGAGCACGGGTTCGAGTCTCGACTCGATCCACCAGGATTCGGAGTCGTGTGTGTCGTCGAAGCGAATCTTGTACTTGTAGCAATTGAGGAAGCTGTTGTCGGACCCGTTCAGGATGTCGAGTTCGCTTGCCGTCAGCGTCGCTCCGTCTCCGCCGCGTCCGTATTCTTCGCCGAGCCACCACGCGGAGCCGATGATCGTCGCAGTCCTTCCTTTCGTCGGACTGTCCGGGTCGCCCCAGAAGCCGCACTTGCACCGGACGCGGGCGCCGGGCTTGTACGGAGGATGGTCCAGCATCGTCCGATGCCACGCTTCGATGGTCGCTTCGTACTTGGCGATTTGGTTGCCGGTGAAATGTTCGTGCGGAAGCGTTGGCCGCACGTTCATCATTTCGCAGAACTCTTCCTTCGTCATTGTTTCTTTTCTCCCTTCTTGAGTTTCTCAAGCTCTTCGTCCGTCCGCATAATGAAACTGTCGTATCCGTCGTCATAGCTCGTGAGCCATTCGACACGGATTGCGTAGATGGCTGCGATGCGTATCGCCCTCTCCGCCGCACGGAGCCGCTTGAGAGTCTCTCGTCGCAAGCCGGCTGGCGAAGCGAGGAATTTCTTGTCGGGATGTTTCTTGACGTAGTAGTCGCACGGATGGAACTCGTCCGCGATTTCCTTCGCGTCCATCTTCTCGATGCGATCGATTTCGCTTGCAACTTGTGATGCGGCTTCCTGTATCTTGAAGCCGATGTAATCCATTGATCCTCCGCTCATTTCATGGCCTCCTTTGCCTTGTAGTATTCAGTTTGGATTTTCGCGATCGCATTCAGCGCGCTTGCAATTGTCTCGTCGCTCACGGGGCATCCATCGCCGTCGCACACGCCATACTTCGATGATGTCATAAACGGGAGAGTGCATGGCGTCTGCATATCGTCGCGCTCAAGCCAGACGTAAACTGCGTCCATGATCGCGTCTTTCAGTTCCTGGTTCATTTTCTATCCTCCTCCCCGATTGCGGCGCTGGCGCATTGCTTGATTCCGATGAGGTCGTGTACGAGCAGCTCGATCTCGACCCTCCCACCATATTCCTGCTTCTGGCAGTTCAGCGCCACGGACACCCTGCTACAAACTTCTTCAAGCACGGATCGGAGACGGTCGCGCTCTCGTCGAAGATAGGCATTGGCAGACAAGAGTGGAGCTGTGTCTGCGCCCGTGAGAAGATTTCCGTTCACGGATGTGCATACGAATTGTGCGTCTTCGGAATGCTCCATCTCGCCGATGAAGTCATTGTTTTCCGTATAGAGCAACTTGCCGTCAGCATGCCACGGCAGTCCGAATTCTTCGTTCATGTTCATTTTTTGTCCTCCCCGATTGCGGCGCGGGCCTCTTCTATGGTCCGGCGGGCCTCATCCTCGTCGATGGTTGTGCCGTAGTACATAAACCCCGTCCTCTCGTCCTTGCGCCAGAAGAGATGCTCGCGGATCGTGATGAGCCGCTTTATGAGGTCGCGGAGGCGGTCGCGCTCGGCACAGAGCTCGTCGTGGATTGCCACCGCCTCTTCGAGCCTCTTGTCAAAAGCCTCTAGCCTCGTAGCGATCAGGTCGCGCTCGTTCACGGCTTCCACGATGAGCGCGGCGTTCTTCTTGTCCTTTCTTCCGCGATTGAAACCGTTTAGGTTGTACACCATGTTGCCGTTTGCATCCCAGATTTCGGCTCCATAATGCACGCTCCACGGTCTCGGGCTTGCTTCGTCGCTCATCCCCTCCACCTCCTGTCTCCTTTGTTGCTGACCGGCGTTGCGATCACCTTCCACGGACACGTCAGCGCATTCGTCTGCGTGACGGTCGTGAGGCCGGTCTGCTTCGTCCCGATCCACATCTTCTTTCCTTTGATTGTGACGTTCTCGAACTTGCCGCGCTGGATTCGTCCGACGAGAGCGCCGCACATTCGGACGCGCTCCGCCGCGATGTAGGTCAGATGGTTGATCGACCAGCACGTCTCGAAGATCGCGTCGATCTCCTTCTGAATTGCCGCATCGGTCGCATCGTCCACATGGTATGCGTCGAAGCTCATTTCGTTTTATACTCCGCATTGCAGGTGACGGTCGGCCGCGGCACGTTGGGGTTCATCCACCACGGAGCCTTTTCGTAGACCGGATTCATCGGTTCCGGCACGGTCCACGTTCCCGGCGAAGGTGGCAGAATTTGGACGGGCGGTCGCGAGAGCAAATCGTCGAGCTTGTGCTCGATGCGGTCGAGCTGCGACTCCTTCTTGAGTCGGATGGTGACAGCGCGTGGCAACCCGAAGCCGGATGTAGTCCATTCGTCGTTCTTGGTCTTCTTCTTGTTTTTGGTGTAGGGTTTCGTTTTCATTTGGCCTTCTCCATTTCCTTCTCGATGTGTTCCATCGCCCGGATGCACACGGCGGCGCATTGGGCCAGTTCCTGCCGGGCGTGGGCGAGGTCGCCAGCCTCAACGGCGGAGAACGCCTCGGCCAGCTCCTCCATGATGATGTCGTCTGCGGCAGAGTAGACTCGCGTATTGTTGCGAATCTTGATCGCCTTCTCGGAATCGCTCC
>Ga0310694_10000264_pt1 | contig 76200 bp, 80 predicted proteins | sample 174DNAGHGhighgp2_FD_203884 | JGI IMG/M metagenome (GOLD analysis project Ga0310694, IMG submission 203884) | Sheep rumen microbial communities from Palmerston North, Manawatu-Wanganui, New Zealand - 1742 DNA GHGhigh gp2 (v2) (version 2) | ecosystem: Host-associated > Mammals > Digestive system...
TGAAAAGCAATCGCGGCTTTAGCCGCTGTAATCTTAGAAAAACCAGTGTAATTGAAAGCCCATGCGCAGCTAGAATCCGTAAAATCTGTTAAATCTGTGGTAGGAAAAGAAGGGTGGGAAACTTGAATTAAATATTCCCTCACCGAGATACAAATCCGGCAGTCGCAACTGCCAAAATGAGACGAGAAAGATAATGAATATGCCTGAAGTGATTGACATATACCACGGTTCGCCCAAGGTGATTGAGCAGCCGGTGTTTGGGGCGGGGAAGGTTCACAACGACTACGGTCGAGGCTTCTACTGCACTGAGCATGCCGAGTTGGCCAAGGAATGGGCCTGCTCGTCGGACAATGACGGGTATGCCAACCACTATCAGTTGGCTACAAAGGGCCTTACCGTTCTTAATCTCAACACGCCGGAGTACAACATCCTCAACTGGCTGGCCATCCTGCTGGAGAACCGCAAGTTCAACGTGGCCGAGGGTCTGCCGCAGCGGGCAAGGGCGTACATTCTGGAAAACTTCAAGGTCGATTACAAGAAGTACGACATCATCATTGGCTACCGTGCCAACGACTCTTACTTCTCCTATGCGGGCGACTTCGTGAACGGCACGCTCTCGCTCTCCGACCTCTCCGAGGCCATGCGCCTGGGCAAACTTGGCGAGCAGGTGGTGCTCAAGTCGAAGAAGGCCTTCGATGCGCTCACCTTCGTAGAGGCAATCAAGGCGCCCCGTCAGGAGTACTTCGCCAAGTACAAGCAACGTGACGAGGAGGCTCGCGGCAAATACCGCCAGATTGCGTCTAAACCGTTGGCGGAAAGCGAGATATACGTGATTGACATCATTAGAAACAATTGGAAAAATGGCCAGGGCATATAAGAAGACATACCTCAGCGGAGCCATGCGCAACCTTGCCGTGATGATGGATTGTGGTGTGCGCAAGTACGGCTACCCCATCGAGGAGTTCTACGACAGGTTCCTCGCCTCCGACGTGTCGCGACAGTTCGCTGGCGGCAACCCCCGCTATCTGGTGGGCATGTCGGGTGCCGAGCTGGCCGACAGTGTGGTGGAGGCCACCGGTGGCACCGTGCTGCAGGAGAACAATGGCACCTATACCGTAGGCCCCGAGTACTGGGCCGGTTGGGCGCTGGCCTACTACCAGTGGCTCACCCGTCGCAGCTTTGCGTTCATGCACCGGAAGGGCCTGGGCATCAAGGAAGTCATTGCGATGTATTATCCCCTGCATGAGGCGGATATATCGAAGTTCGTTGATGCCGCTGACAACATTGTAGAAAGAAATTGAGGGAGGCCAAAGAGGATAGCCGGTTTGGATTTGGGATATCAGTATCTCCGTACTGTCGTTCCTCAAGGGCGTTTGCACGGTGAGCAACCTTAAGGATGAGATGCCGCAGAACCCGATCATCAATGAGTCGATGGCAATCCTGATGATGCCAAGGTTCTGGCATGGTTCAAGGCGCATGAAGAACCAAAGGTTGAAGCAAAGTAGTATTAATAACCCCAGCCTTAGCGGTTCTGCCGCTTGGGCCGCGAGGCGAGGTTGGCGGCTTAGCCGCACGAGGCCGTAGGCCGAGTGTCAAACTGTTTTACTTCCTGACGGGCGGATTTCTGGCAGTTTATTGCAAGGGAGATGATAAGGCTGCGATTAAGCGAGTGAAATGTAAAATGAATTTTCATTTCCGAGCGTGAGCAGGCTCGACGCAGTCAAGGGGAAAGCAAGGAACAACGGAATGTAAGGATTTACGAAAGCGGTGGTAGCCGCTGAGGGCGTAGCCAGAAGTGTTAAATAAAGAGCGTGGAAGCGCACATTTTTCCCACTTCTGTAGCATAGGCGTAGCGTAGGCCGAGCATAGGCGGAGGATAGGCGGACTAAAGGTCAATACTTAGGAACCGTTTTTGAGGGTAAAAACATCATCCTTCTTACGTCTTACATCTGACATCGAAGACACCCCACCCGCAAGGCCTGAAATCGTTAAATTGGCGTTAAATTGGCGATAGAATAGCCCCAGAGTGGCATAAAAGTGTTATTTTTGCAAAATAATTAGTGAACAGATATGTGTAAGAGAAAAGATAATCTGGACAAGATAAAGGGTTTCCAGCAGAGTCTGAACTTCCGTTTGGATTATTACGCAGTGCCTAAGTCATTGCGCTCCCTTGTTGACGAACTCTATCAGGGCGGCGTTTATGAAGAGCGCAAGCCTACTGAGGAGGAGATGCAGGTGATAGACTACGATAACGTGGCAACGTGCATGAATACCACTATCACCGAGTTGCTCTATCACAATTGCCATATCATCAGCGGTCTTGACGGCGGCAATTGCACACTCTATATACACAAGAACTTTATTTCGATTCAGTACGAAACACAGTCATCTGATGACAATGCCAAGGTCTGCGACTTTGTAAAACATGTATTCATCAAGATTGACGGCAACGACCGTTTCAATGTCCAGGACCTCTACTGCAAGGTGCTTTTTGCCGCCCTTGATGTTGACAAGACAGACGTGTGGAACAGATTCGACAAGACTGCCTTCCCCGTGATGGAAGAGGTCAGTATGATCAACGGTAGCTATGTGGATAGCCATCAATGCGCTCCGTATTTCATTGACCTGTTCCGTAATATCAACCCAAACAGCGAGGGTAAATACGACGTTATTGTCTCTACCACAGCCCTTTGCGATGATTCTCTGGGCGAGATAAGAGAAAAAGGCCTTGGCGCTCATATTGACGGAATACTTGAGGAGTCTTTATCCGAGATTACCCGTTGTTTCACAGACTAAGATATACCTGTTATGATTCGTAAACGCACAGCAGCCACAGCCATGTTGGAGCAGCGCAGAGCAATTGCCTCTGCCCGCCGTGCCGAACGGGGCCGCCCCGCCATCGTTGCGAGCCGAGCCGTTGTCAGGAGCAATCGCGTTCTGATTACCGATCGTCGCGATATGCCGCTGGTCTCTCCCGCCCGTAGTGTAAAAGTATCAAAAAGGAAGTAGTTTTTTCTTATGCCCCCCAAGTTTGAAGCATCCGATTTCTCCAATCTGGTGCTCGAAGTTCATACTGTAGGCTACCCTACGCAGGGTGAGAGCATTGTCACCATGCTCAAAGACGGCGATCGAGTCCTCTTCACCGTTGTCACCGATTCGTTCTGCACTGATAGCAGCGACGAAGTGTCAGCGATACTCCACCGTAATGGGGATCCGCATATCAATATATTTGTGTGGACTCATCCCGACGAGGACCATTCCGTGGGAATAGAAAATCTGCTGACAACCTTCGACAGTCAGCACGAAGCCATTGTCTATATTCCCGCTAATATATCCCGTGAGTTGATGAACAATGATAGTGCCCGTACAGCGCTGGACTACTTGGTGGCAAACTATAACAAGATGCGTCGCTACAACCTCTCATCAATAGGCTCAACGCAAGGCATAGAGCCACCTCATCAGTCTTTTGTTGTGAAAAGTAGGCGGACAGGCCGTGAGATAGTAGGTTATTTCCATTTCCTTTTGCCCGACACCTCCATGTCCTTTCGCAGAGCCTATCACCACGTCAGGAATTCCGGCGACATGAATGACTTTTCAATAGTATATGTACTGTCTTTGAACGGCTTGCGTTATTTTTATGGAGCCGATATGACCAATTCTTCCATGAAGTTTTTGCGTACAGACAAAAGTCAGTACCTTGACAATATCCGCTTCATCAAGATACCTCATCACGGGTCAAAGGACTCTGCAAAGGCAGTAGGGTTGTTAAAGCCCTACGAAGAAAAGAAAGCCGTAGCCACCACTACTGTCTATGGTGCCACCAATCCTTTTTCACCGTCCTTGGATGCGTATAAGAGTATTTGCGCTTATGTGTCATCAACCGACCGAGGCTTAGAACCTTTTGGTTGCATCCAAATGGTTTTCAAGGTGAACGACACCCTTGTGCCAACCCCTATATGCAGAGGCAATGCCAAGCAAGTACGTTGAAGGTTACTCCCTAATTGAAAAGAGGCTTTCCTTGAAATTAACATTCTCCATTTCCTGATAAACCAATGTCTGAGATAAGCGATGCTATTCAAGCAAAATGCCTCGCATTTGGCGATAGAATAAAGGATTTAAACATTTATAATTATGATTAAGACAACAAATAAAATAATTCAGGCATTGAATTATCTGGCATGTAAGCAGCCAAACAAGACATTGGGCTTTAAGCGTGCTTTTAAGTTACTTTGGCTTATTGACAGATATAGCCTGCGACATTATACTCAAACAGTGACAGGCGATACTTACTATGCTATGCCATATGGTCCAGTTCCTACAGATGCCAAAAGTTTGTTGGAGAATATGGAAACCCATCTTGTTAATGAAGCTAAATACCAGAAAGAGTATCTTCGCTCTGATGTTAATCGCTGTATTTATACATCGGTGAAATCACCCGATATGGATGTGTTTTCTGAAGCAGACATTGAAGTTATGGACAAAGTATGGGAAACGTATAAGAAAATGTCCACTTCGGACTTGGTGACAATGTCGCACAAGTTCCCAGAATGGAAAGCGTACGAGCCAGAAATTAAGAAAGGAGAAAAGAAAAGTTACCTGATAGATACCGATTTGTTTTTCGATGCCAAATATCATGATGACTTGAGTTTCTTTGACGAGAAACCAGAGGTGTTGACTTTAGCTTGTCAGACATTCAATGAATATAAGGCGTATTAAGTCATGTCATCAGATACAGAGCAGAAAGGGCAACAGACTGGTCAGCCAGTCTTGGTCGAGCGAGGCATCTACAAATATTCAAAGGACTTTCCCAAAGAACTTGGCTATGGAATCCCTAATCACTATCATCTATGTGTAAAGATAGATAATACAGTTGCACTCCTATCTTGTGGAACAACGCAGCATGGAAATGTTGAATCCCGTACCTTATACTTTGGCTGGAAATATGTAGATATTGAAGCAACAGCGACGAATGGCTTTAAAGAGAAGACGTATGTCCCGTGTGATTCTATGTTTGAGATAAGCCAGGCTGAGTTTGATAGGCTATTTCAAGGAGGTATGATAACCAAGACAGGCATGTTGACAGCCGAGGAGTATCAAACGGTATTGGATGGAATAAGACAAAGCAAGCGTATGCCTAAGGCAGAAAAGAACCGTATCTTAGGAACAGACCTGCCGTAAATATAAATTTGAATAACAGTGAATAATGACGCAATAAATCTTATCAATCACAGTACATCTACATTCCTGAATATTGTGCAGATGACGCAGTATCGGATGAAGTATGTGCAGGATAGGGATGCTGAGTCGAAGGAGAAGATGTATAAACATGCTTTTTTGACTGGCGTTGGGATATTCACCCTCTTGGCAATCGGAATAGCAGGATTGGTGGATAGCCGTATGAACTACAATAGGACATTGTCCTTGTGAATCATTAGCATAATGCCCCGCCAATCTCGTAAGGAATCAGACACGGGGATATTCCACGTGATGATGCGAGGCATCAATCATCAGAATATCTTTGAGGACGAGGAGGACAACTACCAGTTCATCAACACCCTCGACCGGATGCGGGTGCGTTACGATGACGAGGGCAACCCCTGCGGAAGCAACTGCACCTATTACGCCTACTGCCTCATGTCGAATCACTTTCACCTGCTCATCCGTGAGCGCGAGGAGACCGTGGGCGAGACGGTGAAGCGCATAGCAAGCTCCTATGTGTACTATTATAATAGGAAGTACGGACGCGACGGCCACCTGTTCAAGGAGCGCTTCAAGTCAGAGCCCGTCCGCTCGAGCTCTGCTCGCTTGCTACCAACGGGACGCAAGAACGACATGGCCTACTTCACGGTGCTGCTGCGGTACATACACCAGAACCCTGTAAAGGCAGACATAGTAGAGCGAGTCAAGGACTACGAGTACAGCTCCTGGGGTGAGTTTGACGGCACGGTAGAGCCAGTGTTCCAGATATGCGATGTCAATACCGTACTGAACTGACGAACGAAGCAAGAGCAGAGATAAGCTTGCTTAATCTTTGCCTTGCAAGGAGGAAGAAGACGATAGTCAACCGAATACCTTTCAAGGACTTGGACGAACCGACGCCAAACCGAGAGGAAAGCTAAGCTTGCTTAAGCTCTCCCGAGGTGCGAAGGAGGAAGACGATAGTCAATGGGTCAACGACCCGCTGGATGATGATGTCAATTGCTTAGACAACGACAATGAAAAGCCACGTTACCGTCTCTCCGACGACCAAGTATGGCAACAGATAATAAAGTTCACAGGAGTTACCAACTCCAGTGACTTTCAGAAGTTAAACAAAGATAAACAACGAGAAACATTAAGAACACTGTTAGACATTGGGGCTTCAGTCCGTCAGTTGCAACGCTTGACGGGCTTGGGTCGAGGGATTATTCGGCGTGTCTGATTTGGTGACACGAACCTGTCCCCTGTCACTCGCTTTACATCTATAAGTAGTACAGTAAATGATGAGATAATTCGGTTAATCTCGGGCGGATTAACCAAAAGTGATAAAAAAGGCAACCACACTGCAGAGATGCAGGATATATATAAATCGTTATGAATGGGGTGGGCTCTTATCAGGGTCTCTCATAAAGAAAAAGGTTCAATAATTGGCAGCCCCGCGCCCATTTCTAAATAACGCACTATGAGCGAAGTAAGCGAAGCAATACAAGCCAACCGATGGAGCAGCGAGCGCAGTGTCATGCTCGCATGAACTTTGCCGAGTCGTGACAGAGGTCGACCATCGGTCAAATGCCTCGCATTTGGCGACAGAGTAATTAAACTTAATGACTACTTGCTGGAGCAGGCAGCCAGCAAGAGGTATGATGGCGGAAGTCAGAAGGCTGACAAGCGTGGCAAAACTCAGACATCCTACGTCAGACATCAGACATGTCGCATTCCTGTTCATCTACAGGCAATAGCGACTCTGTGTAATCAGTTGCTCCGAGCTGGTACCAGCATAGGAGCGAATAACGCAGAAGCATGTAATGCTATAAGTAAAGCAGATTTCCCAGCTAATGTAAACTTCCGTATAACAGCCTGATACACAGTGTAAAACGGAAAACCGAATTCTTGTTTCATCAGACATTCATCAGACATCCGGGAAATTAAGCCTTTCCAGCTCATTTCTATACAAAGGTAGTACTTTTTGGGCAAATGGGCAATAGCTTTAAGAAAGTTTTATACGAGAGTGTAAAGAAGTGTTAAGGAAGAGACGGGTTGAAGCGGAGGTTAGAAGAATAGTGATGAAGGCTTCGGAAGGGAAATCGGAAAAATCGGGTCGGATGGTGTCAAGATAAAATTTGAGGCGAGGCGAAAGAGACTTGAATTTGATTGAAAACAAAAATAAACATTTGAAAATACTGTTTAACTAAAACTGCAATATACTGACAGAAGCACGGCTTCTGCAAGATAATACAGCCGGCTAAACGGGGCTGTCGGCGGTCATTGGTAATAGCCCCCTTAGGATACAATTATGGTACAGATTTTAAAATCAATCAGAAAGTAGCTTGAGTCCGAGAGGTGGATTCAAGCTGCACGTAGGCTGTGGTTGATAGCCCAGCTAGTAGTTAGTCTCCTTTCCATCAATCATTCGATGGTGGAGTAGCTCAGACACCCAACTGTGCAAACAGAGTTGCAATAGCAGCTTGACCTCTACGGAGGTTGGAAGGATGTTGAAAAGTCAAGGACTTGGATAATGGGCGAGGAGCAGAATTAACCTCGAAAACCGGTGTGATAGACCGTGGTGGACGGAATGGGTCGCCGCAGAGACCCATTGGGGTTCGACTCCCCACTGTTACCTAAAGATTCCCTTAGTAACATATGGATAAGGAACAATTTTCTAAACTTTTAAACGAACAGCAGAAAAGAGGTAAAGAACTTCTGTCTCTTATCTCAAATATGCACGAAGGTCAAAATGACTTTGGTGATGGGATGGCTATGTTTGGTGGAGAAGATTTGTTCTATGTTCCAGAAGATGAGCTTGATGAGTTTACGAATAAGTTTGAAGGCTGGAAATCTTATGTTCTCGAATTGTTAGTAACTCAATTTGGTGGTAATGATCAATATGTTTACGATTGGGATTCTAATATCGGAACTTATATATCTAAGAGAGAACCAATACTACCCCAACTCAAGAAAAAGGTAAATAAAGGGTTGGCGCTTATAGATTCTTTTCTACAGCGTTTGAATCTTCATTTCAATGATTACCAGAATGCGGAGAAAGCTTTAAAACAAAATAGGTATAAGACCCCAATGGTCTTTATCAGTCATTCTTCAAAGGATAAGGATTTTGCTGAGGCGCTTGTGGTTCTGCTTGAAGATTTGGGTATGGATAGTACCAATCTGTTTTGCAGCAGTATTGATGGCTATGGAGTAGGACTGAGTCAAGATATATTTGAAACATTACGTTCTTTGTTTAATGAGCATAATCTATTTGTTATCTTTATCCATAGCCCTCGCTATTACAAGAGCCCTGTCTCACTTAATGAAATGGGGGCAGCCTGGGTGCTGAAGACAGACTTCTGCTCTTTCCTGACAACTGATATGGAATTTGGCATGATGAAAGGTGTTGTTAATGGTAGCACAATCTCAATTAAGGTGGATAATGATGACACGCCTGCTCGTCTTTCTGAATTGAAGGACAAGCTTACAAGCGTTTTCGAGTTGCCAACAATAGATGGGACAAAATGGGAACGCAAACGCCAAGCATTCCTAGACAAGGTTTTATCAATTGAATACAATACGCCAACCGAAGATATTACGGAACCAACTTTTAAGTTTAGCTCAGAAGAGTTGCAGATATTTTCCAAATGGGCAAATAACGTGACAGATAAAACTTATATTGTTGTTAAAACCCGTGCAGGGTTGGAAGTTCATTTTGGGTATCGCAATGGATATACCTTCTCTTATGGAGAGGAAGAGGCTAGTTTCGAAGATTTTATGCAAAGGTTACAAGCTGCAGGCTTAATAGTAGCTGATCGCTATGATGACAAGAATCATCAACCTATCTATAAGATTACCAAGAAGGGTTATGATTATGCAAAGACGATTACAGTGTGACAACGCTTATTCCATTGAATATTTAATTCTGGGTGTATATGTCTAACCATATAAGAATACTACATGAGTATGAGATAGCTGATGTAACAGAGCTGCATCTCGCAAGTTTGGTATATTTACGCGAATATACTGACGAACTAAAAGAGGCAAAGGACTGTAGTGATGTTGTTGACCAAATTATGGAACGTTGTATCAACAAAGGCTGTAATGTAAAGCAGAGACTGCAACCAAAAATAATTTGTCTTCCAGATGAAGTAGTAGCCTTAGACAATCGTCTGCGTGAAGAATACCAGTTAAAGGGCTATTTTTCATTCTATGCGCCTACTCAAATAAAAGGTGGCGTTCCAACAGACTTTAGTCGCATAACTATACATACTACGATTCTTGTTAAAGAAGAGCCCGATATTCGTTATTTTGAGAATATAGGTAATCAAGAAAATGTGGGAAATGCAGACTTGATAAGTCAGTTTACTTTAGCTCACTATAAATGTCCTGTTTATTTATTGCAGGAACATCCCTTGGTTCATGGCATATTATGCTATAAGGATGTAGCAGAAAAGTTGTATTTTCTTTATAGATATAATGACAACTCCATGGAGTCAATCCTTGCAGAGGTTGACGTCGCTAATTCTGTGGTACAGTTAAAGTATGGAGCAGATAATGAACAGTGTAATGCTATAATAAGATTTGCTTCTTCGATCAAAGCACAAAATAGTTTGGAACCGCTTTTTCAATGTGTTTTTATAACCGAAATAGCACCTTGTTATATAACTCGCTTGCAGCTTAATCGAGAGCGAGACCTTTTCGCAAAGGCAAAAGAATTACTACTTGATAAACTGCAAGAGGTGAAAACGAATAGTAGTAGAGATATGATTGATTATCTTACTATGATGATAGAGGCTTGATATGTTTCTTCAATCTTTCATGAATAATAGCTATCTGAATTTCCTTCATTTCTGTGGGACATTAAAACTGACAGGAGCCTGACTCCTATCAATATTCTGAAGCTGAGAATAACGATATGGTATTCAAGGAAACAAAAATCAAGAATATCAAGATAACTGACGCCTAACTGTGTGGAGAATGCAGCACAATACAAACATCTAACTTCATACATCTGACATCAGCCATCTATAGTTCATACGATAGAGGAGATGAAGGCATGGCTGAAACCTTTTGGATATAGTGATGCTATCAATGATGCGGCAATCAATTTTATCCTGCGTGAGTTCGTGATGAGCAAAGTCTCTTGTGATGAAATGAGCAATATGGATATGATAGTAGAACTTTTCCGTCCGCAGTTAGAACATCATACATCTTACTTTAGCCATCATACATCTAACCCTTATTGGTTCGCCAAGTTCATTTATAAAAGCAAATAACGATATACTACCGTGAGGCAGTGGGCGGGCATTGATCAGTATGTTTCTACAAGTACTGTTCATCCTCCCCCATTTTTACGATAGAAAACGAATGACAGGAACTGTGCTTCTGACATAAATTAAAATTGGAACGACTAATTTGAAAACAAGATAAATATTTAATTGGTATGAATATAGCAGTAGCAGGAACCGGCTATGTCGGTATGAGTATTGCCACGTTGTTGGCACAGCACAACCACGTGATAGCAGTGGATGTAATCCCTGAGAAGGTGGAGAAAATCAATAAGAAGATTTCTCCCATCCAGGATGATTACATCGAGAAATATTTGGCTGAGAAGGAATTAGACCTTACTGCCACACTTGATGGCGCAGCAGCCTATAAGGATGCTGACTTTGTAGTGATAGCAGCACCCACCAATTATGACCCTCAAAAGAACTTCTTCGACACCCATCATATCGAAGATGTCATCGACTTGGTTCTGAGCGTCAATCCCGATGCAGTGATGGTCATCAAGAGCACCATCCCTGTGGGTTATTGTCGCTCACTCTATGTGAAGTATGCACTGAAATTCTTGACCGACCCGACACTGAAAGGCAAGAAGTTCAACCTGCTCTTTTCTCCAGAGTTCCTTCGTGAGAGCAAAGCCCTCTATGATAACCTTTATCCCAGTCGTATCATCGTGGGCTATCCCAAAATATTGCCTGCCGACCGTAACGCTAAGTGGGACGAGGAAAATGCTGCCATAACAGCCATTGGTAATCCTGAGGCAGAAGAGAATGCAACGGCCTTCGCCAACCTCCTTCTCGAAGGAGCTATAGGACCAAGCAAAGATGCGCAGCCCACATCTTCCATCTTACCTCTTACATCAGACATCGAAAAGAACATACCTGTTCTTTTGATGGGTATGACCGAGGCCGAAGCCGTTAAGCTTTTTGCCAACACTTACCTCGCTTTGCGTGTTAGCTATTTCAATGAACTCGACACCTATGCAGAGGTTAAGGGCTTGGACTCTCAGGCCATCATCTCCGGTGTAGGTCTTGACCCTCGTATTGGTACCCACTATAATAACCCAAGCTTTGGCTATGGCGGCTACTGCCTGCCTAAGGACACCAAGCAGCTCCTGGCCAACTATGCCGATGTGCCCCAGCAGATGATGACAGCCATTGTCGAGAGCAACCGCACCCGTAAGGACTTCATTGCTGACGAAGTCCTTCGTAAAGCTGGTTACTATGATGGCAGCAGTCAGTGGGATGCCAACCGTGAGCAGAAGTGTGTCATTGGTGTTTATCGATTGACGATGAAATCTAATTCTGATAATTTCCGTCAAAGTGCAATTCAGGGCATCATGAAGCGCATCAAGGCCAAAGGTGCCGAGGTGATTATTTATGAGCCTACAATCTCCGATGGTGAGTCTTTCTTTGGCTCTCAGGTTATTAACGACCTTGCTAAATTCAAGGCTCAGAGTAAAGCTATTATTGCCAATCGCTATGATTCTTGTCTGGACGATGTTATAGACAAAGTATATACCAGAGATATATTTAAAAGAGATTAAATATGTTCAATTTAGACAAATTTATAAGTGATAGCGTGACGTTCCGTCCGGTCAGCATGTTTGCCCCAGATATTGAGGCAAACAAGGAGAAGCTTACAGCTGAGATTAAAGGTAAGAAGGTTTGCGTAATTGGTGGTGCTGGTTCTATTGGTTCCAGCTTCATCAAGGCGGTGCTGCGGTTTGAACCGGCAAGCGTAGTGGTGGTTGACCTGAACGAGAACGGCCTTGCAGAACTGGTGCGCGATGTGCGCTCAACGAACGGCCTCTACGTTCCCGATGAGTTCCGCTGCTACACGTTGAACTTTGCTGACCCTATCTTTGAGCGCATCTTCCGTGAGGAGAAGGGTTTTGACATTGTGGCGAACTTCAGTGCGCACAAGCATGTGCGTTCGGAGAAGGACCGCTATAGTGTGCAGGCGCTGATAGAGAACAACGACATCAAGGCGAAGAAGCTGATGGACTTGCTGACGGTGTATCCACCGAAGCACTTCTTCTGTGTTTCGACGGACAAGGCGGCAAACCCTGTGAACATCATGGGTGCCTCGAAGCGCATCATGGAGGACTTGGTGATGGCGTATAATAAATACTTTAAGGTGACGACAGCCCGCTTTGCGAACGTGGCATTCAGCAACGGTTCGCTGCCTGACGGATGGATTCACCGCCTGCAGAAGAAGCAGCCGCTGGCTGCACCAAGCGACGTGAAGCGCTACTTTGTGTCGCCTGAGGAGTCTGGCCAGATTTGTATGCTGGCTTGTATTCTGGGTAATGGGGGAGAGGTGTTCTTCCCGAAGTTGGGTGAAGACCAGATGCTGACGTTCTCTTCTATCTGCGACAAGTTCGTTATTGCTAACGGATTGGAGAAAGACCCTTGCAGCAGCGATGATGAAGCAAAGCGCAAGGCTGCATCTATAGATAATGTTCAATGGTCAATGCTCAATGGTCAATCATTGAAATATCCTACGGTGTATTTTGGTTCGGACACCACCGGCGAGAAGGCATACGAGGAGTTCTACGTGCCAGGGGAGAAAATTGACATGCAGCGCTTCGCTGCCCTGGGCGTGGTCTGCCAGACCACTCGCCATGAGATGGCTGAGGTGAATGGGTTCTTTGACAAGCTGGAGGGCATCTTCCAGAAAGAGGACTTCACTAAGGCGCAGGTGGTAGAGGCCATCAAGGAGTTTATTCCAAACTTTGAGCATGAAGAAAAAGGAAAAAATTTGGATCAAAAAATGTAAGAAACAAAATTTAAAATATTATGGCATACAAAATTCCTCTTTTTAATCTGAACTTCGACGAGCGCGAGGCTCAGGCAGCGTATGATACTATTAAGTCGGGGTGGATCTCTACTGGCCCGAAAAATGCTGAGTTAGAACAGATGTTTATTAACATGTGGAAGGTGAAATATGCAGTGAGCATGTCGAACTGCACCGATGCCCTTCACGTGTGTTGTATGGTTTGTGGCTTTGGCCCTGGAGATGAGGTGATTTGCCCCTCGCTGACCTTTGCTGCTTCTTGCAACTGTATCCGTTACGTAGGTGCTACACCTGTTTTTGCAGATATTGTTGGCCCGGACCACATCAATATTGATCCAGCCGATATCGAACGCAAGATTACTCCCAAGACCAAGGGTATAGTTGTGGTTCATATGGCTGGTTTCCCTGCTAAGATGGATGAGATTATGGCTATTGCCAAGAAGCATAACCTCAAAGTGATTGAGGATGCTTGTCATGGTCCTCTTTCTGAGTACAAAGGTCAGAAGCTTGGTACCATTGGTGATTGTGCAGCTTTCAGTTTCTTTTCCAACAAGAACATCTCTACTGGTGAGGGTGGTATGTTTATCACCAACAACGAGGAGATGGAAAAGAAAGCTCGTTTGATCCGCTCTCATGGTATGAGCACCATGAGCTACCAGCGTGCCAGTGGTCATGCTACTGAATACGACATTACCTGTCTGGGTTATAACTTCCGTATGGACGATATTCGTGCAGCCATTGCTATTGAGCAGCTAAAGAAGCTCCCAGGCGACCTGGAAACCCGTTTGCAGGTACGTAAGCAGTATGTTGACCGTCTTTCTAAGATTGAGGGTGTGGTAGTACCCTTTGCTGATAATACAGAGTTTGTTAGCAACTATATCTTGCCTGTTGTTCTTTTGAACAGCACCAAGGAGTACAGAAATAAGGTTCGTGAGTATATGCATGCAGCTGGTGTCCAAACTTCTGTTCACTATCCGGCAGCTCATAAGTTCTCTACCTATAAGGAACTTGGTGCGGTATTGCCACAGACTGAATATGTGACAGATAATGAGGTGACGCTGCCAATGTATGCGGCATTGACACCCGAGCAGATTGACTTTATCTGCGATACGTTTGAAAAGGCAGTAAAAGAATGTAAAGCGTAGATGCTTATATGAATAACATCAGCAAGATAGAAAACCAAATTGTCAGTGCAGATCTCACACTTATTGCTGCATTGAAGAAGATGGACGAGGTAAAAACCAAACGCCTCTTTGTCTTCAATGGTAATAAGTTTGACTGCATTCTGACAATGGGTGACATACAGCGAGCCATTATCAAGAATGTTGCATTAACCCATCCAATAGCAGAGATTCTTGACCGTGGGAAAATCTATGCAAAAGAGGGTGACAGTATAGAAAGCATCAAAGAAGTAATGTTCCGAGAGAACATTGACTGTATGCCTATTCTGAATGAAGAGGGTGAGATATTAGACATTTTCTTCTGGGCTGATGTATTTCAGAAAAGCGAAGCTGATGCACGTGAGAAGATTGACTTGCCTGTCGTAATCATGGCAGGCGGCAAGGGAACACGTTTAAAACCTATCACAAACGTGATACCTAAGCCTTTAGTGCCTGTAGGTGACAAGACTATTTTGGAGGTCATCATGGATCAGTTTGAGGGTATCGGATGCCATAAGTTTTACATGTCTGTCAACTACAAGGCTGATATGATGAAATATTATCTCAGCCAGCTTGACCACAAATACGACATTGAGTTCTTTATGGAGGATAAACCACTTGGTACTATTGGTAGTGTCAGCCTGTTAAAAGGCAAAATAACAACACCTTTTTTCGTGAGCAACTGTGATAGTATCAACGAGCAGGATTATCGTGATGTTTATGACTATCATGTCACCAACCATAATGATATGACTGTCGTAACTTTGGTGAAGAGCTTTAAAATTCCTTACGGTGTTATTGAGACAGGAGAAAATGGCCTGATGGTGGATTTGAAAGAGAAACCAGAGCATACCTACATGGTTAACTCTGGTGTCTATATTTTGAATCCAGAACTGATAGAAGAGATTCCAGAAGGCGAAATGTTTCACATCACTCATTTGATGGAAAAGGTAAAGGCCCGTGGTGGTAGGGTGGGCTGTTTCCCTGTCAGCGAAGATTCATGGCATGATATGGGCGAGTGGCCAGAGTATTTGAAAATGATTCGAGTATTATGAAGAAGAAACTTAGAGTAGCATGGCTTTGCCATCTAACAAATAGTACACTAAACAAATACTTCGGTATAGAAAGGAATTTGTGTGCATATTGGATGACACAATTCATTGACATGATGAAAGATCATGTTGAGATACATATTATTGCCCCTAATTATTATACAAATCAAAATATCTGCATACAAATAGATGATGTTTATTATCATCTTTATAAATATTATTCAGGTATTGGTGGACCCAAAGTGGCTTTAGTAGAGATTGCAATAAGACGTGAAAAAAATATTCGAAATATAGTTAGCCGTATTGTGGATGAAATAAAGCCTGACATCTTACATTTATTTGGGGCAGAAAATATTACGTATTCTTCTGGTATTCTCCCTGTCATTGGCAAGCTACCGATTATTACTAGTTTCCAGGGGTATATTCAACTTGCAGAATGTAAGGGGAATTTCTTTAGAAGATTTGTAATCAAGAGGCGAGTGGAAACGGAGGATAAAATTTGGCGTCAAAGTCCCAATGTGTCTTTCGGCACTTTTGAGAAATCTTCTGAATCTTATTACAAAGAAAAATATAATGTAGGCAAATCGTTTCCTATTAATTTCCCCTTTAAACTCCCTCAGGTGGACGCTTCATTGGTGAAGAAAGAATATGATATTGTATTTTGGGGTAGGGTTACTTATGAGAAAGGTGTGGAAGATTTGATACAATCTGTAGCACTCCTAAAGACTAAAATACCAAATATCAAGTGCTTGATTTTAGGTGGCGGTTCAACTGAGTATTTATCATCATTGAAAGAAATGGTGGATAAATGGAATCTTAAACCTAATATTGATTTTGGCGGTTTTCAAAAGACTGACCAGCAACTTTTTGAGAATGCAGCAAAAGCAAGGGTATATGTACTACCCACACATTTCGATGCATTGCCCGGCAGCATTAGAGAGAGTATGGCAATGAAATTGCCAGTTGTTACATACGATGTCGGTGATATACCTCTATTAAATTCTAAAGACAAAGAATGTGTAATTATTGTTAAAGCATTAGATGTCAATGGATTGTCAGAGGCTATTTTCAAAGTTTTGACAGATGATGACATGAGAAACACAATAACAGCGAATGCTTACGATGAGGTTAAGAAGACTTCGTCCAATGAATATATCACTGGCCAAATATTGTCATGTTATGATGACTTGTTGTCGTAAATTTTGGAATGAATAATTAATAAATGAAGTAGGGCATGGATATTAATTCATTAGAAAATAAGAAAAAAATAGCAATTGTAGCCATAGGTTTTAACAGACTTGATTCGATGAAGCGTTTGTTTGAATCGTTACAAAATGCTTATTTTAGTCATAATGATATCCCCTTGGTTATAAGCATAGATGCCAGTGGAGATCAAGAATTGTATGATTATGTGAATAGATTCGAATGGAAGCATGGTGATAAATATGTAAACATACAGAAAGAAAGATTGGGGTTGAAAAGGCACATAATTCAATGTGGCGATTTAACTCAATACTTTAAGGCTGTGATAATTTTAGAAGACGATATTTTTGTAAGTGAATATTTTTATCAATACGTTGAAGATACTGTGAATTATTACGGTAGTGACGATCGTATAGGTGGAATTTCACTTTATCAAGATGAGATGAATGGATCTCTGCCGGTATGCTTTATGCAGGATGGCAGTGATACCTACCTACAACAAGCACCTTCTTCATGGGGTGAATGTTGGACGACTGAGCAATGGGGTAAATTTAAAAAATGGTATGAAGGATTTAATGATGAAAGGTTCAACGAAATTGATATGCCCAACCGCTACAAAGCTTGGAAAAAAGCATGGAGTAAATATTATATGGCATATTTAATAGATAACAATCGATACTTTGTCTTCCCCTATATTTCGCATACAACATGTTTTGTTGATGCTGGTGAACATAGCTCCATGTCATCTACAGTAGGCCAAGCCTCTTTGCTATGCGGCCATAAAAATTATGTGTTCCGACCTTTTGAAGAGATGACAAGATACGATATATATGGGGTAAACGAAGCAATTTACCAGTGGCTTGGATATACTAAGAATGATTTGTGCGTTGATTGGCATGGTAATAATCCAAACCAACGACATGCTCGTTTTTTACTGACTACTGCAAGACTAAAATATCCAATATTAAAAAGTTTTGGATTGTTAATGCACCCGATTGAACTTAATATAAAATACAATATTAAAGGTGAGGGTATATATCTGTACGATTTATCATCAAATCATGATAACGCAATTGGTAAACACAAGACAAAGCATTACCCATTTTATTTTATTCATGGAATAAGTATTAAAATTACTTTTGCCTATTCTATCCTCCAGTTTTGGCCTTCAGTAAAAGCTAAATTTAGATTGTAGTTTTTGAATTTAAAAGATATGATAACACAAAGTTATGGGTATGGGAGTGTATTTTTACTATTTTCAAAAAAGAATAAGATGTTAATAAATTATCAGTAGTATATATGATTGATTTCTTCTCTAATATACATATATGGCTTCAAAGAAAAATTGGAGTTATAGCAGAAAACCCTTCAATATTTTACCAAATTTATGCACGTTTCTATGTTGCATTAGATTATATATGTAAGGGGGTGGCAAACTTCTTTTTGCCTATTTATTTTAGGTGCACAAAAACTGAAGCCTTGCAGCAAGATTCTTCTAAGGATGCTTCTGTGGTAGTCTCTTTAACGACATTCCCCAAAAGGATAGGACGAATCTGGATGGTGATAGAAAGTCTTATGCGTCAAAAAGTTATGCCTTCAGAGATACATTTGTGGCTTTCTTTAAAACAATTCAGGGGTGAAAATGATTTGCCGAAAAACTTAAAGAGAGAGATAAAGAAGGGGCTTCAAGTACATTTCGTTGAAGATGATATTAGATCGCATAAGAAGTATTTTTACATTTTGCAATCACACCCTAATGACATTATTATGACGGTTGATGACGATATTATTTATAGGAGTGATTCCATATTAAAATTACTTGATTATCACAAGGCATATCCTGATTGTGTTATAGCTAACTACTCTCGTAAAATTGAACGAGATAATAAAGGGGAATTGCTGGCTTATGACACTTGGAAACAACATGATGTTGAAGGTATAGATGACTCAATGTTTTTTGGCAGTGGAGGTGGAACACTCTTTCCTCCTCACATTTTGTGTTCAGAAGTTACCAATTTGAAAGCAATTTTACAATGTTGTCCAACAGCAGATGATATATGGCTTAATGCAATGACGCGTCTGAATAAAAAAAGAATAATTAAAACAGATTGTTCTAAAGTTTTTTTGCCATTGCTGATATTCGGAGATATAGCGCTCTCTAATACTGACAATGTTGGAATTAATGGTAACGACAGACAATTGCGTCAGGTAAGGGAATATTGTGTGGAAAAGTTTGGCGTTGATCCTTTTGTTAGTTAATTTGTTATAAGTATAAACATTATGGATGTATATATACCATTAGCATTATCTATATTACTATTTAGTCTGTTATTCTCAAATAAGAAACCGATTCTTACTTTGTTGGCGTTTGTACCTTTGTTGTTGTTCATAGGTACTCGTGTCGGCTTAGGGGTAGACTATGATAATTACGAGAGGATATTTAACTATCAACATTACTTAGACTGGCAAACATATTTAATAGCAAATATAGATTCCAAATTTGATCCTGGATTCTTTTTACTATTAAAAATATCACCTGACTACAATAGCCTGATTTTTTTTTCATCTCTGATTTATGTATTATCGGTCGCGTTTTTTTTCTATAAAATGCTGCCCAGTAAGTCATATTTCTTGGCATTTGTACTTTGGCTTTTCTACCCTCTTTTTTTTGAATCTTTTGTGGCTATAAGAAATTCTTTGGCACTAAGTTTCTTTCTCTTGGCGTGTTGCGCAAAAAATGATGATCAAAAAATATTAGCCGTTATTTTAGTGGTTGTCTCTACTTTGTTCCATATGAGTGGCGTATTCTTAATGATACCCATATTAATACCACAGAAATACATTCAGCAATACTATTCGGAGATAGCAGTTGGAGCTTTATCTTTAGCGTTAATATTTTTATTATTACCTTTTGTTTTCCCTAGTTTGCTTAGAAACTTATTTGCAATGTCACAGAATTTTGATAATGTGTACTCAGAGTATTTGAACGATACTAACTATGGAATTGGTTTTTATATATTCTCTTTCTTTAGATTGTGCTTCATGTTCTATATTTATTCGTTGTTAAAAAAGGGAGTAATTAAAGGTTGGCTAATATGGTTTGCTGTAGTGACTATATTGTATTATTTGCTGCTTATGGTACAAGGTGTAAGTATTATGTATAGATTCTGCATTTATCTGTACTTTGTAACATTGATTTTTAAATGCTATGTTATCAAACTTGATAAAAGTACATTTGCCAAAGTATATTTGACCCTTTCTATTGTTTATGCCTTATACAACTTCTATGGTCTTACCCAAGGTCCTTTTTATGAGAAGTATTTCCACCATTATCATTCTTTCATTTTCAATTGAGTATTTTTAGCTAAAAAGGAATTCGTATAAATTAGTTTAGAGCAAGGTTCTAAATATAAACGTATTTGATAATTTGAAGTATTGCGTGATTTTACTGCTTCTAAAGATGAAGAAAAATAATGGTAAAATAATTGTGTGTAATATAATATGATAAAATCGAATAATCAATTGAAAGCTGGTGCTGTGTTAAATTATATAATAATTGTAATTAATACAGTCGTTACTCTATTGTACACCCCCTACATGTTAAGAATGTTGGGGCAGAATGAATATGGTTTATATTCGCTGGTTGCATCAGTGATATCATATTTAACTATCCTAGATTTAGGAATGGGTAATGCGATAATTCGATATACAGCAAAATTTAGAGCAGAAGGGAAAAAAGAAGAACAATTTGAAATGTTTGGTATGTTCCTCGTGCTATATATTATAATTGGAGTAGTGGCTGTGATTATTGGGGGTGGGCTTTATTTCAACGTTGATGCAATGTTTGGAAAGACGATGACTGATGTTGAGCTAGGTAAAGCAAGGATAATGATGTTAATTCTTATCTTTAACCTTGCTATTACATTTCCTATGAGTATATTTGGATCCATCATAACTGCTTATGAACAATTTGTATTCCCAAAGATAATTAGCATTATTAGGATCCTACTAAATACGGTGACGATGATATTGTTGCTACACTTAGGTTACAAAGCTATAGCAATGGTCATTGTACAAACAGTGTTTAATGTTTTAACCTTAATTATTAACTATCTATATTGTAAACATGCGATTCAGATAAAAGTTTATTTTAGACGTTTTAACTGGGCTTTCCTAAAAGAAGTTGCAATTTACTCTTTTTGGATATTACTCAATGTTATCATGGACAGGGTATATTGGAGTACGGGACAATTTGTACTCGGTGCGATTTCCGGTACAGTGGCCGTATCAGTATTCGCAGTCGCAATTCATTTGCAAGGAATGTATATGCAGTTTTCGTCAGCAATATCATCAGTGTTCTTGCCCAAGGTGACCGCTATGGTGGCTAAACAAAGTGGCGATGAATCAATATCAAGCCTTTTTATAAGAACGGGTCGATTGCAGTTCATCGTCATGTGTCTCATCTTGTGTGGTTTTATAGTTTATGGCAAACCTTTTATCGTCTTATGGGCTGGTCCTGAATATGAAAAGGCATATATAATTGCATTGTTATTTTTCGTATCTCTATTAACTCCTCTTATTCAAAACCTGGGTATCACTATTTTGCAAGCTAAAAATCAAATGAAGTTTAGGAGTCTTGTCTATATAGTAATAGCGGCATTGGCACTTGTAATGGAAATAATATTTGCACGGATATGGGGTGGCGTAGGATGTGCTGTTGCAATAGCAGGTGCATTATTCTTGGGACAGGGCGTTATTATGAACATTTATTATAAAGAAAAGCAACATATTGATATTGTTGAGTTTTGGCGGCAGATCCTTAAAATGTCAATAGTTCCTGCCATTTTAGTAGTCACTTTTAGTATTTATTACCAGACTAACTCAATTGTATCATGGAGTATGTTGTTAATACATATAATAATATTCGCTATTATCTATATACCCTCTGTCTACTACTTGAGTTTGAACCAATATGAGAGAAGTCTCTTTGTTACACCTGTATACCAAGCATTACACAAAATATTAAAAAAATGATAGTTATATCAGAAAAAAATAAGTGTTGCGGTTGTACGGCATGTCAATCTGTTTGCCCTCGGAATAGTATCACCATGTTAGTAGACGGAGAGGGATTCTTCTACCCTAAGGTAAATATGCAGACATGTATAGAGTGTGGGCTTTGTGAGAAAGTTTGTCCATATCTCAATAAACATGAAGAAAAGACGGCATGTCTTGTCATTGGGGCAATCAATAAGAATTATTTAGAACTTGAATCAAGTACTTCTGGTGGCGTCTTTTCGGCTATCGCCAAGAAAATAATTGAAAGACAAGGTATTGTTGTCGGTGCAGGTTTTAATGATGATTGGGAAGTTTGTCACACTCTAATCGATAGCCTGGAGGGTTTAAAGCAACTTCGTGGAAGCAAGTATGTTCAGAGTAAACTTGGCGATATTTACAAGCAAATTCATGGACTGTTAGAACAGAAAACTGAAGTACTTTTTTCTGGAACTCCTTGTCAGGTTAATGGTTTAAAGAATTTCCTTCGAAGAGACTATGATAATTTAATATGTGTGGAAATTGTATGTCATGGAGTTGCAAGCCCACGTGTGTGGAATGACTATAACGAACAACTCCCGAAAAAAAAGAATATTGTAGGTATAAGCTTTAGAGATAAGCGAAAAGGATGGGCAAAATATGGTTTCAGAGTTGAGTATTCTGATGGAAGTGAAATTTATGAAAATAGAGATAAGAATTTTTATATAAGAGGTTATTTGACAAACACTTTTTTACGACCTTCTTGTTATAATTGCCCATCAAAAGCAGGTAGAAGTGGTGCTGATATAGCAATTGGTGATTTTTGGGGGGTTAAAAAATATTATCCCAATCTTGATGTCCAGTCTGGTGTTAGTTTGGTACTTGCATATACGAATAAGGGAATATCTTTATTAAAAGACATAGATATAAATCGATTGCCATCAACTTATGAACAAGCTGTTGCTTCGAATGCTATGTTATTAGTAAGTACGGATGAGCCAACAGATAGAGAATTGTTTTGGAATGAGTATAAAAAAAATGGATTAAAGGCAATATATTCAGCACTAAAGCGAAGAAGACCAAGTTGTATTGTACGAATGAAAACAGGATTGATAGGATATGCTAAATTATCTATTTCTTTAATAAAAAAAACATTGTCATGTTGGAGGCAAAAGATCAAAGAGTAATGTGGTTAGATGTGTTGCGAATGATTACAATTTTTGCTGTAGTTTTCCTGCATGTATCAGCCACAGAAGTATATTCTTTTACTATGGATTATGCATGGTATGTGTCTGCTGTGTATGATGGTATGGTACGGTGGGTAGTACCTGTGTTTGTAATGATTAGCGGCTCGCTATTTCTCAGGCCAGAAAAAGTTGTAGGTATACATGATGTTTTAAGGAAGTATATACCACGTTTGTTAAAAGTCTATATTTTTTGGTGGATTTTTTATGCATTATTACGGATCTTTATCTGTTTTATCGGTTCGGGTAATCTTTCATTGAAATGGGAGAGTCTTGCACCTCAATCTCATTTGTGGTTTTTACCAATGTTGGCAGGAGTGTATTTGCTGATACCTTTCCTCAGGGTGGTTGCTGCCGACATGCGGCTATTGCGTTTTTCCCTTATCCTTTGGGGCTGCTACATGCTGCTTAGTTTTTCTCTGTTGCCGGAGATACCGCAGATATCCCAGCTCTTTGTGATGAATAAATTGGTGGGGTTTGCTGGGTATTTTCTTTTGGGTTATTACCTGTCGAAGCTAAACTTAAATAGGAAGCAAGCAAATGGAGTGTATGCTCTCGGTATAATGGGTTTCATGATAACAGTAACGGGAACTCTGATTGCTAACAAAATACAGGCTGGGGGGGGGTATTTTAGACTTCTTCAATACACTAACACCATGGGTCGCAATGATGGCCGCGGCCATATTTGTATCTGTTAGACAAAATGAAAATAGGTATGGTGCTTTGGTACAAAGGCTTGTGAAATACGTCAGAAAGGATCTGTTTGGTATTTATCTGATACATGGTGTATATCTTTACATACTTAAAATACCAGTTGTCAGGACCACGATTGACACTGCTCTTATGATACCATTATTATCGTTATTTATATTTGTATTAAGCCTGTATACAACGAAATTGGTTAGAAAAATTTGGGGTATAAATAGATTCGTTGAATAAATCAATAAAATGAGAATATTTGTATATATTCTTTTACTTATTTTAATCCCGCCATTATCTTCCTGTGCTTCCACTTCCGAAAACGCCCTAAGTGGTCGTAATTGGTCTATGCGAAAAGTAACGTTGCATAAAGGAGATAATCTCATTGTGGTGATGGCAAAAGCGAATACAATTTATGAGGTTAAAGAAAATATTAACCTGAACGGAAAGAATATAGCCGTAGGAAAGAACTGCCTTTTGAAATTCAATGGAGGTAGTCTGCGTAATGGGACTATAATTGGATCAAATACAAAAATAGAGAGGGTTAATAATGGTATTTTTGATAAGATTCATTTTAAGGGTTCTTGGAGTGTGCCAGAAATTTCCTCTGATATGTGGAAATCATTGAATTATCCCAATTCCTTGCAAGACGTGTTTGCGCTATTAAATGGCGATGTTCAAAATAAGGTGGTATTAAAAAAATATGGGTACTACTACCAACTTGCGGCTGGTCCAAAAGGGGGAATCTTAAATATTGCAGACAATACAGAACTGATTGTTAATGGAGATGTCGTACTGCGTCCCAATAGCTATAATGGATATGAGCTAATCCGAGTGACGCGATGTACCAACATCAAAATACATGGTAAGGGAAGCATCTCGGGAGATCGATTAAATCACGACTACACGTCCACAAAAGGTTCACATGAGTATGGACATTGTTTTGTGTTTAGGGGGGCACATAATGTAGATATTAGTGGTATTACACTTAAAAATTTTACTGGGGACGCCCTTTGCTTGATGGATAACTGTTCTAATTTTAAAATACACGACATGATCATCAAGGACTGCCGAAGGTGTGGAGTTTCAATCCGAGCCGATCACGACGTTGTGATAGATAATTGTACATTTAGTGGCATTGTCAATGATAAGTATAACCAGCCGAGTGCTGCCGTGGATATAGAACCTGTAGTGGAGTGTAAAGTATTTAACATAAGTATTAAAAACTGTAGGTTCTACAATAATGCAAGAGGTATTTCTTCTGCTGCTAAGAATTATTACGGAGGTAGATATAAAAAGGGTGATAAAATATTGATAGAAAAGAGAAAGTACCTGAATTTGGATATTGCGAATTGCGAGTTTAAAAACTCCACCTATACGTCGTTTATATCACCGTTTGGGTGGGATCGGTTAACGATAACAGATTGTACCTTCTATAACGGACGACAGGAAGATATCAGAGTTGCATATACCATGAGCTGTATAGTAAAGAACTGTAAAACAACAAGTGATAATAACAGGGCTTCACGAGCAAGGTCATTTATATCAAATTTCTATGAGAACAGAAATGTAAGGGTGGTCAATTGCAATGGTGATAACATTAAACGAGTGTTTAGTGACAACAAGAACTGCCAGATGAAGAACTCGGTATTTAAACTATAGCTATAATTTTGGTGAAAATATATAAGGTTCTCAGACCGTGATTATGAAGACGAGTTTTATGCATGAACTCAATAATATAGATAAACTATTAATACGTAAAAAGATGAAAATAGGAACAATAACATTTTGGTATAGTAAAGAAAACTATGGGGCCATGCTTCAGTGTTTTGCCTTACTTAGATATTTGAATCAAAATGGGCATGATGCAAAACTTATCAAGGCAAAAATACAGCCATGGAGCGATGTTAAATACAAGTTGTTTTATTTTTTAACAAATAGCCTAACTAGACGTATCCTGAGGCGAAAAAAAATACAGGATAAAGGTGGTGACGTGCCTGCTACATATAATGCAGTGGATAGAAAGTTTGGAAATTTTCTAAACACCCATATTCCTTCTTTCCCTTCTGTATATACCTATGAGGATTTAAACAATAGCCCTATAAATGTTGATGCTGTAATTGTAGGGAGTGACCAAGTTTGGGGGGGCTTCTCTAATACTTACTTTTTAAATTTCAAAGGGGATTTTAAGCGTATTTCGTATGCAGCATCATTTGGTGGAGCAGAATTTGATAATCCGTTTATTAGAAGAAAGATTTCAAAATGGCTGAAACGATTTGATCTTGTAACTGTAAGAGAGCAGGAGGGGATTGACAAGTGTAAAAAATTTGGTATAGAAGCTACATTGGTAGCAGATCCAACACTTCTTTTAGATATGGGCGATTATAATGAAGTGGCTGATAATAAAGGTTACGAGTGCGGTAAGCCATATATATTTTTGTATTTACTTGGAAAAAACATTTCAGTTGAGGTTGCGGAAATATTTGAGTTTGCAAAATCCAATAATCTTGATATTGTTTACGTGGCAAGTCAGGGCCGTGAAGATGAGTTTGAGAAGAAATACCCAACAGTGGAAGAATGGTTGGCGATGGTTCGTGATGCCAAGTACGTAATAACAAACTCATTCCACGGTACCGCACTCTCATTGATTTACGAAAAGCCTTTCTTGACATTCCCACTTATTGGTAGGGACTCACGCATGAATTGCCGTATTGAAACTATGTTAGAAAGATACCATTTATCAGATAGGATATTTAAGAGCAGTTTAGATGAATTGTTGAGACCTGTAGTATTTGATTATTTTGAAGAAATGAAGGCAAAAGATAACAAGCAAGTTAAGGGACTTTTAGATGCTATCTTAAAAACAACCTAAATTATATTTTTCTATGAGTAGTTGTTTAATGTAATTTTATTTTATTGTAGCGAACTATTTAGTTTGAAATGAGATTATTTGTTATTAAGTTATTATATGCTATGTGTACCCCTATTATTACAATGTCATTGATGGCAAGTGGGGTGAAAGTAAACGGTTTTTGCTATTCATCGGGCCTCGCTTTTATTAGGCGAGGACGGGGCTCTAAAATGTCATTTGGTAAAAAAGTGAAAATGCTGAATCTGTCTTGGATGAATTCGGTTGGTCTCAATCATCGATGTATAATAACTACAGAGAAATATGCCTGCCTAAAAATAGGTGACAATGTGGGGATGAGTGGAGCTTCTATATGGTGTTTCAAAGAGATTAATATAGAAAACAATGTACGTATTGGTGCCAATACACTCATTACCGATGGAGATGCCCACCTAGATGATCCGAGGGCAGGAGAAGTTAAGCCAGTACGTATTTGTAAGAATGTCTGGCTAGGCATGAATGTAATGGTTCTTAAAGGCGTAACAATTGGTGAGAATACTTTAATCGGAGCAGGAAGTGTTGTGACCAAGGATATACCTGCCAATGTGGTAGCTGCTGGCAATCCATGTAAAGTGATAAAACCATTGAATGATTCGCTTATTAAGCAATTAAAAGAGAAATAAAAATATGCATCATATAGTTTTCGTCGGTCTTTCTGGTATTGCGAAACGAACAAGAGCTTGCGATGTTCGATTGGCATTTATGGCTAATATGTTGGCTGAATCATACGACATAACATTGTTAAGTCGCTATGCTTGTAAGCAAAAGTTGGTTGACACAAATGTAGCATTAGATGAACGTATTGTACAAGAGGATATTATCAGGTCTCGTAATACAGGAGGTATTATGAGTTCATTACTTTTTGGCTTTAGCATTTTTATAGAACTTTTTGCTCTGCTTAGTATGAACAGAAAGAAAAAGATCAATGCCTTATATGTGTATTCTGGGCATTATATAGATTTTCTACTGTATTGGTTGGTTTCAAGATTGGTTGGTGCTAAAGTTGTCTATGATTATGTTGAGTACAAGAGTATTCTAGAAACAAATAGTCTGTATGCAAAGATTAATAATAAACTAGTGGATTACAGGGGGGCTAAACTTTGGGATGGTGTATTACCAATCAGCGAATTCCTGAAAGGAAAAGCTTTAGAGATTAATCCGAATCTTGTTTGTCAAAAGGTAACCCCTTTATGTGATTTCGGACTCTTTGAAACAATAAATACGGGTAATGCTCCAGATGAAAGATATATTCTTTATTGTGGAAATATTGGGTATCAAGATGTGGCGGAGATGATTGCTAATGCATTTGGCAATTCAGAACTGAAGGATGATTGCAAAATTGTAATGGTTTTAAGTGGTAATAAGGATATAATTAAAGCCTTTTCGAATAAATACCCACAGATTTGCGTCGTGACATCTTTGCCTTATAATGATTTGATTACATATTACAAAAAAGCAGAGGCTCTTTTAATACCACTTAGAAATAATATTCGGGATATTGCAAGATTCCCGAATAAAATATGTGAGTATTTGGCTGCAAGAGGAATTATTATTACTACCAATGTAGGTGAAATCTCGATGTATTTTAAAGATGGCGAGAATGCCATTGTTGCCGATGGATATAGTGAGGCTGAATTAATTGATAAATTTAATAAGCTTGCAACGGGTGGATATGATTTAAATTCAATCCATAGGAATGCATATGCTCTGGGGTTGAAAAACTTCGATTCAAATTCATATCAACAACCGATGGTGGCTTTTTTTGAAAAGCTTTTAGATTATTAGTTCGTTAATTCAATATTGAAAGTATGAATAAACGTTTTGTTCGTGATTTTTTGCGATTAGCAGGTGCAATACTATTTTGCTGGCTGTATATTCCTCATTTTGTAGCATATTCTATAGTAGGTGCTAAATCCAAAATCAACAGTGACCTTGAGGCAATATCAGGGCAATTAAATATTAAGTTGCCGAGGTTCCTCCAGCTTATATATCAACTACATAATAACAGATACTTCCGTCATGTGTTCTATTTCAGGATTGGTCCAACGCTTGATTTGTTGATTAGCTGGTATCGCCCCGGTGATAAGTATTTTTGGATTCCATTTTCTACGAAGGTAGGAAAGGGTATAAAATATGCACACCCATACTCAACTGTTTTAAACGCAGAATCAATAGGTGAAAATTTCTATTGTTTGCATTGCACTACTATCGGTAAGAAAGGTCCAGGAGAGAGGCGACCTAGAATTGGTAACAATGTTACAGTAGGCTGCCATGTGGCTATTATAGGGGATCTCACTATCGGTAATAATGTAACTATTGGTGCAGGAAGTGTAGTTGTAAAAGATATACCAGACAATGCCGTTGTCGTTGGTAATCCTGCACGTATAATTAAGTATAATAATCCGATTTCTTAAAAAGAGACCAATAATATTAAGTGAGGATATTGTTCAAAATATGAAATCAAAAAAAATACTAGTGCTTACGAATTTCTTTATGGGATTATTTTCTTTCCGTAAAGAAGTTATACAAGCAATTATTGATAAGGGATATGAGGTATATATATCTTGTCCTATAGTTGATGCAGCTGAACAAGCAAAGGCTAATTGGTTTACAGATATAGGTTGTAAGATAATAGAAACCAATTTTAATAGGAAAAGTACAAATCCAATTTCTGATTTCAAGTTGATGCTGACATATAGCAGATTGATAAGGGAAATTCAACCTTCTGCAGTACTCTCCTATACAATAAAACCCAATATTTACGGTGGTATGGCATGTGCAATTTGCAAAGTGCCACAATTGGCTAATGTAACAGGTTTGGGGGCTGCTGTTGAGAATCCTGGCTTTATGCAGAAGGTTACGATGCTACTATATAAATTAGGAATGAGGAAAACGGCAGTTACGTTCTTTCAGAATGATGCTAATCGTCAGTTTTGTCTTGAGAACAACCTAGTTGGAGGGAAAACTCGCTTGATTCCTGGTTCAGGCGTTAATTTAGAGTATCATGCTGCAAAATTGTATCCTGAAGAGTCTGAACCGACTCGATTCCTTTTTATTTCACGAATTAGACGTGAAAAAGGAATAGATGAGTATCTTGCTGCTGCTGAGGTCTTAAAACCGAAATATCCTAATACAGAATTTCATATTGTGGGTTTCTGTGAAGGGGATTATGAAAGTAGAATACAAAATCTGCACGAGAAGGGAATTGTCTGTTTCCATGGCCAACAATCAGATGTAAGACCATTCTTGGCACAAGCAAGCTGCTTGGTACATCCGACATTCTATCCTGAAGGAATGAGTAATGTATTACTTGAAGCTTGTGCTACAGGACGCCCTATTATTACAACAGATCGTCCTGGATGTAGAGAAATTGTTGATAATGGTGAGAATGGATTTATTGTAAAGCAGCAAGATAAGCAGGATTGTATTGAAAAGGTCGAGACATTTATAAATCTACCATATAAGGATAAGAAAGCAATGGGCGAAGTTGCTAGGAAAAAAGTTGAGCGTGAGTTTGACCGACAGATTGTAGTAAATGCTTATCTTGAGGAAATAGATAGTCTATGTTGATTATAGTTCAGGTATGTTATATAAGATAGCACATATTCTAAGAGATAAACTGAGTTGGCTTTGGAATATCATTGAATGGATAAATGGTGTGGTATTCTACATGAGGTATGGGAAGGAACTGAAGGCTTTTTCTTTTTCTACTGTTCCGGATGGGTATGAAATAGTTCCTATCAAAAGTATTCCAACTAACGAACTGGTTGCATTCTTTAAGCATCAACCAGAAGAGGCTTATACCTATTTCAAGCCTCATGGATTTGACGCTAAAAGCATAAAGTTACTACAACGGAACAAGGCGTTTCTTGGCTATGTTCTGAAAGATAAAACAAATGGTGCCATTGCAGGCTACTGTTTCAATCGTTGTTTTTTTCATGGCCAAGGCTTCCGTGGTAGGATGGTAGACATGAGCTATCGTGGGAAAGGCTTAGGAACTGCTATGAATAAGATTCTAAATGAGGTTGGTTTTGGTGTCGGCTTGCGACTTTTTGAAACGGTGTCGAAGGATAATGTTGCCTCATATCGTTCAGCTATGTCTGCAAGTAATGTGAAAGTAGTGAAAGAACTGGAGCATAATGAATTGTATTTGGAAATCATAAAGAGTTGATTTCAAAAAGAGAACCATTCAAAAGTGAATACAGAAATAACAACCTCTTTTTTGACGCTTGTACGACTTGGTATAGGTCATCAGGCAGAAATAACTATATCAGTAAAGGATTGGCGATTAATTAGAGACCTTGCAGAAGTACAAGGTCTTTATGCGGTTGTTTTAGATGGAATTGAAAAATTGCCTGCTGCATCAAGACCGGCCCAAGAGATATTGCTCGAATGGATAGGTGAAGTTCTGCAAGGATATGAATATCGATATAATTCCTATAAGAATACCATTGCAGAAATGGCAGGTTTCTATAACAGTCATGGTTATAAGATGATGGTACTGAAAGGCTATGCTTGTAGCCTTGACTGGCCAAAACCAGAGCACAGACATTGTGGTGATATTGATATTTGGCAGTTTGGAAAACAGAAGGAAGCGGATGCAATCTTGTATGGAGAGAAAGATATAAAGGTTGATACAAGTGAACACCATCACACAACTTTCTATTGGGGCGATTTTATGGTGGAGAACCATTATGACTTTATCAATACCCATCGACATTATTCGCATCGAGGCTTAGAGAAGATATTTAAGAAACTAGGTGAAAATGACTCGCATTTTGTTAATGTAAAAGGGGAAAAGGTTTATCTCCCAACTCCTAATCTCCATGCATTATTCCTTATTCGCCATGCTTTGAATCATTTTGCTTCTACTGGAATTAATCTTAGACAGTTATTAGATTGGGCGTTTTTTGCTGAGAAACATACCAAAGAGATTGACTGGGGGTGGCTAAAAGGTGTGCTGAATGAATATCACATGATGGATTTCTACAGCTCTATGAATGCAATTTGCGTTGAAGAATTAGGTTTTAATCCTGGAATATTCGATGGTGTACAATTCAATCCCGAATTGAAGGATAAAATCCTTAATGATATTTTGGCTCCTGAGTATAACGTTGAGAATCGAATTGCCAATATGTTGAAACGCTGGAAAGGTAATCACTGGAAACATAAGCTCTGCTTTAAGGAAAGCATGTGGAGCACTTTATGGAGTGGGGCGTGGAGTTATTTGGTGAAACCGAAGTTGGTATGATTATAGATAAAGAACTGCTTGATAAAGTCTGTGAACAAGCCAAAGCTTCACCAAGACTTCGTATGAATTATCACTTTCATCAGAGCCTTGATGAGAAGTGCCATCGGTTCCTGAATGCTGTAGAACCAGGAACGGAAGTGTCTATCCATAAGCATCCCACGAAGGATGAGACGTTTGTGATTCTGCGAGGGAAGGTGCGAGTGACGACACATAGGGATGATGGTTCGATCATTGAGGATTATATACTCTGTCCAGAAGAAGGTAATTATGGAGTCAATATTCCTAAAGGAGTTTGGCATACGATTGAGGCCTTGGAGCCAAATTCTGTTATATTCGAATGTAAGGAAGGTTCGTTCGTTCCTCACGAAAAAGACGGGATCTTAGAATTGCCAAAAAATGAAATACATTAAAGCTTTTTGGGTGATTTTATAATGTTGTTAGTGTTTAATTAAGACAAAATTTTGATTTGTGTAAATATGAAAACAGCACTTATTACTGGTATTACAGGTCAAGATGGTTCATACTTGGCCGAGTTTTTGTTAGAAAAAGGTTATGATGTTCATGGAACAATTCGTCGTTCGTCGGTGGATTTCCGTGAGAGAATTGCACACTTGGAAGGCACACCTCATTTCCATCTGCACTACGCAGATCTTGGTGACTCTATGAGTGTGCTGGGCGTGATTGGTAAGGTTCGTCCGGACGAGATATATAACCTGGCTGCACAGAGCCACGTTCAGGTTTCGTTCGATAGCCCTGAGTTTACGGCTGATGTGGATGCAGTGGGTGTGTTGCGTATCCTTGAGGCTGTACGCCAGTTGGGTATGACTGAGACCTGCCGTATTTATCAGGCTTCGACATCAGAGTTGTATGGTAAGGTAGAGGAGGTTCCACAGAACGAGAATACACCGTTCCATCCTTATTCTCCGTATGCTGTTGCTAAGCAGTATGGCTTCTGGATTGTCAAGGAGTATCGTGAGGCTTATAACATGTATTGTTGCTCAGGTATACTGTTTAACCATGAGTCAGAGCGTCGTGGAGAGACCTTCGTTACTCGCAAGATTACATTGGCTGCAGCACATATCAGCCAGGGTGTGCAGGATTGCCTGTTTTTGGGCAACATGGATTCTCTGCGTGACTGGGGCTATGCCAAGGACTATGTAGAGTGTATGTGGCTCATCCTGCAGCAGGATAAACCTGAGGACTTCGTGATTGCTACAGGTGTGCAGCACTCTGTACGTGAATTCACAGAACTGGCTTTCAAACACGCTGGTATTGAACTGAAGTTTGAAGGCGAGGGAATCAACGAAAAAGGTATCGTAGTGAAAGGTCCAGAGGCTTTGATTGGAAAGACTGTTGTAGCTGTTTCAGAGGATTTTTATCGTCCAACTGATGTGGTTAACCTTTGGGGTGATCCAACTAAAGCAAAGGCTAAACTTAAATGGAATCCGAGCAAGACCTCATTTGAGGAGTTGGTGAAGATAATGGTTGAGAGCGATATTGCTAAGGTAGCTGCAGAAGGTGCAGCCGCCAAGGTAAGAACTAACCTTGCAGAGTACCTCGAAAAAGGTATTGTTAAGTAATTCCCCCATCCCTTTATGATTCGTCGTCTTACAGACATAGAACCCGTCTCCACTTCACATGGTGTAGGGCAGAAGCGTGTTCTTCTTTCCAGCAATGAGTCCGGTTGCTCGCTCACACAGATAGCAGTAACTGAACTCAAAGCTGGTGAAACGGCTGCTGCCCATGTGCATCCTGATATGCAGGAGGGATTCTATGTTCTAGATGGTGAGCTGGAGGTCGAACTTGATGGAAAGAAGACTACTTGTTGCAAGGATACCTTTGTCTATGTAGAGAAATGCACCAGTCACGAGATGCATGCACTTACGGATAGTCGTATGATGACTATCGGTTGCGTTATCGAAGCCAGTCGCAACAAACTCTATCCTATGCTCTTCAAGCAGAACCGCAAGACACTGGTATGGGGCACTGAGGACTGGACGGTGTCTGGTGTGCCTAATTCGGAGTCAGAGGTGGAGAATGGTACTTGGGCGCGTTACAACCTGACAGAGGTTATTGCACGCAGGCCTGAAGAAATACTCGGGCGACAGACTGCACTCAAGTATAATAACCAACTACCGCTGCTCGCAAAAATCATTGATGCCCATCTGGATCTCTCCATACAAGTGCATCCCAATGATGAGATGGCCAAGCGTGAGCATAATAAGTTTGGCAAATCTGAGATGTGGTATATTCTTGATGCAGAACCAGGAGCATACCTCTATGCGGGCTTTAAGGAAATGATAACTTCAGAGCAATATAAGGAACGTGTTGCCAATGGTACCATCACAGAAGTTCTCGCAAAACATGAGGTACACAAAGGCGATGTGTTCTATCTCCCCTCTGGTCGTGTACACGCTATCTGTAGAGGTATCAAACTGGCTGAGATACAGCAGTCTTCTGATGTCACCTATCGTATCTTTGACTATAATCGTCCAGGGCTGGATGGTAAGCCACGTGAGTTGCATACCGAACTGGCGGCAAAGGCTATCGACTATACAGTCTATCCAGAGTATAAGACACCACATGCAGAGAATATTGGTCAGGCCAATGAAGTTCTGAATACTCCATTTTTCAGCATCAAGATAGTGGAGACCAATGAGCCTTTTCATAGGAATATGATAAAATACGACTCTTTCATTATCATCATGAATATTGGGGAACCGTTCACTATCCGTGTTCGGGCCACAGGAGATGAGGTGCTCGTGCCTGCAGAGTCATCCTGTCTTATACCAGCTGCAATAGCTGATTATGAACTTATTCCTGTCCATGAATCTGCCAAGGTGATGGAAGCATTTATTAACAACAAGAAGTCTATTGGAAAAACAGTGAAAGACTTCTTCCATCTATTTTCAAATTAATATTTATATGTTGGACAAATCATCTATAATATATGTAGCAGGACACAACGGACTCGTTGGTTCTGCTATATGGAATAACCTGAAGAGTAGAGGTTATAATAATCTTATAGGACGTTCTCACAAAGAACTGGATTTGACAGATCAGAATGCTGTTAAGGCGTTCTTTGACGAGGAGAAGCCAGATGCAGTAGTTCTTGCTGCTGCCTTTGTGGGCGGTATTATGGCTAATATGCTTTATCGTGCTGACTTCATCATGATGAACATGAAGATTCAGTGCAACGTGATTTCTGAGGCATACGCACATGGTGTGAAGAAACTGCTCTTCCTGGGCAGTACCTGCATCTACCCCAAGAATGCGCCCCAGCCTATGAAAGAAGATTGCCTTCTGACATCACCTTTGGAGTATACCAATGAGGAATACGCCATCGCCAAGATTGCCGGTCTGAAGATGTGCGAGAGCTACAATCTGCAGTATGGCACGAACTATATTGCCGTGATGCCCACCAACCTGTATGGCCCGAATGACAATTTCCACTTGGAGAACAGCCATGTGATGCCTGCCATGATGCGCAAGGTATATCTAGCAAAACTGATTCACGACGGAGCCTGGGATAAGATTCGTCGCGACTTGGCCATACGACCAGTTGGTGCAAATATCAAAGAGAATGGTGAGCAGGTGCGCTATGTAATAGATGGCAATAGTGATGAAGCACTCATCCGCAAGATTCTTGCTTGGTATGGAATTGAAGACAATAAGGTTACTCTTTGGGGTACAGGAAAGCCACTGAGAGAATTCTTATGGTCTGAGGATATGGCTGATGCAAGTGTTCATGTGCTTTTGAACGTCGATTTCAAAGACATTATAGGCATTGAGAAATACTCTAGTGTTCACTATGGCGTAGCTGCTGACGGAGTGGTTGATCGCAACCACAGTACAGGTCGAGGTGGATATATCCCTTCATTGGGTGAGATCCGCAATTGCCATATCAATGTTGGTACAGGTAAGGAGTTGACTATTCGTGAACTGTCTGAGTTGGTAGTTAAGGCAGTCGGCTTTGAAGGCACCGTCGAGTTTGATGCTTCTAAGCCTGATGGAACCATGCGCAAGCTGATTGACGTGAGCAAACTCCATTCTCTTGGCTGGACGCATAAGGTTGAGATAGAAGATGGCGTTGCAAAACTCTTTGAATGGTATAAAGAAAGTCTTGAAGGCTAGGTTATGAAAAGGTCATTTAAAGATATTGAACCAATAGCCACGTCACATAAGGCTGGTATAAAGCGTGTATTGTTGGCTACCCATGAGAGTGGCTGCCTAATAACGCAGATTGCCATCACAGACCTACGTATAGGAGAGGTAGCAGAGGCCCACGTCCATGAAGACATGCAGGAAGGGTTCTTTGTGTTGAGTGGCGAGTTGGATATAATATTGGATGACGAAACAGAACATTGTAAAGCTGAAGATTTCGTGTACGTCCAATGTGACATAAGCCATGAACTCAGGGCTATGACTGATGTGAGGGTTATGACAATTGGTTGTGAAATAAGATGTCAATAAATAAGTCAGACATTGGCGTATGATACTGTTGTTTGAGAAGGGATATTTGAGATCGTATGGAAGTTGTTATTAAAGGGCTCATTCCATTATCTTACAATTCGCGTAACAAGGCTGTTTATCAGAATCTCATCAGAGCGGCTTTTCTGCGAAAGTATCGCGGAGCGGTTCCGTGTTACTCAACTGCAGATGAACTGTATGCAAGAGTATATTTTTTCACTAGTGATGGTGTTAATGTGGATGCGGACAATATAAGCAAGCCAATTTGGGACGCAGTGAATGGGATGGTCTATATAGATGACAGGAAGATTGTTATGAGAACTGCAGCTGTCATTGATGTAAAATCGCATCCATTTAGTACGATAGATACATCTAGCATGAGTGGCGCTGTTGCAGCAGACTTAATACAAAACCTTACAGAGCCAAATGTTAGATGTCTCTATATTGAGTGTGGAAAGTTCAGAGAATCTATGATTAAAATAGGAGATTAGAGGAATGAAACCATTGAAGGATTATTTGCAAGCGATATACGAGAAAGCAGCTATCGATCAAATAGCAGATGATTATGCAAGCAGAGGCTATGGTATTAAGAAACAGACTATCGTGGGCCCTTTTCGAGTGGATATTGTGGCCGCTAACCGAGATGAGACAGTCTATATCGAGGTGAAATCAAGAAAAGAAAGTCCAGAGTCGAAGCGTAGAATTAAGGAAATGACTGACTATTTTAAGACGATCCCTAATTCGAAGTTTATTGTGGCAATTTCTCGTTATCCGGAACCGAAGAAAATAGAGTTCGACGAACTTGAAAAAATCCTCTTTGATTATTTTACAGTAGAGTTTCCTTCTGATCTTGATATCCTTTCTACCCATACACGTATGGATGATGTGCATGATTTGACCATAAATAGTATTGAAATAGAAAGGGACGAAATACATGTGGCTTGCAATGGATCTGTGTCTGTTTCGCTACAATATGGTTCTGATTCAGAGCAGGAAGATGACGAACCATTCATTATGTCGTTTCCTTTTGAATTTGTTGGAACGCTTAAATATGAGGACGATTCTTATCATGTCATTGATTGCGACACTATAGAAGTAGATACTGATGCTTTTTATCAGTAGGTAGCTCTAATCTTATGGGATAAGTTGTTGGATAACTTAGATTGTTCAAATATGAAACTTCAACGATTATCATTATATTCAATATGTTTGCTTTTTACCCCTATGGCATTGTACTATATTTCAAAGATGATGTTACGTGGCAAAAGTAAGTTTTCAATGGCTGAAAATAAAGATGGCTCTACGATGAATGAAAAAACAAAGGAAACTATAATTGAAGATAATATCAATAAGAAACGAGAAGAGTTCAATGAGCGATTGAAACATCTGGATAAGATAGAGAATACCAAAGAAATGCAAGTGAGATACAACCGGTATGAGGTTTTCGACAAGTTTCAGGGCATAGCAAAAAATGCTTTTGAAAGCCTTAGAGATAGCGATCATAGAGGACGGATATATGAAGCGTTTAATATGCTTAATGTATGCCCTGGTAGTAGAATGGGTATGGATAAACGTGATATAGTGGAGGTGTTTTGGGGAAGTAAAGTATATGATAGTGAGTATAAGGACAATTCTGGGGTAAGATTTAAATATAATACAGAAACCGGGGCGACACTCTATTTTTTGCGCAAAGATAATGGTCTGGTCAGTATTTATCTGTTCCCTTCTGTTACAGAAAAGAGAAAGTTTAATGAGGATGGTATTTTATTGAAAGATGATATTGAACCGAAGAAACTGTTGAGTAAATTCTTCCAGAAGAGGCTTTGGCAGTCTTTTATGGCATATACGGAAGTAACTGCATTGGATGGCAGTCCTTCTTTGTGGCAAAGAATTCGGGTCGCTAAAAATAGGTTTGTGAAACCTATAGTTGTGGATGGCGTAGTTTGTCAGCGAGTAATAGTACAATGGTTAGTGGCAACATTGTCGTGGGTTATTGGGGTGGGTTTAAGTGGTTGCCTTGTAACAGCCTTTTACGATTGGAAGAATGATGATGATAAAAAGCTGAGTCAAAACTTTGAAATGATAGATGGCACACTAAAGCATAATTCGAGTAAGGATAGTTTGGCAATGATAAAGATATTTGAGCAAATAGATTCGTTAAACTTGAAAGTTGCTGAATTCATAGGGTTACAGAAACAAAAGAAATAATTAGAGCATGGTATTAAAATATATTTTTGATAGATTGGTTGCTTTCATCGGATTATTCTTCCTTTGGCCGGTGTTGCTAGTTACAGCTATACTGGTGAAGGTGAAGATGCCGGGCGGGCCTGCGTTTTTTGTGCAGAAGCGTGTGGGTAAAGGGGGTAAGTTGTTCAACTGCCATAAGTTCCGCTCGATGACGGTGAAGCATAATGGTAGTACGGTGAGTGTGGCGGGTGATAGCCGCATCACGCCTTTTGGTGCTACGCTGCGTCATTATAAGTTGGATGAGCTGCCAGGGCTTTGGGATGTACTTGTTGGTAATATGAGCTTTGTTGGCCCACGGCCAGATGTGCCTGGGTATGCGGATAAACTTACTGGGGATGATAGAGATGTGTTGAAGTTGAGGCCGGGAATTACGGGGCCGGCAACTTTAAAATACAGGCTAGAAGACGAAATGCTGGCAGATGTCAGAAGGCTGATGTCTGAGGGCAGATGTCTTCAACAAGAGCAGATTGACGGCATGAGTGATCAGGAGTTGGCGGTATGGTACAATGATAATGTGATCTATCCTGATAAGGTGCGTCTGAACTGTTATTACTATAGGCATTACTCCTTCTTCAAGGATATCCAGATGATAGTTTGTACGGTGCTTGGGAGGAAGATGAAGTATGCGGGAGAAATAATATAAAAGTTACGAATAAACAATTACATTAAAATATGTCTGAAAGAAAGAGAATTTACCTTTGTTTGGCGCACATGTCGGACGAGGGATTAGAGCAGAAGTACATTAAGGAAGCCTTTGACACTAATTGGGTGGTGCCACTTGGTCCAAATGTTAACGGGTTTGAGAAGGATCTCGAAGAGTTTGTGAATGGAACGAACACGAATCACACGGATGACACGAATAAACTCTCTAAGAGGGTGGTGGCACTGAGTGCAGGAACGGCGGCAGTGCACCTTTCGCTAATTGCCTGTGGTGTAAAGCCTGGTGATGAGGTGTGTGTGCAGAGCTTTACGTTCTGTGCAAGTTCGCACCCTATTACGTATCTGGGCGCAATACCGGTGTTCATTGATAGCGAGAGGGATACTTGGAATATGGATCCGGAACTGCTAGAAGAGGCGATAAAAGACCGTATTGCCAAGACTGGAAAGAAGCCTAAGGCTATTGTGCCGGTGGCTCTCTATGGTATGCCGTACAAGGCTGACCGCATCATGGAGATTGCGAATAAGTATGGAATTCCTGTGGTGGAAGATGCTGCAGAAGGATTCGGATCGAAATTTAAAGGTCAGGTGCTGGGTACGTTTGGTAAATATGGTGTGCTGAGTTTTAATGGTAACAAGATGATTACGACTTCTGGCGGTGGTGCGTTGATTACGGAGGATGAGGAGCACTGGCGTGAGATTATGATGTACGCCACGCAGTATCGTGAGAGCTATCCGTACTATCAGCATGAGAAGATTGGCTATAACTATCGCATGTCGAATATCTGCGCTGGTATCGGTCGCGGACAGATGACTGTGGTTGACCAGCACATTCAACACCATAAGCATGTACAGGCCCTCTATGAGGAGCTGTTAGCTAACGTTCCAGGTGTTCATGTGCATAGTCAACCAGATGTAAGATGGAAGATGGCTGATGGAAGAGAAGTTCCTGTGTATGACTCGAACTATTGGCTGTGTACTATCACTATTGACGAGAACGTGAAGGTGAAGGGACAGGAGAATGCTTACAAGACCATCGTGACGGGGGCTGTTGGCGGTGCAGCAGGTGTGATACACGCTGCATCGAGCGCAACCACCGATTGTCAGCCTAATGACAACGTGGAGGCTCTGCGCGTGTTCCTGGATCAGGCTCAGATTGAGGCTCGACCGGTATGGAAACCTATGCACAAGCAGCCTGTGTACGCCCAAGCTCCTGCATACGTGAATGGTGTGAGCGAGGCCATCTTCAAGGTCGGTATGTGCTTGCCCGCAGGACCGTACGTGAGCGATGACGATGTAATGTACATTGTTGACACCATTAAGAATGCAATCGTTTCTTAAGGCCATTTGGCAGCTAATAAGCTACCTTTTCTGGCCCCAATGGGGACGGAAGGATTGAAATAAAGAATGCGGATCAGGCAATCTGTTCCGCATTCTTTGTTTTTCATCACTCCCCAAATGCTGCCTTTAGCAGCTCGTATCGATCTTTCAGCTCCAGCGACGTATATCTGAACACGGCGCCGGAGCCTTCGCGATGGAGCCCTGCGGCGTAATAGTTAATCTGCACCTTCGTCAACATATCGACATGCGTCTTGCGGGCAAGCTTCGACGAGGCGACCTCATACAGCGGTCGATACACATTATCCCCGCGCTCCGAATCAAACAAGCACACCGGCCGATCAATCCCGCAATACTCCAACAATCGGCGGAGATCTTTGTTGTACACCTGTTTCTCGTATTTGGGATTATGCCCATTGAAAGTCAGACGTGTGCGACGAATGATATCCAGCGCAGGGCGAATCAGTGGTGTTTGAATTTCCTGGTTCGTGGTCTGGGTCCGAGTCGTCTTCGATGGAATGTAATGGATATAAGGGATGCCGTCCTCCGAGACTGCGACCTTATCCATAGTCAACCGCTTCAGGTCACTTATCCTACAGCCCAGTGCACAATTCAATACAAAGATATCCTTGGCCTGCTGCAATTCCGATGGTACGGCCGTCTTCATCAACAGCTTTAACTCTTCTGCTTTCAAGAAAATAGGAGCATCGTACATGACATGCATGATGCTCCTACGTTTTTCAAAGGATATCTTCTTAAAGGGTGAGCGGCGAATTTCGCCAGTGTCCTCCAACTCTCGAAAGAAAGCCTGCAGTGCCTTCAGGTCGTGAACAACTGTAGTATTCTTACATCGTCGTCGGGGTGCGTGCCTCCCCTCACCTTTGGGATATAGACTCGGAAACTGTGAGACATACAGATACTCGTTGTAAATAAACTGCCGATACTCCAGCAGTAGGTCGGAAGTAAACTCGCATGCGCTGATTCTCGACAACCCTTTGATGGCGAGAAACCGCTGCAGCTTTCGGGCTTTGCCCTTTAACACCGTGTATCGCCCCTGGACAATCACCCCATCGCGCAGGGCCTCCTCGAGATACCGTGTTAATCGATTGATGACCGGTTCGCCACCTTTGCGCATCGTAAAACCGATAAATTCGGTCATCATCCTTCTCAGATACATTGTAATACGCTCCATAACTTTCCCATTTTTGTTATACATAGTTTCGGCCCCGGCTGCATCACGCAGCATCAGCGCCTAATAATATGACGTACAAAGATGGGAAAAAGTATACTAGCGAGCGATGTACGCGCCATCCTTGGCCTCAAAAATAGTGCTCGGCTCATGTACCACGATGGAGTGCCACGCGCCCTTGGGCACCTGAATGCCGTACTGTCCCTCGCGAGGGCAAACCCTGACGCGAGCCACCTCTTTAAACTGGTGATCATCTATCGCCGTCTCGCCATCGTGGATGGGGCCGCCAGTATCCATGCTGGGCAGCTCTTCATAGAAGATCCAGTCGAGACACCCCTCCAGACAGATCACCGTTTCCGAGGTCTCCAGATGGCGATGGATGGGCACCTTAGTGCCAGGCTGCAGCGCGTTCAGCATGCGCTGCGAGGTATCTTCAGATGTCGTTCTCAGGTCGAAGTTCTGCCTCAGTCGGTCGGTGCTCTTTGCCTGATCGTGCAGGGCCGAGAGCAGATCGGTGTTTATAAGTTGGATGTTCATTGTTGTTACTTTTTAAGCGATGCTAGGTATTCCTCGTGCAGGTGATAGTATTTCTTTTTGAATACGATATAAGCCAACGCTAATACAATAGCTGTGGCTACAAAGTAAATCCAATGTGCAGCTACAGTATTTGGTATCAGATAGATGACTCCAAGGCTTACTACGAGTTGCAATACCATATACAGCAAGCTCACCTTCACATGGCCTATCTTCAGCTCATTACACATCAACTGATACGCATGCTTACGATGAGCCTCTCCTAAATTCTCGTGGAGCATAATGCGATGGCATATCGTCAGCACTCCATCTACACCATATATCATCAGCAGAACCAAGTACGACAAATCCCCCGTCTGTACTATCAACTTTCCGATAGCAAACAGCATAATGAAAGCAATACCAATACTACCGACATCTCCTGCAAAACACTTTGCCTTCCCCTTCGGACGGAAGTTAAAAATACAGAATACCAGTACGCTCAATATAGCCACACCCAGCAACGAGTTAAGAATAAATGGCTCCCCTCCTTCTTTATTATTCAGCAAGAACAACGGCAATAGTACTGCAAGCGCATAACCGGCAGTAATACCATTAATTCCGTCCATAAAGTTGATGATATTGGTTGCGCCTACGCAAACTATCAAGGCAATGACAACCACCCACCATAACTGCCACTGCATGATGCCCATGCTCCAGAACATCAATGCCATAGCAGTAAACTGTGCTACCAATCTCACCGAATCAGGCAGTGAATGCACATCATCAATGAAACTCACACCTGCAATCAACAAAAGTCCGCACAAGAACGGCAGATAACTCGTAATCTCCTGCCCTTGCGTCATCATCAACACAGCCCAAGCTATCATCGAGAACGTGAATATCACTCCACCTCCACGAAGAACGATAGTCGAATGCGAGCTTCTCTCATTCGGCTTATCAATGATGTTAAACTTATCCGCAATTTTAAAATATAGCAGTTCTGCGGCTAGCAATACCACCGCTATAATTAAATACGTCCAAACCATATAAACTAATAATTCTTAAATTAAATTGATGCCGGTTTTAAAAGATGGCTCCTCACGCCCCATATAAATGATTCAAGAGAGCTCTCTCCGAAACAAAGTTTTCGCTTCCAAGCGCCACCTTTCCAACGTCTATATTTGAACAAAACACGTTTGATGACATTTTTGTCATGGGCTTTCTGCCTATCAAACTCTGGTTCCAATATCTCCTTCAACACTCGATCTTTCAAGTAAGGGACATACTGTACTGAGGGGAAAATATTGGACTGGAATCCAAGTTCTTCAACACATATTGCATTGATAATATTAAAGAATACCGTCATTTGGTATTCTTCTATCAACTCACAAAGCCATTTCTCATCAACTTCTTTTCCATGCTTTTCCCAAAAGAAAGCCCAATCAAGTAGCTGCCTTAGATTAATACCTGTTGCTGCAAATTCTATTATTGCATGACGCAACAAGAACAATGCATGAAGATTTGGAGATGACAAATAGACTTTTTCACCATGCAACTCTATGAAACGAGTATCATCTTTTCCCAATTCTTTAAATATCACCTCCAATTGAGCATTGGCTCGGTTTGCATATACATTTACGAAATCGAAATGATTCTCAACAGTAAAGTCGCCCCAATTGAAAACCGTATGATGATGATGTGACAAATCTATCTCTACTTTTTTTTCTTTAGCTACACACTTATCTGCGTTCTCGTAATCACCAAACTGCCAAATATCAATATCTCCACAAGGTCTGTGCTCTGGCTTGGGCCAGTCCAAACTACATGCATAGCCTTTCAGGATCATCATTTTGTAGCCATGAGAATTGTAGAACCTAGCCATCTCTGCTATGGTATTCTTGTAAGCATCATAGCAATATTCATAACTCTGTAGTACTTCACCTATCCATTCTAGTAAGAGTTCTTGCTTTGGTCTGACATCTTCTGGTAATTTTTCTATGCCATCTAATGCAATAGCATAAAGCCCTTGTTGTATTGCTAATGTCTGTATAGAATTCCAGTTCACGCCTAGCGGCAATGGCTCTGCATAATGCCCGATGCCCAATCTTACCAATGACAAGAGTACCTGCCTATTTTCCAATTTCATAGCTTAAAACAACTGCCGCATTGGCAGTAAAATACCGACTCGGTCTGCTGAATATCGAGCCTCTAAAACCAACTTGAAACCCTTTGTATACTTTCACACCAAAACTTAATGCGCCATACTTCTGCACTTTTTCTATCCAATATGGATCATACATAATTCCTGCTCGAATGCCAATATACGGACGAAGTTTAGTATTCTCGAATGTATAGTGCCCCGCAGCATATATAGGAGACATATTCTCTTTATCACGATACGAATGATAATATCCAACACCAGCACCTACGAACCAATTCTTCCAATGATAGCCATGGGTAGTGGATAGCATTGTGTACCACTGCATATTATTAGTACTGACCGTTTGTGCTGTATTCAGATTGTAAGCATCGCCAACTGCAAAGTCCACATAACCTCTATACCCATTTGTTGAATTCTGTTCTTGTGCATTAACAACAAAAAAGCAAACCATATAAAATAAAAGTAAAACAACCCTCTTCATCGCTTCAGTACGATACTGTTCTAACATCCACTTCTTTACCAGAATCATTGTCAAAACCATCCCTTGCATTGGCACCTATTGAAAAGAGTTTAATATGTTTCTTGCCTTTGTCTATAATCACAACTTCAAAATGCTGCTCGCTGATAGCTCCTAGTGTTCTTATTACATTAATATCCCCTTGATGTGGTGCATGACGATCGCTAGCAGAAATAATGTATGGAACCCCAGAACTTCCCATATGAATTCTATCTCTGTGTGAATGTCCAATCAGCACACAAGAAATAGTTCCATCACCCTTATACTTGTCTATCGCATCAATGAATAAATTGGCCCCTGTCGGGCTTACATATAGTTTATCGGTTGCAGCCTTAACATTATACAAAGCATGAGTAAAAATCACAATTGTCCACCCATTCTGAACATTCAATGCTGTATTTCTTAACCATTCCAATTGTTCTGTTGAGTAACAGGATTCGTACTCATCATTAAGATAAAGGCCAAAAGTAGATAAACCTATATATCTTACCTTATCTTCATTGTTATCAAAATAGAAGTAAGATTTGTCACCATCACCATAAACAATATCAGAGCAATGTCCTCTCAGTTCATCTGCAACTCTCAGAAATGGTCTCTCATATCTTGAAGCATCATTTATTTCATGATTTCCATTAACTGAGTAAACTCTGTTCGAACCAATAGCATTCTTTAGCTGAGCTATAGCATTTTTGCAAATCACCTGAGAGTTGCCCGTATCACCACCATTCAAAATCTTGTTGATTCCTGTCTTAGAAGAAAGATACTTAATTAAAAGAGGTGCTTTACGAGTATTCAAATCTGGTTCCCAATGAATATCTGTAATCCAAAAGAATGCCTCATAACCATCTGTACATTCTGCAATCGCATCGTTAATAGCTTTTACTCTATTATCTAGATAATTATTATCATAATAATAGGCAGGAATGTCTGCAATGTCAACCCCTTCTGTCAACTCATCATCACAAGAGATAAGTATTGGAAGTGACAGAAAAATAACAAAATAAAATAAGGAGAACCTCCTTAACATATTTATATTTTATAATTTGTCAACACATCCAATGGCTCCCAATTTAATTCATGGCGAGCCTTTTCGTTGCTGAAAGTCAAGCTCTTTGTCATCTTCTCTAGTTTATAACTGTTGATTGGGGCCTTCGAGCCAAGCAAATCACCCACCTTTGCCATACACCATGCCATCCAATATGGAATGCTAAGAGGTTTCCTTTTGCCTAATTGTTTGGCAATAGATGCAGAGATCTCGCCAAAAGATGGTTGACGAGTATCACAGACATTATAGATGCCGCCCTTCTCTTCCAATATGGGAATAAGTCTGGCAATGTCTTCTGCCATCAAGATGCTCTTAACGACCTTACCTCTGGCAATGTTCATATAGAATCCCTTCTTGATACCATTCACCATAGCACCAAGGTTGCCAGGAGCATTCTTACCAGCCAATAAAGATGGGCGAAGAATACTTAACTTTACATGATGCTTCAAGCACCATTTATACAAGTATTGCTCAGCCTTGATTTTACTATCAGCATATGGTGTATTACCATTCAGCGGATGGCTCTCATCTATCAAATCCCCAAACTCACATCCATAGACAGCCACTGTGCTAATGAAAATCAAAGCTTTTGGTATACCTGCATTTTCTAGGGCTTTACACAGATTGATTGTTCCCTGGTAGTTAACATCATAGAACACCTGTTTCTCAGCTTCTGTCTTAGGTACAGTATGAGCTTTTCCAGCTGCATGAAGCACCACATCATAATGCGTATTAATCGGAGGTACTTCCTTTGCCATATTTATTTTGATGTCATCATCATCCGTCAGACCTATAGTATGCACATCATAAGTCTTTTCCAAAATAGGGCGGATATTATATCCCAGGAAGCCTGACGCTCCTGTAAAAAGTAAATTCTTCATTCTCAGTTAATATCTTACAACTTCCTTTCTATTGATTCTCTCAACAACCTTAAAGACTCTTCCCTCTTTTCTTTCACAATCGTATCAACTGCATCAAAATCAACATGCGGCAAGGCCTTTGGCAAAGAAGAGGTCTCATAATATAATTGCTTTTCAAGACCAAACATCGATAGAGAAGAAATCAATCTGCTATTCTCTGCATTTGCATCATCCAAATAGATATAGAAATCAGTATGAAGTAATAGCGAGAACATCAATGCATGATAGCTTCCGGTCACGACACATTTTGCATGCTTGATAAGGCTCAGGAACTCTGCCGGTCCTACTTCTATCAAATCAATAGCATTTTTGAAAGTTGAAGCAATCGGTGGATGTGCACCTCTCTTCAACATCGCCATTTTGCAATTATACTTTTCTGCAAGTTTGCTGGCCTCTTCGTATATTTTCATACTCGTAGTCAAAGAGTAAACCAGTATGAAGTCATCAGTGCCAACCAGATCTACTGGGTTACTGATCAACTCCTCGTAATCTTTTCCTTCCAACAACATAGTTGGGTCAACTACGTGTTTGGCATCATCCCTACCCAGTTGTTTACACAATTCTACACCTCTTTCTTCTCTCACCAATAGTGTATCCATATTCTGAATATACTTGGTGTAATCTTCCTTCAAGTTCTCAGGTATAGCATCAATTGCAAAACTTGCCGCGTATGACAAAGCGTCCCTTTTCTGATGCATAAAATCACACATATACACATCAAGGCATCCAACTCTTGGCCCGTTCCAAACCTGGTCGCTACCAACGATGAACATATCGTAATTAGGCAACAGCTTACCTGCTCTCACATCATCAAGTGTATAAACTTCCTTACTGTATGGGATATGTTCATCAAACTTCAAGTACAGCTCATTTTGCTTATCTACAGCCCCTTGATAAGCAGCCTTGTTTTTCCTGATCTGCTTATACTGATAACCAAACCTTACGAAATCAAAGATCTTTTTGAAAGACTTCAGTTTATAGGTCTTTAATACGTCCAACAACTGCTTCTTTCTGCTAATCTTCACAGTACTGCCATGCCATGAACCTTTAAGATTGATTACCTCAGGTTCAACAAGACCAAAAGACTTTATGGCCTTGCATAGAGCATAGGACTGAAGCTTTGTTCCGTAATTATTTATAACCAGTGTTAAATCGGCTATTTTCTTCATCTTCTTGTTATTTTCTTTGCAATTTTCTTTATCAAGATATAATTGTTTTCACCAAACCACTTACGAGTGTAATCCGAAAAATAGTCGGCCACTCTCATGGGGAAAAACTTGTCTTGGGTTTCTCTCCACGTATGCGTCTTCAGATATTCAAATGCCGCATCATTGTTCTTGGGTTTGCGAGCATTTCTTAATCCTGAATTTGAGGCATATTCTGAATATGGTCTTTCCATAATAGCCAAGGCATCCGAACATTGATTCAGAGCTTCCCTACCTTTATCTGTATAGGTGGCGACCGCAGAAATCCCCTTTGAGAAATCAACTTCTCTTAGCGACACCTTAGACCAAAGACTCCAAGCATCAGATAGCATAATGTCTGCATGGCAGGCATTTTCACAACCCTTAAATGGACAATTATAGCAGGAGTCTCTTAAGAAATATTGCTTTAGGAAAGAACGAGAAAAAACGTTCTTAGCCCCTATTTGACTGACTCTCACCACCTTACAGTTATTATCTTTCCCGTGTACGAGCAAGTTCAAACCGGTTCTCCACCCATATTCTTTCGATCGGAAATTGCAGTCATAGATCTTAACCCCCTTCTCTTCTTCTATTCCGTGAAGATAATTGTCAAACGACTTTTGCGATGGTACACCATGACACACCACACCAGCCGTAATCAAATTGGGATATTCTTTGTTACCGAGAAAAGACAACAGACCTGCCACCTGACAAGGAGTTCCACAAAACAGCACCTTTCTTCCAGCCTTTAGCTGATTCTTAACATCCTTGTAAACACCATCAGTATCGCTCTGTACATATTTAGATCTCCTTAAAGCATCAAGCTTATCTGCATCCTCAATGCCAATATGCCTTAATTGCATATTCTCATCCCATGCTGCACCATAAACCACACCACCATCTTGAAGGGTTTTGTCAGCCAAAGCAGAGAAAACACCCCCTGACGAACTACTTACTCTATCTTCAACATTCTTGTTCCAGATAGCGTATGACTTTTCATCATGGTGGTTTGATTCTGGATTTAATTGATTATTAAGCACAGGACAAGCCTTCGTGCACAGACCACAATCCACGCACAAAGAAGCATCTATCTCTGGATACAGGAATCCCTTTATTTCTGTTTTATGGATAGCACCTTTTGCACATACTTGCTTACACGCAAAACAGCCTGTGCAAACATCCTGTGAACAAAGCTTATCGGAAGTAAATTGATTCATCAAATCTTATACAGATTAACCCCTTTAATATACTGTTCCTGCACCTCTGCCATTTTCACATTCTCACTCTTAGACACTTTACTAAAATGAGAACCGTTAGAAAGCACAGATGCCACAAAATCCTTTATCTCATAACGAAGGCCCTCCCCTACGAATGGATAGAAGTACTTCTTATTTTGGTTTTGGTCTTCATACCGCACCTCAAAATAGTCTGTCTTCCACCAAGGCGCAGGGACATATACATATCCTTTTGTGCCAGCAATGGTCATCGATCCTTCGGTCTTTACGCCAAGTCCAACCTGGAATGAAGCGACAGCGTGATCATAACGGAACACTGCCTTAGTGAACATATCGACATCATTCTTCATCTTACTATAGAAGTTGATGTTTCTGTATTCCATTCCCAGAAACTTGAATATGGGCAATAAAGGGAAACAGGCATTCTCGCTCATACTACCTCCTATACGCTTACTGTCCAGTTTCTCTGAACTCTCATCAGTCAAGGTAGTGACTGATGCGTTCACTTCAACAATGTCACCAATCACACGAGATTTCAGCAGAGAGAACAGATGACCAAATGCCGGAGTAAAGGCAGTTTTTAAGGCCACCATCAGCACCAAATTTTTCTCCTCTGCTAGCGCATACAACTCCTCAGCTTGTGCCTTTTCAAATACAAATGGCGTTTCACACAACACATGCTTTCCGTTGGTCAAAGCTGATTTCACATACTCATAGTGGGTATAGTGAGGCGATGCTATATATACAGCATTACAGTTCTCATATAGCTCTTCAAGTTTATCTGTGCATACGGGAACACGATACTTCTCACAGAACTCCTTGCATCTTTCAATATTGGGATTAAAAGCCGCTGTAATGTTTGCACTATTTACGTTTTCCGCCTCTGGGACAAAACGGCTTGCTATACTACCAGTGCCAATAATACCTATCTGAACAGAAGGACGCTCCTGTCGAAGTTGTGTGCTGGAGATTCCTTCAGTACGAGGAAGGTATACTACCTCACAGAACTCTTTCAGGTAATCAAAATAGCCTACCCAATCAGAGCCAATGGCAAAGATATCGACACCATATTTCTGGATGTCATCTATTTTCTGACCTCTGTACTCTTCGATAACTATTTGGTCGGCAAGGCCTGTGGCCTTAACTGCCTCAATACGTTCCATCACATTATTGCAGGTATTCATCTTGCCTCTTTCAAGGTCAAAGTTATCCGTGGTGACACCTACAATAAGGTAATCACCAAGTTCCTTTGCCCGTTTCAAGAGGTTGTAATGTCCCTGATGGAACAGATCGTATGTTCCGTATGTGATAACTTTCTTCATCAGATGAATTTCTTTTCTCTCAAATCCAAGAATGCAGCAATCAGCTTATCGTAATCCTCCTTTTGCAGATAACCAATATGGCCAACACGGAAGATGGTATCTTTCATATCGCCTCCATTAGGGCAAATCCACATGCCATACTCATCCTTTATCTTCAGGAAGATTTCGTAGGCTGATTGTGTCGTGGGATGAAGTGGTGTTACAGCATTAGAGAGGCTTTCTGATACTATCTCGAATGGCAGGTTATACTCCACCAACTTATCACGGAAGTACTTGGCCAAGTCTGCACATCGTGCAATTTCCGCATCAGCACCCCCCATAGCTTCTATTTCCTTCAAGCGGACATTAATCTGGCGAAGAATGCCCACAGCTGGAGTCCATGGTGTCTGGCCTCTTTCCATATTCTTAAGTGCCAACTTCAGATCGAGATACTGGCAGCAGCACTCATTCTCCTCTACTCTCTTCAAAGCCGAAGGAGCAAGAATCATCACGGCAATACCTGGAGCACAAGCCAATGCTTTCTGTGAACCTGTAATCATGATGCCAGTATTCGTAGCAGCCATATCAAATGGATCACAGAGGAAGGTACTGATGGTATCCACAATCAGGAAAAGATTATTGCGTTTGCAGAAATCTGAAACCATATCGATGTCATAGTGGACACCTGTTGAAGTCTCATGCTTCTGCATCAGGAATGCAGTATATCCCTTCCCTTCATATGGTGCAAGATACTCAGGCTTCAATGCCTTACCATGCTCCAGTTTGATTTCTGTGAATGGAATCTCGTGAAGGGTTAGCAACTCAACAAAACGCTCACCGAAACTACCGCCATTTATAACAAGTGCCTTATCATTCTTATTAAGACAGTTGATGATGGCTGTTTCCATACCACCACTACCAGAGCATGTCATGAACACCACCTTGCTATCTTCAGTGGCATTAGCGAACTTTTTCACAAAACGCTCATTCTCAAACATAGTTTCTGAGAACTCTGCGGTTCTAAAATAGGGCACTTGTTCAGCACCTATAGCTCGTACAGCATCCGATGACTGTACAGGGCCTACAGTAAAATTAATCATGTATTTTGTATTATTTCTTAAACATTTTCTCTACACACATCTCAGTAGCATGACCACCAAGGTATGTGAATCTATTCTTTACCATATCTCTTGTCTTCTCACATTCCTTCTGATAGTCCATCGTCAGAATATGGTCAATCACCTTATCCTCTGTATCAAGAATACCATTAGGCATATCCTTTGCAAAGTCGATATACAATCCACGGGTAGACTTATAGTCATCATAGTCGTATGCAAAGCTTATGATTGGACGCTCCAGTATAGAATAATCCGCTATACATGCAGAATAATCAGAAATCAGGATGTCAGCAACCTTAAACAAGTCATTGATAACTGGATAGGCTGTATAATCCAAACAGAAATCATCGAACTCTACCCCAAGTAACTTTGTGGTATAAGCATGAGTCCTGAATAGAAGAATATATTCATCCTTCAACTTTTCTTTCCATTTCTTCAAATCCATTGGCGGTTTGATAGCGTATGAAGCACCCTTATCGTAACTGTCACGCCAAGTTGGTGCATACATCAGGATTTTCTTATCCAGAGGTAAGCCAAGTCTTTTCTTGATGGCAATAACCTCATCTTTGGTTACATGATATAAACTGTCATTTCGTGGCAATCCAGAAGGTATTAAGGCTTCTTCTCGTACATTCATATCGCGCTTAAATATCTCCTTCTGGTAATCACTCTCATAGCAGAAAATATTTATGTGGCTGAAATCAAAATCATTTCTACCACCAGCAGCATTTCCTACACAGTTGAAAGCTACCCCATGCCAAGTGTTAAGATAGATACAATTCTTCTTCTTATACTTAAGACTCCTCTCTATGTTCACACAAGTTATCCAATACTTAGCCTTTAATGTGGCTTTGAAATACTCAGGAGTATCAGCCTTGATTTTGATAGCAGGTCCTGGAATCTCCACATGTTCAGGATCTTCCAATGCCCACACATATTTATAATCTTTATACTCTGGATGCGAGATCATATATTCATAGATAGCACGAGGGCTATCATTATATTTACGGGTATGTCCGCTAAATATAATCATCTTGTCATCCATAGGCACAAAGCATCCCCATGCCCGCATATAAGCACTCATGGTCTTCCTGAATGTCTTATTAATGAAATAATTGTGCTTCAGGGCATAATCAAGCCTTGCTCTAAAGCCATGCATCTGAGTTTCTTCCATGATGTTATTTGTCTATAATTGCTCGTATCTTATCAACTACCATTTTTAAGTTTTTCTCTCTCGTTAGATATGCTAATGAATAACTACGGGAATTATTACCAATTGCTTCTATATCAAATTTTTTCATCCTCGAAAAATGCAAGAAGCCTTCTTTAAATGATTCCATACTGTCTGGCTGTACCGAAATACCACATTTTGATTCGGTGATATATCTCTTAGCAGCACTGTCTCCGTCAACACTAGCTAAAACTGCCTTTCCTGACAACATATACGAAACCATCTTGGAAGGTAAGCATAAATTTCCATTTCCTTTAGGCAAGGCCAGTAGCAGCACATCAGCCTGTGATTGAACGAAAGCCACCTTATCCCTTGACACCATATCAAAGATAATATTCTTTGCACCAAGCTGCTTTACTAAATCTACACAATAGTCTTTTTTATTACCACCGCCATAAATTCTGAACTCAGAATTATCTATATCCGCCTCCACGAAGGCCTTTATCATCAAATCCACATTGGCATGTTCGTTGATGCTTCCTACGTATGCATATATTATCTTTCCATCCTCCGGACGTTTGGGATATTCCTTCAGGAAGTCTGCATCATTCTGCCAGTTATTTACTACAAGATAGTTCTCTTTAGCCACACCTCTGGTCTCAGCCAAGTAGTCGCGCATCTCATCAGAAATAGTTCTGACGCAAGCTGCATGTTTCTGATAATACTTATCTATCGGCATCAGAACGCCATTGATACAGGCTTTCAAAATGTCAGGATAATTCCTATTAGTAAAGAGGCACTCAGGGTAGATATCTTGTATGGGGACCATGTAAGGAATTCCAAACTTTTTGCAAGCCTTCGCAACGATGTTCAAACCAAACAACTGCCACCCATCATTGTAAACAAAATCCATCTCCTTACGATGTTCTTTGATATATGCTGCCGACTTTCTACCAAAGTCAATACTTTCACGGAATCTCCCCAACAGCTCCGATTGCGGATGTGTATATGAATCAACCAGTATCGTCTTGAACGATTTATCCTCAACCTCTGCAGATTCAAACTTCGCCCCTATTGGTCTTGTGGGATAAGGTCTAAGAACAGTCACCTCATACTCCTTTGCCAACTCATGCGCCAAGTCATAGTTGAGAAAAGCAGAAGTCACCTGTTCTGGTGGAAAAACCGCAGAGATTATTAATATCTTTTTCTTCATTCTGTATGCAAATTCTTATCATAAAGTGGCCTTATTCTTCACTTCCATCCTTACCATAACACCTGATAGAGAACTTTAACGGTTCATCTTTCACGGTAAAATAGTCATACAATGCAGATGGGATTGGAATAAATAACTTGTTTTTGGTGATAATTGTAGTAGAGAACATTGCTTCGCCACCTGTCAAATTTGAATCGATATGCTTTGACAACTCCATATCATAATACAGATTATACATACCATCGCGCAACGAGAATATATATATGATTCTGTGCATACTCCATATAACCCTAGTAGTATGCGGGTAGAAGAAGAAACTGAGATTCTCGTTATACATCTTAGGTGTAACACTCAAGAAACGCTTGTAATTATGCAACAAAGGGCTGTCTTCTGTCGTCTCAAGAAGCTTTGCGTCAGTTTTAATATTTTGACGCATAATTGAAGGCATCGGTTCCAGCAGATTCTCCTGAGTCATCATCTGCATAGCCTCCTTACTTCCCTGTTGTGGCATGATTTGTGTATCTGCAGTCTGCACAATATTAGCAACATCTTCTATCTCTCTCCGCTCAATCTTCTGATTAGATACCGTAGAGTTTCTTTTTATTCTGTCTGCCAGTTCGTCAGCAGTAATTTTGTGTTCCCTAAACAGGTCGTATGACACATCAATTGAGCCTATATCTTCTTGGTATATTTCCAGGCTCTCTCTATTCTGTTTCAAGAAATTACAAACCTGTTCAATTCCCTCCTTCGAACTTGATGGGATATAGGGTGTAATTTGCTGATAGATATAATTACGCACAAAGTCCTTTACCATGGGAACGAAGATACTATTGCTTGTCTCACGAATATTTATAAGGGCTTTTACTTCTGTTGTATCTGCCAAATACACATTTACCACACCATTTTTATCCTTCTCAACAAATATGCTTGCTCCTAGTTTAATTTTAGCAAAATGAACATCGTTGTTAAGTATTAAATAGTCCTTTTCCAACACCTTCCTTATTTCGTAGGCAAGTGTAAAATAGTTTGTTGGAAGCTTCAAGAAGTCATATATTTCATCATATCCTGCTTGCTCAACAAGCCGTTCCAACCCGAGGTGTCTCAAAATTGTGCGTTGCAATTCTCTTCGGGGATATTCTCTGGTAACTGTCAGCACATGAAAGTCACTTCCAATAAAGCTTTTCGGATAATCCGTGTTTGTTCCGTCATAATAGCGGTAATCCTTTAAAGATTGCTTAATGGCCATAAATGGAATCTTGCTGTTAGGATTATTGGCATCTGCTATGGTGACGTAATCTACCAACTCAAGAGAGAAATGCGCATTGACATAATTCAAATACAATGTATAGTCATCAACGATAGGATTCTTGGAGATGCTCTTCGCAAACAGGCTTTCTGCTTTTGTGATGACATGTTGCAGTTGGTCTACGCAGATACGATTGATAGCTTCTCGACCAGCGGTCGGGATAAGCATGTCAAGATTCACCAATCCTCCTAATTGAAAAGATGAGGAGAGGGGTATATTAGCCAGTCCGAATCCGTTTCTCAATCCAAAGATATTTGATACCTGAGAGTCTAATAATATATCTCCATGCCAAGTTTCTCCCTTATATTTTATGTCCTTGATGTATATCTTGCTCTCAAAATTCTTGTGTTTCTCAAAACTGAAAGCATATTTAAATGACAAACTATAGCTAGTGGTATTATAGACACATTCATTGAAGTCTACATTCGGGATAGCCTGTCTGTAGGTCTTCTGGCTGATTGGCGTTCCATTAAAATATACAGGAATATCTAAATACTGAACAAAAGGTACCACATAGCTCTTTGCTGCATCCACACTGATATTCTTACCTGTCTGTAAAGTGGCTATGACCCTTGTACCTTTTGCCAATACATCAGAATCACTGATTTCTATGTTATCATAGTCATCCTTAACAGCCTTACAGTACGATGCCGTCTGTTCATTATATCTGTGAGTAAAAATCTCCAATGTCTGACAAACGCCAAAATTTGCCAATGCACCTATTCCAAATGTGCCTACAACGCCAGCGTCCCTTGCCGCCTGATTGTTCTTTCCGCTTCTGCCTGCTGTCCAATAGTTATCCTGCAGTTCCTGCTTGTTCATGCCAATACCATTGTCCACAATCACAATCCTGTTTGCAGCCACTTCGAGATGGATCTCAGGATTAGTAAAGTCCTTATCTTGGTGCATGCGCATCAAGACTGCATCATATGCATTTTGTAGATTCTCCCTAAGAAATACCAATGGTGAATCGTATAATGACTTGCTGAGCATCGTCAGCATAGAATTCGTATCGAACTTTATTCCTATTTTTTCCATCTCAATATATTCTTAAGGTTTGCAATAGCTTCCTGTTCCACAGGTGTTGGCTTCTCTATCGTATCAGCCAACCTCTGCGCTTCATCAGTCAAGCCCTTACTCATAAATGCCTGCAGCAGAAAGGCTCTTTCTAATTCATTTAGAGGTTCGCTAAAATGTTCTATGATGAAGTCTGCATCCTCATTGATATTTAACTTTTGCAAGTATTCATCTATAAACCTGGAAATCATTTGATTCTCTATGTCCTTGTTCTGCGATGAAAGAATTGCCTGTAGTTCTTCAATGCCATATTTCCAGTCACTGTCTGCCCTGACGGTGTTGTCTACTTCTAAAATAATATCATTCACCATCTTCCTCTTAAAATATATTTTATGCGTAATAACATCCCCCTGTGCCGTCGGATGTTTCTTCCAAGTTGGTGTGGGCTTGTCTCCCGATTCATCCTCCCTAACATGTATCCTGACATCAGCCTCACCATTTTTCTGGTCAATCTCTATCACATTAAATTGCCTTGGTTTGCCAGAAGTTAATTGTTTCCGTCCACCAAATAGTGTTCCTGAGCTAATGAGCAACATATTCTCTTTATCGTTGCTTTTTTCTTCAATATTCCGATATTCATCAGCGATCTCTGTACAGTGTTGATGGCCAAACAATCCAATCTTGATGTGACGTTTATGCAACAGTCTTAGCGCATCTCTGTCCATAAAATTGGGGAAGTAAGGAGAACCATAGATGTGATGATGCCATACACCGATGATTATACGGTTATTATCATATAATTGCTGAAGCTCCTCACGCTTGTCGAACAATGCAATATCGCTTATCTTCCCGGTCACATTCAAATGATCTAAGTCTGCACAACTATTATAGCAAGCAAATGTGACATTATAGTCTGGGAAGTCTATTAACTCCACATTGTCAACACAATCTTTCAGTTCTTCTCTTACTCCATTGTAAAACCGGTTATAAAACTTCAGATAAGCATCAAACCTCTGTTTGTAAATATCCTCTTTGGTTATCTTACAAAAAGCGAAGTCCGTCCACGACCATCTGTAGAGGCAAGATTTCCCACGTAAGTTTACGAATGTATTATAGACATCATTCCTTTCTTTCTCATCTACATAAACCATGCTTCGCTGAGATGCATTCCTGCTTACATCGTGATTGCCAGGAACGATGATGATCCTGTTTCTGTCGTTCTCTAAGAATCTATCTGCAAGATTCGTTAAGAATACTTCTACCTCCTCGTATTGCTTATCCAGCATCTCTGTGGCAGCCCCTTTAGTCATATCAAGCTGGCACCCATGAACAAGGTCACCACTGACAACAATGAAAGTTGGCTCCTTGATAGAAGAACTTTCATTGCGCCATTCCACTCTGTCATCTTCCAAAGACGCCAGTAGTTGATCATAGCTGGCACCAGCATCTTTATGAAGATCGGAAATATGTAGAATTGAAAAGTCTGGATAACTACTCATTGCTGGTTACATTATTCAATCTCCGCACTATCGATTTGAGGATAGAAATGGACGAGGACTAGCTCTGTGAAGCGGCCAAGGTAGTAGGCTTCTTCATTTCCTTTCTCGTTATCTTTCAGCCATTCTTTCCAATAGTGAAAAGATGCAATTATGAAATCATTATCCTTGCTTGGATCAAGGTGAATGTTTCCCACATTTTCCCACTGCTGAGTCTTGTGCACAAGAACTTCTACATCTTTGTCCGTAGTAGTATAATCCCACGTTTCGATTTCCACTCCCTGTGGATCAATCTTCACGCGCTTACCATCTTTATCCTTCTTCTTAAAACAGCTGAATATCGTGTTAATTAACTTAGCTGCATCTTCACACCAGATCCTGTATTCCATGTTCTGTTAGTTTTTATTTATGAAAACCATTTTTCCACAACTCAGATATCGCTGTAGGCAAGTCTGCAATCTGCCCCTTGCCCAACAGTTCTACTGCCCGTGCTTTTGTCCTAAACTGTGCCATTGTTATTAATTCCTTTATTCACTCAACTGCCATAATCAGTCAATGTACTCCTACTAAAATATTGTTTTATGTTCATCCAACCACCTCTGGAGTTCACTATATGATTGTTTGTGATTAGCCCAAGAATTACTGCTAGGTGTAGAACTAGCACCTTCCAAATGAGTCAGCTTCAGTTTACGAGTATAGTAAAGGGGAATATTGTGAAGTTTACAATTATATGCAAGGTACAACTCCTCATTATAAAGAAACATCTGATTGTTGAATATTGGAAACAAATCCTTTGCAGCCTGATAAGTAAAGATGATGAACGAACCATGTGCGGAGAATATCTTGAACATATCTATCCTAAGAATTTTTGTCATTAGAACAACCCATTCACGATATACTCTATTAACAATGTGAGCAAATGTCATATATATCGGTTTATCATATCTGTACGACCAATCAATCAATTTCAAATATAGACAGCTCTTAAAAGGTATATTTGGGTTTTGCCTCTTCTTCGTTATCATTTTTGTATCTGGAGCAATGACCGCACGATTGTTCTGTATCCTTGAAAGATAGCTGAAGTCATGAATTATCACATCAGAGTTGGCTACCATCAGAAATTTGAAATCATAATTATCTAAAGCGTGTTTACAGCCTATATTATTTCCTGTACTATACCCTTTATTGGGAACTGGTATAAAATCTGCGTCATTGTTGTTGGCAACAGTCTGGCACCTTGACTTTGAATCTTCGTCATAAAAACTATTCACTACAATCACTTTGTATGTATATGGTAGTTTCAACGACACAAAGAAATCCGCAAGTACATCAATGTTTTTATAAACCAGCACAACAAATACGACATCAAAGTATGCTTTTTCCTCCATTACTTACCCAGCATTTTTGGTTTAAGTTTTTCATCCACCAATCTTATTAGAGTCCCCATAAGATGATGTCTTTCACAGAACCACTTAAAATGTCTCCAATATCTAATGTACCATACAACATTATTATGTGGCCATGTTTCAAAGTATTCATTCTTTTCGATGTTCTCTTCAAAAAAAGAATACTTCAATTTGTGCTTGAATAGTACATATGGTAGGCAAACTTGATCACGCCCTGAATAATTAACTACATGCTGAAACCATTCTCGCATCAATTGTTCTCCTAATTCACTGTGATTATCCCTTAACAATATTTTATTATCCGACAATCCAAAATGTTCAGGCATCCCAGCATCTTCATAAATTATATATTGTTCAGATAGCTTTTCTGCTATACCACGACCACGTTGAATGCAATACTTTATCTCAGTAAACAAACAGTCCTTATTAGGATGTTTGAAGTTTATAAGTATAGGTCTGTTAGCTATGTACTTTTTAATGAAAGAGCCAACATCACCTTTAATCATCATCGAACCATCTACATATAGAGAATAATCATAATCTCTAAGTTCTGTATAAGGGTACAGAAGTTTAATCTCTCTATTAAGTAATGAAGGGCTTTTGCCTTTTAAATCAATTCTGATTATTTTCCAATGTTTTGACTTTAATGTTTTTGAATCCGTATAACAGATAAAGTCAATATCCGCCGGGGCGGTTACAGGCTCTTTCAACCAGTCATAATTGTTGAAAATAGCGGTATAAACAACTATCTTTGGCATTATCGTAAATTTGTTATATTAAGCCATTCACCAATTTTGTAATCCCACTCCTCCGGTTCAAATGGAACGCATGCTGAGAAATGGAAAAATGTTAGTTCACCGAAATATATTTTACCATTTATATCATAGAAATCAACACGCACATGTGGTATGCCTTGTGAAAGTTGCGAGGCTAATCTTTTCATCTCTTCAAAGCCCTTTGGCTTCTTTATTTCTTTTTTTGCCAAAGGATGTCCCTGTTTAAAAGGCAGGTGATTGAACTGTTCGTCAAAGAAGTCAAACCTTGTATCAAGGGGTCTGTCGGTGGCAACGAACAAGAACTTCACTTCACCTTGGAAACAAAAGAATTTATAGTCTTTGAGTTCTGTGCCCGATTCATCTACCATAAATTTTTCTGCAATAATCCGTGGTTTTACGTTTTTATAGGGATATTCCCTATGCATATAGTAGAAATTATTTTTCAAACTTTTATTGAGTTTCTTCTTGGCCATCTCTATATCAAACGATTGTTTGTCTTTGCATATTACTACCCCGCCAGAATCATGCGTTGTCTTTAGGACGAATTGATTGGGTAATTCTGAGAAATCTATATCCTCAAATCTATCCCATACCCCCAATGTCGGTATAATATATTCTTCACCTATTACACTTGCAACATATTTCTTTGCTTCATATTTATCCACCATTTGGGTGTATTCCTCCCTTTTGTCATGCAGCTTCAGCCATTGAAGTTTCTCATTGAAGGTTCTTGGGTTCTTAAGGTTTGGCCATTGCCCCATAGCAAGGAAATGGTCAATCATTATATATAGTTCGTCACCAGGAAACCATTTTGCTGTCTTTTCTAAAATATAATGCAGTGCTACTATTGGGCGCATTAATCCTTTTATTAACTTATTCATTGTTTTTGTTTTATTGTGTTTTGAAGAAAATGTTTAACTTTGTCGTGATGTGCCTCACACACTATGTAATTATAGAGGGCTAACCTCCATTTATTTGACATCAGTGAAGGCATTAGCTTAAATCTTCGAGCAGCGAATGCAAAGCGACTCCTGAAGGGTTGAAAAACAGAAAGAATCTGTTTTCCTTCCGATTCATAATACTTCTCCTGTGCCCGTCTCAATTCCTCCTTGTTTGAAATAACCGCATTTAATTCATCAATATGTCCAGCAAACCGGGTGTCAGCTAACATCCTTACTTCTGGAGAATCATTTGACTGTTCATAAAAATATAAATTAAACTTTATATCATCTTCAATAATTTCAAGTTCCACCATATATCCGTATGACCAGTTTAAATTCGTTTGAGCGAATGCCGGATAATCGAAACAGAAATTACCTAATCCATAAAAGATTGGTTTACCATTATACTTCTCATAACCACTGTAACAATGTTGATGGTGGTTTACTACAGCATCGGCACCTGCATCAATAAAAAAACGATATGTTTCTTGCATCCTAATGCTTGGTAACGGATAATGCTCATGACCACCATGAACAATCACAATCACATAATCTGCTTTATTTCGAGCTTCCTTTATGGAATAGTATTGCTGTATGGGGTTTAGAGGATTACACCCTGCTGAGTTATCTGAGGCAATTGAAAATTCATGTTCGCAGCAATTAATTATTGCCAATGTTCTATTGTCAATTACTTTATACAGCACCCTCGCAGCTTCTTTCAGAGTCTCACCACCGCCAACAGTATCTATGTTATAGTCAATGCATTTACTAAGCGTCAACCTCACACCTTCTTCACCATAATCAAGAAAATGATTGTTAGCAAGAGTCACACAATTAAAGCCAGCCCATTTCACAGCGGCTAATCCTTTTTCTGTACATTTAAGATTAGGACCACACTTGGAGATAGGAGATTCATTACCATCACATATTGGACATTCAAAGTTTACTACACTATAGTCAGCACGCTTAACAATAGGCTGCACTTCAGATAAAACAGAATAATAATCCTGTTTCTCGAATAAACTCGCTACCCTATTTTGAGGACAGAAGTCCCCTGCTATCAAAATTTTCATATTAAGTATTTACGGTTTAATAAACAAGCGAATGGGACTTGTTATTATTAATACTATTAGCTGCGACAGTTTTAATCTAACACCTACTCTCTTGGATTTAATCAACAACTGAATTTTCCTAAACACATTATTAGAATTAACATACTCTGAAATAAATTGAATAATTCCAAATATTTCAGGATTAGATATTTGTATCTTATTATCTTTAATTAACTCTGAATAATGTTTTTGTCTGGAAAAAGGTATCCCAAAGAGCGAATAGGTTAACCAACCCAATTTGTTTCTCAATCTTACAAAGAATGATATTTTTTCTTTTTTCCCTAAAATGTTACTATTATGATTACGATAATACATTAAAGACTGACATATGTGACAACGCTCTCCTGTAATCGTAGCAATCATTGAAATAAAAACATCGTAAGGGAATTCGTTAAACGACGAAGGGAAAGGTGGTAATGTTTTTACCAATTCCTTATTCATCATTACAGTACAACCCTGGCAATATAAGTTAGAATTAAACAAAAAATTTCTATAACCAGTTATTATCCCATGGATAGGTTTTGTTTCTAAACAAACCGTTGACGGGTCAGAAAATCTTGTAGAGTCTGATGACACTAAAATTGGGACATTTTCCCCATATTGATTTTCTATCTTTAACATATAATCATAAAGGGTTCGAATTTTATTAGGTAGCCAAATATCATCTTGATCACTTATTGCTATATAATTACCTGAGCATAGTAAAATTGCCTTGTTAAAATTCTTATTAACTCCAAGGCCCGGTATGTTCACATAATACTTAAGCCCCTTAGCCTTACGATATTCCTCAAGAATATCTATGGTTCCATCTTTGGAATTGTCATCACAAACAATGACCTCATCTGGTATCATTGTTTGATTATAGATACTATCCAATTGTTCTCGTAAATACTTCTCACCATTATAGGTGGTCATTGCTAATGAAACAGTCTTTCGCATTTATTCTTAATAACTTTCATATTTGAAACAACTAACTCATTCTTCATAATTATACTTTCATATACTAAATAGTAGAATATGACCAGTACACTTCCCAATATCATTAAAACATAAGAATTCGATATACATAAACTCAGCACATAACAAATTACTATTATGGGGATTATACTTAAAAATCTATACCCAATTTTTTTAATTGGAACTTTATAACCAATATATTTGTTAATAAAAAACTGAGCAGATGTTGCAACAGCAAATTCAGAAGCAATCCAAACTATAGCAGAACCAACACTCGCCATTAATGGCACAATGATAAAATTCAAGATCAAAGCAACCGAAGCACCTGCAAAAGAGTTTATCAGTATTGCACGATCTTTCTTCATCGGTACCAGCATCTGGGTTATAATAATCTGTTCGTACCCGATAAGAAGCATTAGAGGCATTATAAGTCTCATAGGAAATATAGCCCCTTCATATCCTTCTCCTGCGATTATTCTTATTATTTGAGAGGCATACATTTCTGTTATTACTATTAGCGGTATTGAAAAAGCCAGCAAGGCATCTATAGACTTATTTGTCAACCTTTTAAACTCACTCACATTATCACTCGCTAAAATAGAGCTCATACGAGGTAGCATAACCCCTGTAAACGCAGAGAAGAGAGAAATAATAACTGCATACAACTTTGTAGCCGTTGTGTAATATCCAACTTCAATTTCGCCAGATGATATTCCCAAAAAAGTAACATTAAAGGAAATATACATGGAGGTAAGGATTCTGTGAGCACCCAATGTTACAAGTGGAACGATATATGGCTTAAACAAAAGATTTTTGAAAGAAAATCTAACATAGTGACGACTATAAACCAAGTTGATGGAAGCATTAACTACAAATCCCATAACTGTAAGAAGAAAATACAGTTTATAATCATCAGGTGTCTTAACAAGCAAAAAGATGGATATAACGAATAAGCATCGCACTAATATTGAACGCTTTGTTATGTATTCGAAATCCTCAAACCCTTTGTAGAGCCATTCAATGAGCAAAGAATTGAATAAAATCTTCCCTGCCCCTATATACATCATTTCACGATATTGGCTAAATTTTGGTACAAAATCTATAAGAAGGAAAAGAGCGAAAATAGAAATGAAGGTAGTTATAAGATTTAAGCACAGAATACTGCTAAATACTCTAGATACTCTTATCTTATCATCTTTTACTTTTGCTATCTCTCTAATTCCAATGGTATTGACTCCCAATAAAGAAAATACGCAGAAATACTCAATAGCACTATTAACAAAATTGCAAATACCTAGGTTCTCCACCCCTAATACCCTTGTAACATAAGGGAATGTCATGAGCGGAAACACATAGCCAGCTACAGTTAACAAACTGCTGTATACAATATTTTTCTTTAACGATGGCATCAGTAAAACTATTGTATTCAGCATTTAACTTCCAACCTTTTAGCACGTATCGTATGATAGTCCCAGCGGAAAAGAAGATAGAACAGAAAATAAGCAATAATTACATAATTCATTTTGAAAGAATAGTAAAACAGATACATACCGCCTTGGATGCAAACACTCATGACAAAATATACTAATATAAGCTGATGGAAAAGGATCTTTCCTCTTTTCTTTGGTTTTGTAAGTAAGCAAAAAAGAATGGAAAAGATAATCAGAATCAATGCGCCATATATTGGCCCAAAGTCCAATACAAAATCTCCTACAAAAGTATAAAAACTGCCATCATCTATCTTCATATTACTATACTTAGCTCTGGTCGCCATTACGTCATTAGGAACATTGTCGAACAATAAAAGCTTTTTAAAGACATTGCAAGTTCTGTCACCATATCTGATACCACCTGCATCAAAACAATAATTGTTAAAATACAGATTTGCCTGTCCAATATATCTTTCTACCTGAAAGTTTGCTCCACCCTCTGCTGATGCAAAACGACTGATTGTAAGTGCAGCCATAACAACAAATACAAAAGAAAGAAGGACTATGCCAATAGTTTTCATCGTACGCCTTACGGACTTTGACAACTGTTCTTTAAATAAAAAATAGGATCCAAAAATGAGCAGAATCTTCATAGAGGCCTCAGTCCTTAATCCATCAGCCAACGAACTCAAAATAGAGGTAATTGCCCCCAGTAATAATCCCAACAGAAGATTTTTATTTTTGTTGGGAAGGGTTAAATAATAGAACAGAAAAAGAACACTAATATCTGAAGAAATGTTGCCTAATGCATAAAAAATATTCAGAAAAGAATTAGATGTATGATTGCCCATTCTGAATTCATTGTAAAGGTCTATTCCTCCTCTTTCTGTAGTAAGAATCAGGGTAACTCCATCTTGAATATGACTAAGGACACTGGGCAGTGTTATTAATGTTACAATTACGATACTCCACGATATGAAATTGACCAATGAAATACTTGGCTGTTGTATTATACTTTTCTCATTGTATTTCAGTACAGGCTGTAATGAGATTAGCAGCATGACAAATAAGTATACAAATGGAAAAAAAGTCAAAGCTTTAAATGTCGATACTGCATAAGGATTATTATATAAGGAGAAAGAAATAACTGCATAGAATATATATGATGAGACAATTAAGAGACCTGCCCCAAAGTATTTCTTTTTCTTCCAATAGACTACAAATGTAATAATCCACGCGGATATATAAAGCAATAAGTATATGTTACTTGTATCGTTACCCAGCATATAATTATACGATATTAGGGTTCAATAGACAACTTAGAATATATTGTTTCGTAATATTTTTGATAATCACCGTTTGTTACATTATCCAACCATTCCTGATTATCAAGATACCACTTAACAGTCTTCTCAATACCCTCTTCAAATTGGAGGCTTGGTTCCCAGCCTAATTCATGCTGTAGTTTGGTGCTATCAATAGCGTAGCGCAGATCATGACCGGCACGGTCTGTTACGTATGTAATCAAATCCATGTCTGCACCATCAGGACGGCCAAGGAGGCGGTCTACAGTATTGATAAGCACTTTAATAATATTAATATTCTTCCACTCATTAAAGCCGCCTATATTGTATGTCTCAGCAATCTTGCCTTGATGAAAAATAACATCAATGGCTCTTGCATGGTCAACGACATACAGCCAGTCGCGCACATTCTCACCCTTGCCATATACTGGCAAAGGCTTGCGATGACGAATATTATTGATAAACAGCGGAATCAGTTTCTCAGGGAATTGGTAAGGGCCATAGTTGTTGGAGCAGTTGGTGACAATAGTAGGCATTCCAAATGTATCGTGGAAGGCTCTCACAAAGTGGTCGCTACTAGCCTTGGCAGCACTGTAAGGGCTGTGAGGCTGGTACTTCAAATCCTCCGTAAAGAACTTCTCTCCGTAAGCCAAATGGTGCTCACCAGAACTTGCCTTAGTGGTATAAGGAGGTTCAATACCCTCAGGGTGCGTCATCTCAAGAGCACCGTAAACCTCATCAGTAGAGATGTGATAGAATCGCTTTCCTTCATACTTCTCCGGCAGGCTTTCCCAATATGCCTTTGCAGCCTGCAACAGACTCAGTGTTCCCATCACATTGGTCTGAGCAAAGGTGAATGGGTCTTTGATACTGCGGTCAACATGACTTTCAGCCGCTAGATGGATAATACCATCCACATTCTCATCCTGCATCAACTTAAGAACACCCTCAAAATCGCAGATATCCATCTTGACAAACTTGTAGTTGGGTTTATCTTCAATGTCCTTGAGGTTAGCCAAGTTACCTGCATAAGTCAACTTATCCAGATTGATTATCTTATAATCTGGGTATTTGTTGACGAACAGCCGTACTACATGGCTTCCAATGAATCCGGCTCCTCCTGTTATAATGATATTCTTCATATTATACGTGTTGAAGTGTATTTGAATTAATCTCCTCCTTCATCTCGTCAATTACCTTCAGAAGGTACTGGCCATATTGATTCTTAAGCATGGGTTTGGCTATCTCACGCATACGCTCTTCGCTAATCCAACCGTTGTGATAGGCGATACCCTCCAAGCAAGCTACCTTTAAGCCTTGGCGTTTCTCAATGACCTCCACAAAAGTGGATGCTTCAGCTAAGGAGTCATGCGTACCAGTATCTAACCAAGCGAAACCACGACCAAAGACCTGAACTTTCAAATCACCATCTTTGAGGAACTCCTGATTAACCGTAGTGATTTCCAATTCACCACGAGCAGAAGGCTTAATGTTCTTAGCCACATCTACCACCTTGTTAGGATAGAAGTAAAGACCCACAACAGCATAATTGCTCTTAGGTTCTTTAGGCTTTTCTTCAATAGAGAGGCAGTTGCCTTCACGGTCAAATTCTGCAACGCCATAACGTTCCGGATCAGAAACCCAATAGCCAAAAACAGTTGCTTTTCCATTCTGTTCAGCATCATTCACAGCTGCTCTCAGCAACTTTGTGAAGCCTGCACCATAGAAAATGTTATCGCCAAGAACAAGACAAGCGCTATCATTACCAATGAACTGCTCACCTATAATAAATGCCTGTGCCAAGCCATCTGGCGAAGGTTGTTCTGCATACTCAAAGTGTACGCCATAATCTGAGCCATCACCCAACAAGCGCTTAAAACCGGGTAGGTCGTAAGGAGTTGATATAATCAGGATATCCCTTATCCCAGCCAGCATTAATGCGCTGATGGGATAATAAACCATAGGTTTATCATATATTGGCAGCAATTGCTTGCTCACACCCTTAGTGATAGGGTAAAGTCTGGTTCCGGAACCTCCGGCTAATACGATTCCTTTCATGTTTAAACTTCGTTTTAACATGCATCATCGGCTTCACCTCAGCAATAAGCAAGCTTACAGCATTCGGTTTGCACGATAATTCATATAGTTGTTAATATAAATCTACGTTGATATCAAACGGACTGTCAAAGTCCTTCAAAAGGGCATGTTTGGTATCCTTCTCAGAAAGGTTGGCCTTTTCTGTAGGGATATGCCAATCAATATCTAAACTACTATCCAAAATGCTGATGCCGCCATCAACCTCTGGATGGTAGAACTCATCACACTTATACTGAAAGATTGCTGTTTCGCTTAATACAGCGAAACCATGAGCAAAACCACGAGGGACAAAGAACTGGCGGTGGTTTTCCTCCGTCAATTCTACAGCCACATGCTGGCCGTAGGTAGGACTCCCCTTGCGTATATCCACTGCAACATCCAGAACAGAACCCTTCACACAACGAACCAGTTTGCTTTGCGTGTAAGGAGGTTTCTGGAAGTGGAGGCCTCTCATTACACCATAAGAGGACATACTCTCATTGTCCTGGACGAAATTGATGGTATGCCCCAGTATGGGTGCTACCTTCTCATCAAACTCTCGCTGCGAAAAGCTCTCAAAGAAATATCCACGTTTATCACCAAATACTTTAGGCTCTATAATCAGAACCCCTTCTATATCAGTCTTTATTACTTCCATTCTTGTTTTTCCTTTATGATTTCCCAATTATTTCATATTGTTCATGCACTTGCGTAACGAATCTGTCCAGTAAGGAACTTTGATTCCAAACGTATCCTTGACTTTTGTCTTATCAAGGACAGAGAAAGCAGGACGCTTTACAGGACTAGGAAACTCATCACTGTGGCAAGGCTGTATATCACATTCTGTATTGCCAGCATATTCGGCAATCATCTTGGTAAAGTCAAACCAGCTGCAAACCCCTTCATTAGAGTAGTGATATATTCCGGTATTACCCTCAAACTTGCGATTCTCAATAATATCAAAGATGGCAGCGGCCAAATCGTATGCATACGTAGGAGTACCCACCTGATCAAACACCACCTTCAACTGAGGCTTAGATACAGTGAGATTAAGCATCGTCTTGACAAAGTTCTTTCCAAATTCGCTATAGAGCCATGCTGTACGGAATATAAGGTAAATAACGCCTGTTTTTTGGATTGCCTGCTCACCATGTAGCTTTGTCAAGCCATAGACGCCAGTAGGTGTTCCTTTCTGGTCTTCCTTGCAAGGTGTGTTATATGGATCACCTCCAAATACGTAATCAGTACTGATGTGAATAAGCAAGCCGCCCACCTCTTTCATGACGATTGCCAAGTTCTCAGGCGCCTTTGCATTCAGCAACTCAACCAAATCGTATTTCTCTGGTGCTTCTGCACCATCAACGTTAGTCCAAGCAGCACAATTCACAATTGCCTTAATATCGTTATCGGATACCACCTTGCGGATATCATCAAGGTTGGTTATGTCAAGAATGGTGGTTTCTTTGCCATCCACTTCTACTACATCAGTAAAGATGTATTTGTCCTGAGATTCTTTAGAGACAATGCGCATTTCATTGCCCAATTGTCCGTTAGCTCCTGTTACAAGTATATTCATAAACTAAATGTAAAAGTGGGGCAAGTTTATCAGGTTATTGAACCTTTTTTATGAGAGACCCTGATAAGAGCCTGCCCCATTTTGTTATGATATTATCATTTCAATATTTCTGTTGCCCTTTCCAAGGCTTTACTTAATGCCTCCTCACACTCCGGCTTGAACCATACCTTGGTTCTCATTTTCTCCATCCAATCTGTATCCTTAAAATGAATTGCAAGGATTGCGTATGGATATAGGCAATTCACCACATCACCATCTGTAGAAACCGCCCAGTTGCCATAGACAGAATCAATATCAGCTTGGATATTGAAATAGTGAAATTGTTCCTTGATTTTATTCGTTTCCATATTTGTTGTCAGAAGCATAGCTCCTGTCATTCTAAACCAAGTTTGGAATTCCATTCAGCTCATTCTGGATATACTCCAATGAAGCAATCTTTGCTTTTGTTTCCTCTAAGTTCAGGCGGCGGGTATTGTCGGAGTTGAATTCTTCGATGGTAGCACGCTTGGTGTCACCCTCCTTGAAATACTTATCGTAATTCAAGTCACGATTATCAGCAGGAACTGCATAGAAGTTGCCCATATCAATAGCTTTGGCTGCCTCTTCCTTGGTGAGCAGTGTTTCATACATCTTCTCTCCGTGACGGATTCCAATCACCTTGATCTCCTCCTTCTTGCCACCAAACAACTCGCACACAGCCTCTGCCTGGGTCTGAATGGTGCAGGCAGGTGCCTTCTGAACCAGAATGTCACCATTCTTTCCGTGCTCAAAGGCAAACAGTACCAAGTCAACGGCTTCTTCCAGGCTCATGATGAAACGAGTCATCTTTGGCTCAGTCAGTGTGATGGGGTTGCCCTTGTGAATCTGATCAATCCAAAGCGGAATCACGCTACCACGACTGCACATCACATTACCATAACGGGTGCAGCAGATTTTGGTATCCCCACTCAGACGACTCTTGGCCACGGCAATCTTCTCCTCAATGGCCTTGGTGATACCCATGGCGTTGATAGGATAAGCAGCCTTATCGGTACTCAGACAAATCACGCACTTCACACCTGCATCAATAGCGGCATCCAGGGTATTATCTGTACCAATCACGTTTGTCTTTACAGCTTCCATGGGGAAGAATTCACAACTAGGCACCTGCTTCAAAGCAGCTGCATGGAACACGTAGTCCACACCTTTCATAGCATACTTCAGTGTGCTCTTGTTACGCACATCACCAATGTAGAACTTAATCTTGTTGGCCACCTCCGGCATACGTGCCTGGAAGTCGTGACGCATATCATCCTGCTTCTTCTCGTCACGGGAGAAAATACGGATCTCACCTATGTCAGTCTTCAAAAAGCGGTTAAGAACTGCGTTACCGAAAGAACCGGTTCCACCGGTTATTAATAAAACTTTATCCTTAAATGTACTCATAACATTAATATTTTATCCCTGCATTATAGCCGTCCCTTATCAAGGGCCTCTAAATGTCTTTAAACAAACTCATATTATTTAATTATTTATTTTCTATTCGAACACGAATCGTACGAACCTAACGAATTAAATCACTATGCGTTCGTGTTGTAGTTCGTCGGCATAACCGAAGTTAAGCAATAGCCCCAGTTTGAAACCTGTGGCATGAAGGTAATTGTAAACTTGAGACCGGTGAGCGTCATCAAGCTCGCTTACCGCCTTCAATTCCACAATTATCTTCCCAAAGCATACAAAGTCTGCCTTGTAGGTTTGCTTAAGTTCAATGCCGTCGTACTGTATCTTTAGTTCTTTCTCTCTTTCGTAAGGTATACCTTGTCGTTTAAACTCAATCTCTAACGCCTCTTGATAAACTGCTTCAAGGAAGCCTGCGCCAAGCGTATTGTACACCTTAAAGGCTGCACCCACTATCTTATAGCTTTCTTCCTTGTGGATTATCATATTCTTTTTCTTTGAACACGAATCTATCAAATCTAACTAATCTTTTATTCGTGTTATTCGTGAGATTCGTGTTCGCTATATATAATAACCGTGGTCGATTAGAGTTCCTTGCGCCAAACCATCTTGTTGACTACGCCAACATATGACTGGATGATACGCACCACCTTGGTACTTACATTCTCATCCACATAGTCAGGTACTGGTATTCCATGATTACCATCCTTTATCAACTCTACGGCAATATCTACGCTCTGGAGCAAGCCCTTGGTATCAATGCCGCTCAGCACAAAGCATCCTTTGTCGAGGGCCTCCGGCCTCTCGGTGCTGGTGCGAATGCACACAGCAGGGAAGGGATGACCAACACTTGTGAAGAAGCTACTTTCCTCTGGCAATGTACCAGAATCAGACACCACCGCAAAGGCATTCATCTGCAAACAGTTGTAGTCATGGAATCCGAGAGGCTCATGCTGAATCACGCGCTTATCAAGCTGGAATCCGCTTGCCTCCAAACGCTTACGAGAACGAGGATGGCAGCTATAAAGGATCGGTATGTCATACTTCTCTGCCATTTTGTTAATCGCATTGAACAACGAAAGGAAATTCTTCTCTGTATCAATATTCTCCTCACGATGTGCGCTCAGGAGAATGTACTTACCCTTCTCTAATCCAAGACGCTTATGAATATCGCTTGCTTCAATCTCAGCAAGGTTGTTGTGTAGCACCTCTGCCATCGGGCTGCCAGTAACGTATGTACGCTCCTTGGGCAGACCTGTATCAGCCAAGTAACGACGTGCATGCTCTGAGTAAGCCATATTCACATCTGAAATGATGTCCACAATTCTGCGGTTGGTCTCTTCTGGCAGACATTCATCCTTACATCTGTTTCCAGCCTCCATGTGGAAGATGGGGATATGCAGACGCTTTGCGCCAATCACTGACAAGCAGCTGTTGGTATCACCCAATACCAGAACTGCATCGGGCTTCACATCTACCATCAGCTGATAGCTCTTGGCAATGATATTGCCCATTGACTCACCCAGGTCATTACCTACAGCCTCCATATACACATCTGGATCTGCGAGTTTGAGGTCTTTGAAAAAGACGCCATTGAGGTTATAGTCATAGTTCTGACCCGTGTGTGCGAGCAACGTATCAAAGTACTGACGACACTTATTAATCACAGCTGCCAATCTGATAATCTCAGGACGAGTACCCACGATAATCAGCAGCTTTAACTTTCCATTATTCTTAAAACCACTCATAATATTCTTTTTTTTATTCCGAAAACTCATTTTACATCGAAAAACCCGAAATACTCGAAAACATTATTTTGAACACGGATCTCACTAATCTACACTAATCTATTTTTCTATCTAGAATTTGAGAATTAGAGATTTATTTTTGAGGACAATCCTTCAACAAGGATTGCTTTGCTCGGAAGCAAAGGTTGAGATTTTTTTGAAAGTATCTTGAAAACAAGTTTTCAGAAGTGCTTTAAAACAAATATCAACTTATCATCAAAAATCATTCGTATGATTCGGTAGATTCGTGATCGTTTATTTAGAGTCTTTAGATGTTTAAGAAATTCTCTAATTCTTGACCTTTATTTAACTGGTTCAAAAAATGTATCTGGTTTGTTTGGATTAAAGATTTCGTTGCAGTACATGACTGTTACGAGGTCTTCTGTTTCACTCAAATTAATGATATTATGTGTATAGCCAGGAAGCATGTGAACAGCTTCAATCTTGTCACCGCTTACTTCCCATTCCAAGACCTTACCATCAGGATCATTGAGGTTGCGCTGCTGAATCAGTCCATGGCCTTTCACCACAATAAACTGCTCGAACTTGGTATTGTGCCAGTGCTGTCCCTTTGTAATGCCTGGCTTGCTGATATTAATACTCACCTGGCCCGCATTCAGCGTATGCACCAGTTCAGTAAACGAGCCACGCTCATCCACATTCATCTTCAGCGCAAACGCCGTCTTCTCATACGGTAAGTAGCTCAGATAGGTACTATACAGCTTCTTTGCAAAACTGTTTGCAGGTATCTCTGGAATCATCAATGTCGTGGGCTGCTCTGCGAAACTCTTCAGCAGTTCGACAATCTCACCCAAAGTAACGTGGTGAGTAATCGGGCAATAGCAATACTTGCCGTCTGCCTGCGGCAGTACGTCAAGACCATCAAACTCACAATGATGCTCGTTACCCTGCAAGCCAGCAATCATCTCGTCAACGAGGTCATCAATATAGAGCAATTCCAGATCTACACTTGGGTCATTGACCGTATAAGGCAGGTCATTAGCGAATGCATTGCAGAAAGTAGCCACCGCACTGTTATAATTCGGTCTACACCACTTACCAAACAGATTTGGGAAGCGGTACACCAGCACCTTAGCGCCAGTTTCCTTGCTATAATCGAGGAACAAGTCTTCACCAGCCTTCTTACTGCGGCCATACTCAGAGTTACCAAAGCGACCTGTCAAGCTGGCCTGTTGGCTGCTACTCAGCATTACAGGACAAGTATTCCCATACTTCTTCAGTGTATCAAGCAACGTAGAAGCGAACCCGAAGTTTCCTTCCATGAACTCGCTTTGCTCCTTCGGACGATTCACCCCCGCAAGGTTGAATACAAAGTCACAATCCTTGCACCATGTATCCAACTCCTCAGGTGTAGAGTCCAAGTCATACTCATACACCGCTTCTACAGTCAGTCCAGGATGCGTCTTATCCTTCCCTGCCTGTATGTTTTTCAATGCCCAACAAAGGTTCTTACCTACAAACCCCTTAGCACCAGTTACTAAAATCTTCATCGTAAAAATGTATTTTCAATATTTGTTCTGACTGGCAGTATCGAACTGCATCACCTTTGCGACCACCTGTGCAATCAGAAAGATGTATGATGTTTTATGGATGATGTATGATGTAATAAGAGATGTATGATGGATGAAGTATAATGGATGATGTCTTCATTTCTCACTACCGCCTACATTATCAAGTTTCTTACATCTGTGAGTTAACACTTTTACTAGTTCTTCGCAATCATTAGGATGTAAGATGGAAGAAGGAAGATGGATGATGTTATTTTTCATCGTCATCTGCAATCTTCTTGCATCTATGAACCAAGATTTTCACCAACTCTTCACAATCATCATGTATTGATGTATATTGTTTATCGTCTATGTAATTATTCCTATGCAACAATTCAATCCAGTACAAGGATTCCCTTGCTTCTTTCAGTGCAATGAAGCTCTTTGCTTTGAAATCAGCTTTGCTGATAGCATTACATGCCTCAGCATTGTTGGCTCCGATACTCGTACCAGACCTCAATAACTGGTTGCACAGAGTCGCTATTGCCTGTAGATGAACAGGAATGCGACATGTCTGATGTCTGACGTAGGATGTCTGAGTTTTGCCGCGCTTGTCAGCCTTCTGACTTCCGCCATCATACCTCTTGCTGGCTGCCTGCTCCAGCAAGTAGTCATTCAGCTTTATGATCCTGTCGCCAAATGCGAGGCACTTCGTCTGAATTGAATCTCCGATTTCACTCATACTACGTGATGTAAAATGTAAGACGGATGATGGAAGAAGTAAATGGGCGCGGGGCTGCCAATTATTGAACCTTTTGTCTTATGAGAGACTTGGTAAACACCCGCTCCCAAATAACGATTTTTTATATATCCTGCATCTCTGCAGTGTGGTTGCCTTTTTTATCACTTTTGGTTAATCCGCCCGAGATTAACCGAAAACGGGAACTGCATTGTGCGATAATTCTGACGTAAGAATGGTAAAATCGCACTTTGAGAGGCATGATATGCAGATTTTTTGAGTTTTATAGGGAAATATGGAAGATATTTAGTAAATTTGCGCCCATAGAAGCAGGTTGCTGAGTGAAGGCTTGGAACCTGTGGCTGAAGTCATTGAGCGACTGAAGATCAGAGCAATATTATGGCGGAGACTGAAGCGAGTAAAAGAATGGGACACGACACATCAATGTGTGGTGACCCTAAGATTTGGTTTCCGATGAGGGTAACGTACTCGCGAGAGATGAAGGTGAAAAGGGAACTGGACCGTCTAGGAATTGAAAACTTTGTGCCGATGACGTATCGGTTGATTGATACGGAGGGGGCGGATCCTCATAGGGAGCTGTTCCCGGCAATCAATAGCTTGATATTTGTGCATTCGACGCAGGAACTGATAAGTAGGCTGAAGTTGTCGAATGAGGCACTGGAACCTCTGCGATATATGATGGATCGTACATCAGGTAAGAAGCATGAGATTATGATGGTGCCAGACAGGCAGATGGAGATTTTCATGCGTGTCGCAGCAATGACTGACGATAGCGTGATGTTCCTGGATGAGAAGAGTGTCATTGGAAAGGAGGGTAAGCATGTAAGAATTATGGGCGGCGTGTTCAAGGGCGTGGAAGGCGTGATAAGACGAGTGAAACGCTGTAAAAGAGTGGTGGTAGAGCTGGAAGGAATAGCGAGTGTGGCGATAGCATATGTGCCAGCGGTGTTTCTAAAGGAGATATAAAGCCAATATGGGCGTGCCCGCTTTTAGACTTTTATTTTATAATAAGGTGATGAAACAGAATAAGGAACTTAAAGATATGCGTAAGCAGTGGTTTGGTGAAATGGAGCAGAAGCTACGGGAAACGTACCCAAAGGAGGAAGAAATAAAGGTTACAGGTTAATGGTTAGAGGTTAAAGACCAGATAAAGGTTAGAGAGAATAAAGGTTACAGGTTAATGGTTAGAGGTTAAAGACCAGATAAAGGTTAGAG